>Ga0210057_1005998_pt1 | contig 15299 bp, 15 predicted proteins | sample CryGeyCG2114_010_2_FD_183968 | JGI IMG/M metagenome (GOLD analysis project Ga0210057, IMG submission 183968) | Groundwater microbial communities from aquifer - Crystal Geyser CG10_big_fil_rev_8/21/14_0.10 (SPAdes) (version 2) | ecosystem: Environmental > Aquatic > Deep subsurface > Groundwater ... | reverse complement strand
ACTGATAAAGTAGTGGTGGCAGTTGACCCCCAATTTTTAAGACCCGCCGAAGTAGAGGCGTTAGAGGGCAACCCAAGCAAAGCCAAAGAAAAGCTTGGCTGGACCCCTAAAATAACTTTTGAGCAATTGATTGAAGAAATGGTTTCTTCTGAACTAGAAAAAGCCAAAAAGGAATTATGAAAATTCATATTTTATTTCCATTTCAGGAAGGGCCAAAAGGGGGAGGGGGGAATCAATTTTTGAAAGCTTTAGGATGGCATTGGCAGTCTTTGGGTGTTTATGAAGATAATATAGAAAAAGCAGACATTGTTTTATTTAACAGTCATCAATGGTTAAAAAAAGCTGTTCAGCTAAAAAAGAAATTTCCTAGTAAAATTTTTATTCACCGTATTGACGGGCCGTTGCGAACCTACAGGCCAAAAGAAGCTTTCTTTGACAGGATAATTTTTCAAGCTAACAGATTTGTAGCTGATGGCACCGTTTGGCAATCAAAGTGGTCGCAAAAGGAAAACAAAAAATTATTTAAATACTACTGCCAAAACGAAATCGTGGTTTACAATGCTCCAAACGAGCAGATATTTAACAAGCAAGACAAGTCGCTTTTTAATAAAAGTGGCAAAATAAAAATTATTGCTGTTTCTTGGTCGGTGAGTACTTTAAAGGGTTTTGATATTTATAAGTTTCTGGATGATAATTTAGATTTTAATAAATACCAAATGGTTTTTGTTGGAAGAAGCCCTATTGAGTTTAAAAACATAAAAATGATTAAGCCAGTTGAGCAATTAGAATTAGCTGGTATTTTAAAACAAAACGACATTTTTATAACAGCCAGTAAAATTGAGTCCTGTTCCAATGCTTTAATTGAAGCTTTGAGTTGCGGGCTTCCTTGTTTGGCTTTTAATTCGTCAAGTAATCCAGAGATTATTGGACAGGGTGGAGAATTATTTAATAGCGCAGAGGACTTATTAAAAAAAATAGATAAAATAGCTAATAATTATTTAAGTTATCAAAAAAAATTGCCAATTTTTTCTTTAAATAAAATCGCTAAAGATTATTTTAATTTTGCCAGCATGATTTTGCAAGACAGTCAAAGTGGCTTTTATATTCCTCGCGAGGTCGGTATTTTAGCTAGAGCGTCTTTTGTCATAACAAGTTTTTTCTCTAAATTGAAAAAAGTTTTGAATTTATGTTTTTCCCGTTAAATTATATAAAACTGTCTCCGCACAGGAATTGTTTGGAAAAATATCTAAAAAAAGAACTGCCAAAATTAGAAGGCAGTATTTTAGATATTGGCTCCGGGGGGAGAAGATATGATTATTTATTAAAAATAAAGCCTGAGGCCATAGATACAAAACCCAACGAAGCTAAGGGTATAAAGTTTGGAGATGCTAATGATTTGCAGTGTAAAGAAAGCTCTTTTGATAATATTTTATGTATTGAGGTTTTAGAATATGTAAAAACACCACAAAAAGCTATTAGTGAAATTTTTCGGGTTTTAAGGCCAGCAGGGACTTTAATTCTGTCAGTGCCACTTATGTATAAAACCCACGAGGATTTCTTGCGTTTTACTGCTGATTATTTAAAAGAATTATTTTCTGGGTTTTCTTCTTTAGAGATTAAGCCAATCGGCAATTTTTATACTATTATTTTGGATATTTTAAGGGGCAAAATAGCTAAATTAAAATTTAAACCAGTAAAATATATTTTTTATTTGCCCTATTTATTTTTAGTTTTATTTATTCCCCTATCAAGGCTATCCAAAGACACAGCTTACATTTCTGGCTACCTCATAACCGCCAAAAAATAAAAAAGGAAGGGGGGACAGACCCCCCCATAAATTTGAATTTATGCCAAGAGAAGCACGCATTTTTCAAAAAGGAGAAATTTATCATATTATACAAAGAGGCATTGAAGACAAGGCTATCTTTTTAGATGAAAATGATTATTATCGAGAAATTTTTTCTTTATACGAGTTTAATAATGCAAATTCTGTTGAGATTGCGGAACGTCGTAAAGAAAGGGCTAAGTTTAAAAGATTGGTCAAAGCTCAGGGGGGACATTCCCCCCAAGTTGAGCCAGATAAAAGAGATATGTTTGTGGAAATTTTAGCTTTTTGTTTAATGCCAAATCATGTCCATTTAATTTTAAAACAATTAAAAGATAATGGTATAAGTGAATTTATGAGAAAGACGGGTGGTTATGTTAGTTACTTTAATAGAAAATATCAGAGAAAAGGACATTTATTTCAGAATAGATTCAAGGATATTTTAATAAAAGATGATGAGCAGCTAAAAACTACTTTTGTTTATGTGCATACCAATCCTGTTTCTTTGATTGAGCCGGGGTGGAAAGAAAAAGGCATTAAAAATTTTGAGAAAACAAAAAATTTTATTGAAAATTATAAATGGTCAAGCTATGCTGATTATATTGGTGGAAAGAACTTTCCATCGTTAACTAGCCGAGATTTTTTATTAGAATTTATGGATGGAGTTGATGGTTGTAAAAAATTCGTGAATGGTTGGTTGGAGTACAAAGTGAAGGGGGGGGGGACTGTCCCCCTCCATTCTAAAATAAAATGGCTAATAATATGATTTTTAGAATCGATGATATAGGTGCTTCAACAAAGCAATTTGAGCAATATGGCAAATGGAAAATTGGCAATTTTTGGTTTTTAAAAACAATTTGGCCTTTTAAAAAATGGGGGCCTTATGGCGAGCTAATAGCAAAAGAATGGGAAAGAGTTTTAGAAGTTTTTGAGCAAAAAAATATCAAGCCCATTGTGGCAATAACCGCTTGCTGGGTGGAAAAAGATAACACTTTAACTCCGTTTTCTCAAAAATTTCCAGAAGAAGCGAAATTCTTGAAGCAGGCGCTTTTTGATGGTAAGGTGGAGATAGCTAACCATGGCCTAACTCATTGTGTGGTTGGGGAGCATTTACCCAAGTTTTCTGGCTCTAATCGGAAATTCCACCGAGAATTTTGGCCGGAATTACCGCAAGAAATACACGATGAGCACATTTTAAAATCGCAGGAAATTTTAGAAAATTATTTTGGGGAGCAAATAACTATTTTTGTGCCCCCAGGGAATGTGTGGAGCTATAAAACCTATTTGGCTTTGCAAAAAACTAATATTAAGAAAGTAGTTTCTGCAAAATATATGGCTGATTCCCAAGAGCCAATGCAGGGAATTGAATTTGTTGACGATAAAGATAGGTTTTTTTGTTTTCACGATAAAGAATTAAAAGAAAAAGGCATTGGATGGTTAAAAAATAAATTAAATTAAAAAATATGGCAATGGCAAAAAAAATTTTAATAACTGGCGGATGCGGTTTTGTGGGGCATCATTGCGTTGAGGCGGTTTTGAAAAACACAGATTGGGATGTTATAACCCTTGATGGGCTCACTTATGCTGCAAATTTACATAGAATAACTGATATAAAGGCCTTTAATCCAGAGAGGGTAAGGTTTGTTTGGCATGATTTGTGCTCGCCTATTTCTGAAACTACCCACAAACTAATTGGCGAAGTTGATTATTGTGTCCATTTTGCTGCTCAAAGCCACGTGGATAAAAGTTTAGAGGACAGCATTCCTTTTGTGATGTCCAACGTAGTTGGCACAGCAAACTTAATGGAATATTTCAAGCATAAACAACCCCAATGCAAAACCATTATATTTTCAACGGACGAGGTGTTTGGCCCTGCTCCTGTTGGTGTCTACTTTAAAGAAGAAGATAATTTTAAGCCGTCAAATCCTTACGCAGCCTCAAAGGCGGGAGAGGAAATGATTGCTTTTTCTTTTGCCCATGCTTTTGAAATGCCAATTTCAATTGTTAGGTCAATGAATATTATTGGCGAGCGTCAGCACCCTGAAAAATTTATTCCCAAAACCATTAAGGCAATTTTGAATAACGAAAAAGTAGTTTTGCATGGCAAGACTAGGAGCGACCTTTCTTCGAGGTGTTGGATACATGCCCGCAATGTGTCCGATGGTTTGCTTTTTCTTTTTGATAAAATAGAAAGAGAGGGTTTTTACCATATTGTGGGAGAGGAAAAAACGGTTTTAGACATGGCTGATTGGATTTGTGAAGTAATTAAAGGCCGTAAATTGAGAGACGATGAAGTTGAGTGGTTAGATTACCACACAGCTCGCCCTGGGCACGACAAAAGATACGCTTTGTCGGGAGATAAAATAGCAAAGATGGGCTGGATGCCTCCAGTTGATTTAGAACATTCTTTGAAAAAAATTGTCCAATGGAGCTTAGAAACAGAAAATAAAAGATGGCTGAACCTATAATTACAATTTGCATAACCCATTTTAATGACACAGATTTTATTTTAAACACTTTATATTGCTTAAAACATTTAACTAAGAATCAATATAAAGTAATTGTTAGAGATAATAATTCTAAATTAAAAAATTATCAAAAATTGGAAAAGGGAATAAGGCAATATGAAAATGTTTTTCTCTACAGGGCAGAAGAAGGTTTTAATTTAAGAGGCAGTATGGCGCATGGCACGGCTTTGAACGATTTGGTAAAAAAAATTGATACGGCTTACGGTGCTATTTTTGATGGCGATTGCGTTTTTTTAATAAAAAATTGGGACGAAATTTTAATAAGTAAGCTAAACGAAAAAGTAAAGATTATTGGCACTCAGGCATCACCCGGTTGCCCCAAGCCAATGGATTTTCCTTTAATGTTTGCTATTTTTTTTGAAACCGCTGTTTTAAAAAAAATAAATATTGATTTTAGGCCAAAAGATTTGTCCAAGGCCCAGGATTCGGGTTGGGAGCTAAGGGAAAAATATTTGAAAGCTGGCTTTCAAGGAGAGTTGCTTATTGCCAAAAATACCCGTTCTTATAAAGACGGCCCTTTTGCTGAACTGTTAGGCGTTGACGAATACTATCTGGCTGATTATCCTCAAATTTTTGCTTGTCATTTTGGCAGAGGAGCTACTTCTGGCTCGGCTAAATATAAAAAGGGGACTAGCTTTTTCTATAAAATACCATTTATTTCAAGGCCTCTAAGAGAAATGCGGGGCAGAAAAGAAATTAAAAAATGGGTTTCTATTTGCAGAAAAATAGTTGATAAACAAATTTGATATCTATGGAAATTGATTTTGAAAATCTTTCTTCGTGTTTTTATTGTTTTTCTAAGAATTTAATTTTTTTATTTAAAACAAAAGATAGATTGACTAATTTACCGGGGGAGTTTTCTCTTTGCCGCTGTGGGGATTGCGGCTTGGTTTTCCAGAACCCAAGGGTAAAAGAAAAAGATATTGGATTGTATTACACAGACAAGCTCGGATACTATAATCCCCCAGCCAAACAGGCAAAACAAACTGTAAAAACTAAAGCCAAAAATTTTTTAAAAAACCAAACCTTAGTTAATCATTTCAATTACCCGCTATCTAAAAAAAACTTTTTATTTTTTTGCTTGACGCTGCCTTTCAAGAGATGGCTGAAAGTGGCTGGATTTCCCAAATTTAAAAGCAATGGTTCAATTTTAGATATTGGTTGTTCGCATGGCGAGTTTTTAGAAGAGATGAAGAATTTTGGCTGGCAGGCAAAGGGCATTGAGATGGATGAAAAAAGCGCTGTTTTCGCTAGAGAGAAAAAAAATTTGGAGATTTTTGTTGGCAGAGTAGAGAACTGCCATTTTGGAAAAGAGGATTTTGATGCCATAACAATGAGGATGGTTTTGGAGCATCTTTATAGTCCTTTTGAGGTTTTGAAAATCGTTGCTTCGTGGTTAAAAAAGGGAGGGGAGTTGATATTTTCCATTCCTTATTTTGATGGTTTTGAGTTTCAATGGTTTAAAGATTACTGTTATGCCTTGCAATTGCCCAACCATATTACTTTTTTTAATAAAAAAGTTTTAAAATTTTTTTTACAGGAAAACGGCTTTCAAAAAATTAAATTTTACCATCACTTTTTTGACCGCGATATCGTTGCTTCTTCCCAGTACAAGTGTCAAGAGAATAAGAGCAAATTTTATAAATTTTTAGGACATAGCCGATTTGCCCGCTTTTTTATAATAAAGCCCTTAGTTTTTATTTTGGCTTTGTTGGATAAAACCAGCCGAATAACTGTTATGGCAACTAAAAAATGAAGCCCAGTATATTGCTTTATAATCCACCATCAGCAGTAGAAGGAGAGCCATGGATAATTCCCATCCTTTTGAATATTTTAAGTATTTGCTCTTTAGTTGACGAAAATAAGTACGATATAAAGATTATTCAGGATTTTCCCAAAATTGCTTTAGGAAAAATGATTAAGCAATTACCCCAAGCTGTTTGCTTGGCGATTTCAACAATGACGGGAAACCAGATTTTGAATGGTTTATATGTGGCAAAAGAAATTAGGAAATTAAGGCCAGAATTGCCTTTAATCTGGGGCGGATACCATCCAACCGCTTTACCTGAGGAAACACTAAAGAATGAAAATGTTGACATTGTTATTAGGGGATATGGGGAAATAGTTTTTCCAAAAATTGTAGACCGCTTAGCAAATCATCAGGACATAGGCGATTTGCTTGGAGTGTCTTTTAAAAAGAATGGGAAAATTTTTCATAATCAAGATGAAGAAGTTCCAGATTTAAACTCTTTGCCAATTTTGCCTTTTCATTTTTTTGATGTTGAAGAATTTTTTAAAAATACCAATTCAAGGACTTTACATTATATCTCTAGCCGCGGCTGTCCTCATCAATGCGGTTTTTGCGCTGACTTTGTTGTGTATAAAAGAAGATGGAATGCTTTAAGCGCTGACAGGGTTATTAGCGACTTGGAATTTTTGAAAAAAAGGTATAACTTTAACGTTGTTCGTTTTTACGATTCAAATCTTTTTGTTGATGAGCAGAGGATAAGAGAGATTTGCTGGGGGGTTTTAGAAAAGCGTTTAAACTTTCAATGGTTAAAATGCAATGGCGATGCTTTTATTCTTGCTAACTACCAAAATGAAACTTTGGAACTAATGAGCAAAGCCGGGGTGAGTAATATTCTTATTGGAATGGAGTCAGGATATGTTCCGGCTTTGGAATGTATTAACAAAAAAGCCACTATAAAGGAAAATTTAGAAGCAGTTAAAAAGCTCCATAAATTTGGCATAAGCATTGGTTTTTCTTTTATTTTTGGTTTTCCTTATGATTTGCCTCCGGAAAAAATGGAAGAAGAACACCTTAAAGAATTAAAGGCCACTATGCAAGCTATTGCTGATTTTAGCTGCGAGTACATAGAGGGGGACTATTATTTGCTTTTTATCTTTACGCCTTACCCCGGAGTTCGCCTTACTCCAAGATATCAGCAGTTAGGCTGGATGCCTCCCAATAATTTGCAAGAATGGGGCAAAATAAATTTAAATACCCAAAGTTCGCCTTGGATTAGCAAGAAGTCCTTGAAAACATATGGGCAGTGCTTAAAAATAAATTGGTTTTTAATGCATAAGCTAAGCCGAAATGTTTTGCGGGGCGCAAAAAGCGCTTATTTCAAAAAAATTGCTATTTTTGTTGATAATTTGGCGGTTAATTTTCTGTCAAAAAGAATAAAGCAGGGTAAATTGGGCTTGCCTATTTTATTAGAAGCTGTTAAATTTTATTATTCAGCCAAAGGAAGGGTTCAAACAGCTGGCGTTGAAACAGTTTTTAAAAGTTTATATGGAAAATTATTCGCAAGAATTACAAAATAAAATAGTTGTTTATTACGAAAAGTATTATAAGGATTGCGGCTTGAAAGATTTTCAAGAAAGGGCGAAAAACAGGATTGATGAAGAAATTAGAGAAGAGAGAAGATTAGAAATATTGAGCAGGATTTTTAATTTTGATTTTAGCAATAAAAAGCACTTGATTGTTGGGGCAGGAACAGCTGGTTTGGGGGTTGTTATAAAACAAAAATATAGCGGGGAGGTTTTTGGCATTGAGCCATCAGGCGAAGAATTCGAAATTATAAAAGGCAAATGCAATGAGGCAGGGTTAAATTTTTTAAATTTTAAAAAAGAGGTTGCTGAAAACATTTCTTTTGGTAATGATTTTTTTGATTTTGTTTATTGCATAACTGTTTTAGAGCATGTCCAAAATGTAGAGAGGTCGATCAAAGAAATGATCAGGGTTTTAAAGCCGGGCGGTTTTCTATACATTAACACCCCAAATTATAGGTTTCCTGTTGAAAAGCATTACAAAATTGTTTTTCCCACTTTTTTGCCTAAGTTTTTTGGAAAAGCTTATTTAGTCCTAAGGGGCAAGCCAACTAGTTTTATAAATTCAATTAAGTTTTTAACTGAAAAGAAAATTAACAAAATTTTAGCAGGCCAGGAAAATATACAATGGCTTAGAATTTATCAGTCAAATTTTTTATCAGAGAAAAAAGGGGCAAAAGGTTTTTTATTGAAAGTTTTAATTAAAAAGCTCTTTATTTATCCCAACCAAGATATTGTAATCCAAAAACTATGAACATCGGATTTATTGTTGAGCGAAATGTTTATTTTAAAACATTCGGCCCGGTTATTGAAGAAGCCATTAAAAAAGGACATCAAGTTTTTTGCTTGCATAATTACAGCCAGCAGAGAACCGGCTCAAAGGGCTATCAATTTCCCGATATAAACCAAACGCCAAAATTTAAAAACGGCCAAGCTGTTTCTTTTGAGTTTCAAACAGAAAAAGAGCTTATTGGAAAAGTTTTAGAAAACAATATCCATGTAGTTGTTTCTTTAGAATTTATTGAGGCTCAACTATCAGTGAAGAATCGGCTAAAAGAAAAGGGAGTTTTTTGGGTTTCCTTGCAAAGCAGTTTTGATACGGGGCCAATTTCGGGGAAAAATTTAGCAATGCCTGATAAATTTTTTTTGTATTCTCGAGGCTGGCTTGGGTGGATGTTTGAGTATTTAAAGCAATCAAGTAAAATTCAAGAAGAAAATTTTTTGGCATTTGAAAATAAATTACAGGGAAAGGTTAGCTTCGTTGGTTCTTCGGTTTTTGACCAGGTCAATGTAATTGACAAGAAAGAAATAAGGGAAAGATGGAGTATACCCGAAAACAAGAAAATTTTTTTATTAGTGCCCTTTCCTTTTGGCTCAAGCTTAAAAACAATTTGGACAAAATATGTTTATGGAACAAGGTTTTTTAGCAAAAAAAATGATTTTTATTTAACAAAAGCCATCAGAGAGTTTTGCGATGAGAACAATGCTTTATTGCTTGTTAAATCCAGAAAAAAAGATCCAGTGAAAAAATATTTAGCAAAAGTAGCAGACCGGGTTTTATATGATGAAGGTTTTTATCCTACGACTATGATGGAATGTTTGGCAATATCGGATATTTGCTTAAGTTTTTATTCAACTGTGGCTATGGAGGCGGCTTGTTCAAGGGTGCCACATATTTGCGTGGCTCCGTTAGTAAGGGATTGGAAGGACTTGCAGAGTATCTACTTTGAAACAATTTTTAAAGAAATGGGCGACTTTTTTGATTTCCCGGGTGTTTCTTGGAAGTTATCTATTCCAGATGCGATAGAGAAATTAAAAAAAGCAAGTTTTTCAGATTTCACTCTAGATGAGAGTAAGCTTGAAAAATATCATCAAAAATTTATTGGCAACTTGTCTAAGAGCTATTCATCTGATATTATTAAAGAAATTAAAGATCTTATATGTCCAACCAATCATTGCCATTAACAAAAAGAGTTGAGAAAAAAAATGTTGACCAAATATTTTTTAAAGAATTCGGTCAAGAGTATTTAGATTACAGAGAAAGGTGGAAAATGGCCGGAAAAGATTTTATTCCAGACTTTCCTGTTAACTTGGATATTGAGTGCACTGACGACTGCAACTATAGATGCAACTTTTGCTATAGAAACAACAATTCAAAAATTACCGAAGATATAAATACCGGGGCTAGGTTTGATATGGGGTTGTATGAGAAAATTTTAAAAGAAGGCCAAGAGAATAATTTAAAAGCCATAAACTTTGGCTTTTCGGGCGAACCCTTAACAAACTCAAATTTAGTGGAAATGGTTAAAATGGCCAGAAAGCATGGCGTTATTGATATTAGAATCATCAGCAACGGGGGCCTATTAACCCAAGAAAAAATTGAGGAGCTTTTAAAAGCTGGAGTTACGTTTTTTTCTCTTTCAATTGACGCTATAAACGAAGAAACTTATTTTAAAGTTAAGGGGTCTATGCTTTTCCATAAGGTGTTGGAAAGCCTGAAAGCTTTATACGAAACAAGAGAAAGAATGGGCTTGTCTTTGCCGGTAATAAGGGCAAGCTTTTACCCAAATCCAGAAAACAAAGGCCAAGAAGAGCAGTTTATAAAAATGGTTTCGCCTTTTACTGATTTTGTTGATATCCAGACATTTTCTGATATAAAAGATAAAGGCCGGGAACTGCAAATTGATTATAACTGCGATATGCCATTCAGGAGAATGGGCGTATTTGCCAATGGAAAGGTTTGCTGTTGCTGTTCTTTTTACAGCAAGCTTTTAATAGTGGGGGATGCTCATAAGAATACAATAAAAGAAATTTGGAATTCTGCAGAAGTTAAAGCGGTTCGGGATTCGTTTATTAACCAAAAACCAAATGAAATTTGCTTAAGATGCTTGTCGGCGGTTTGCTCAAAAGAGGAATAAATAAAAGGAATACCCCGACTAAACGCTCACTAGTCGTTCGCGTTTAACAGGGTCTAAAAATTCGTAAATTCATTCGTGGCTAATCGCCACTTCATTCATTAACGATTTATAAGATATGTTTTTAAATAATAAAAAGATTTTATTAACTGGCGGAGTTGGCTCTTTTGGCTCTAAATTTGTTGAAATGGTTTTAAAAAAGTATAATCCTGCTGTTTTAAGGGTTTTTGATAACAACGAATGCAAAGAAGTGGAAATGGAAAGAAGATTCCAAGATCCCCGTTTAAGGTTTTTTATTGGGGATGTCAGAGACAGGAGCAGGCTGGAGAGAGCAATGTCTGGGGTTGATATTGTAGTGCACACTGCCGCCTTAAAGCACGTTACTGTTTGTGAATACAATCCCATTGAAGCTGTTAGAGTTAATATTGACGGGGCAGTTAACGTGGTTAACGTAGCCATTGACCAAGGCGTTCCCAAAGTTATTGCTTTGGGCACGGACAAAGCAGCCTATCCTGTTAATTTATATGGCGCTTCAAAAATGGTGATGGAGAAAATTTTTATCCAGGGAAATTCATATGTTGGCAACGGCACAACTAAGTTTTCGTGCACAAGATATGGCAATGTAGTTGGCTCAAGTGGAAGCGTGGTTCCTTTGTTTAAAGAACAGGCTCAAAAAGGGAAAATTACCATAACTGATGCAAATATGACAAGGTTTTGGATTACTTTGGAGCAGGGAGTGGAATTTGTTATCAAATCTATTGAGCGAATGGACGGGGGAGAGGTGTTTGTGCCAAAAATTCCCTCAATGCGTATTATGGACTTAGCGGATGTTGTGGCATGCAACGCCCAAAAAGAAATTATTGGAATGCGGCCAGGAGAAAAGTTGCACGAGGATTTGATTACCAAAGAAGAAGCCAGGCACGCTAAAGAATATGACGATTATTTTATAATTGAGCCAGAATTTCCTTTTTGGCACTATAAAGAAGAAAATGGCGGAAAGCCATTGGCTGAAGGTTTCAAGTATACAAGCGATACAAATACCCAGTGGCTAGAAAAAGAAGATTTAAAAAAAATTATTGACGAAAAATGCTAAACGATAAAAAAATAATTCCATACGGCAAGCAGTGGATTGATAATGACGATATTGAGGCAGTTGTTGAAGTTTTAAAAAGCGACCGATTAACATGCGGGTCAAAAGTAGATGAGTTTGAAAAAGCTATTGCTGATTACTGCGATGCAAAATATGCTGTGGCTTTTTCCTCTGGCACAGCTGCTTTGCACGGGGCTTATTTTGTTTTGGGCATAAAACAAGGAGATGAAGTTATCACCACGCCTTTAACTTTTTCAGCCACGGCCAACGGAGTGGTTTATTGCGGAGGAACGCCGGTTTTTGTGGATATAAAATCAGATACTTTAAATATTGATCCGTTAAAGATAGAGGAAAAAATAAACCCAAAAACCAAAGCTATTGCTATTATGGATTTTGCTGGCCAGCCATGTGATTTTGATAATATTAAGGCAATCGCAAAAAAATATAATTTGCCAATTGTGGAAGATGGGGCCCATGCTTTGGGAAGCGAATACAAAGGCCAAAAGATTGGCTCAATGGCGGATTTAACTATTTTAAGTTTTCATCCCGTAAAAATTATTACTTCTGGAGAAGGGGGAATGGTTTTAACTAATAGTCAAGAGTTTTACGAAAAATTAAAAGTTTTTAGGCATCATGGCATTGTTAAAAAACCAGAAGCAGCCCCTTGGTATTATGAAATTGAGAACATTGGTTATAATTACCGTTTAACCGATATTCATTGCGCTTTAGGGCTTTCTCAACTAAAAAAACTGGATAAATTTGTTGAGAGGCGGCGTGAAATTGTAAAAAAATACCAAGAGGCGTTTGGTGCTATGCCAGAAATTATTTTAATAAAAGAAGAGGCATTTGCCTTAACCGCTTGGCATATTTATCCTGTTCAATTTGATTTAATAAAACTAAAAATTGGCAGAAAAGAAATTTTTGAGCGGCTGGGAGAAAAAGGAATAAGATGCCAAGTGCATTATGTGCCCGTGCATTATATGCCGTTTTACCAAAAAACATTTGGTTATAAAAAAGGGGATTTCCCCATAACTGAACAATATTATGAAAGAGCCATCACTTTGCCTTTATTTCCTAAGCTAACCAACGAAGAGGTTGAATATGTAATTGAAACCGTAAAAGAAATTGTGGACTCGAACCGTCCCCGACCTCTTTAAATTTTTTATCATGTTTTCTTCTTTATAAGAGGTTAAAGCCAATTGATTGGCTTTAACGGGTATTTTAGGCGAAGCTTTGCGGAGCCGTTAAAAATACCCCGTGTTTTCAAATGAATTTATAATAGGTCGGGGACGTCGTGGAACATAGTACAGAATATGCGAAAAGGCGAATATAAAATTTTAGTAGTGGGGGCTGGTTCAATCGGAAGCAGGCATATAAAAAATTTAAAAACATTAGGTGTTGAGCATATTGGAATAGTTGACCCTGTACGAGGTCTTCCCTCATACACTTTAAAAGAGGCGCTAAAAGAAAAATGGGATGGGGTTTTTATTTGCTCTCCAAGCTCCACTCATTTAAGGATTGCCTTAGAAGTTGCCAAAACAAAGACTCCAATGTTTATTGAAAAGCCCTTAAGCCATAACTTAGTGGGTTTGACTCAGCTAGAGAAATTAAACCAAAATATTAAGCCAATAATGATTGGTTATAATATTGATTTTCACCCTCAGTTTAAAAAAATCCAAAGCATTTTAAAAAAGAAAACATTGGGCAAGGTTTTAGGAATTAGAGCAGAATTTGGCTATTACTTGCCTGATTGGCGGCCTGGAACCGATTACTCGCAATCATATTCTGCTAAAAAAACATTGGGCGGGGGGATTTTACTTGATGACATTCACGAGATAAATTTAGTTTATAATTTATTTGGTCCTGTTAAAAATGTTTTTGGCCTGGCCAAAAGACAAAGTAATTTAAAAATTGATACTAATGATTACGTAGAGATGATTTTGCTTTTTCAAAATGGGATTGTTGGCCAGATTCATATGGATTATTTGCAAAGGAGCTATTCAAGGCATTTAAAAATTATTGGTGAAAAAGGAACTTTACTTTGGGATTTGGGAAATGCTAAGTTGGATTTATTTTTAGCTTTAAGCAAAAAATGGCAAACAATTGATGAAATTAAAAATTTTGATTGGAACATAACCTACTTGGCAGAAGCAGAGGAGTTTTTAAAATACCTTAAATTAAAAATAAATCCTCAAAGCGATTTGATTAGGGGGATAGAAACACTTAAAATTGCATCGGCTGTAAAAAGAGCACGAAGTTTTTAGAAATTAAAAATTATTTAAAAATTATTTTGTTATGATTGGTATTATTATTCAAGCAAGAGTTAATTCATCGCGTTTGCCCAAAAAGGTCTTAAAGCCAATTCTGGGCAAAACAGCCATTGAAAGAGAAATAGAAAGAGTAAAAAAAGTAAAACTAGCCCAGAAAATTATTTTAGCTATTCCCAACGGCAGAAAAGACAATATCTTAGAAAAGATTGGCAAACAAGCAAAGGTTTTGGTTTATCGGGGGTCAGAAGACGATGTTTTAGATAGATTTTATCAAACAGCAAAGTTTTTCGGGTTAACAGATATTGTTCGTATCACGGGGGACTGCCCTTTGTTTGATTGGCAAATTTGCGATGAAGTTATTAATTTTTATTTACAAAATAAGTTTGATTATGTAAGTAATGTTAGGCCCCCAACCTTTCCTGATGGGTTAGATATTGAAATTTTTAGTTTTAAAGCCTTAGAAAAAGCGTGGGAAAGCGCTAAGCTAAAATCTGAAAGAGAACACGTTACTCCGTATATTGCCAACCATCCAGAATTTTTTAAAATTGGCAATCTTATTAGAAATGGAAATGATTTGTCTGAATTGAGGCTAACTTTGGATGAGCCAAAAGATTTAATTTTAATCAGAAATACTTATAAGACATTATATAAAAAGAAAAGATATTTTGTTTTAGAAGATATTTTAAAAGTTTTTCAAGAAAGGCCTGAATTTTTGAAAATAAACCAAAAAATTAAACGCAATGAAGGCCTTTTAAAATCTTTAAGGATAGACATGCGCGACGACCAAATAAATTTATGAATTTAAGAGAAAAAAATAAAAAAGGCATAGAACTTTATAAACGAGCCAAAGAGATAATCCCTGGGGGCACCCAGCTTTTAAGTAAAAGGCCCGAGATGTTTTTGCCTGATTTATGGCCAAGCTATTATCAAAAAGCTAAGGGCTGTTATGTTTGGGATTTAGATAGCAATAAGTATTTAGATTTTTCTTATATGGGTATTGGCGCTTGCATTTTGGGGTATGCTGATGAGGATATTAACAAAGTCGTAAAAGAAGCAATTGATAATGGGTCAATGAATACCTTAAATTGTAAAGAAGAAGTGGAGTTAGCCGAGTTATTATTAAAAATTCATCCTTGGGCTGGTATGGTGCGTTATGCTCGAACTGGCGGGGAAGCAATGGCCGTGGCTGTAAGAATCGCTCGGGCTTACTCTGGCAGGGATAAGGTAGCGTTTTGTGGGTATCATGGCTGGGCTGACTGGTATTTGTCAGCCAATTTGGCTAATGATAAAAATTTAGACGGGCAATTGATGGCAGGCCTCGCCCCCAATGGAGTGCCA
>Ga0210057_1005997_pt1 | contig 15299 bp, 10 predicted proteins | sample CryGeyCG2114_010_2_FD_183968 | JGI IMG/M metagenome (GOLD analysis project Ga0210057, IMG submission 183968) | Groundwater microbial communities from aquifer - Crystal Geyser CG10_big_fil_rev_8/21/14_0.10 (SPAdes) (version 2) | ecosystem: Environmental > Aquatic > Deep subsurface > Groundwater ... | reverse complement strand
GTAACTTTGATTGTAAATGGCAACCAGAGAGTAAGTGGCGAGATGCCGTGGTCAGCGCTGGTACAAGCCCATTTTCAGAATCAGAATCAAAAGTTATTAGAGACTTTGTTTTAAAAAATCGTCCCAACTCTGTTATTTTTTGGCATAGCCAGTCTGGCTCTGTATATGCGTCGGAGTGTGAAGAGGGAATACTTCCAGAGACTCTAGATATTATGAATGTCTATGCAAATGCATCTGGATATTCTCCCGTCTCGTCATTTGATGCATATCCTACTACTGGAGATGCAGAAGGATGGCTTGCGTCTATTGGAATTCCGGCTCTTACGGTTGAGCTTACTACGCACAAATCTATAGAATTAGGTAAAAACATAAAAGGTGTAAAGGCACTTTTTGAATATTATAAATAATTAATTATAAGCAGTTTATTAATGGGTTTTGATCTCAAAATATTGAACTTGGTCATTACATGTGTAGTGTTTTATGATGGTGTATGTGAAAAAAATAATTTTATTACTCGTTATTATCTCCAGTTTTTCTTTTGTTACATATGTGGATGCACCAACATATGTATACCCGCTTATTCGCGAAGTGTTTTCTGTTGTTGAATATCCGAGCATGGTGATGTTTGGGGATGTTGTTTTTGACCGAGGGGTTCGGACAATCATGGAAAAAAGACATAGAGATCCTTTTGAGTATATACGTAAAGACAGTGAGCTTTTAAAAACTTATGATGTGGTGGCTGTTAATCTAGAGGGTCCTATCGTGGAGATGGATCGATTTTTGTGTCAAGATAAAGCATACACATTTCAGTTTGCTTCAACGACAATTGAGCGCCTCCGGAGTATCGGTGTCACTATGGTGAATATTGCAAACAATCATATTTATGACTGTCTTGCTTCCGGCTATATTAGTACAAAAAAGTATTTAGATGATGCGGGTATTTTGTATATTGGAGACATGCCGATCGAGAAAAGTTTTGTCACACAAGAAATAGACGGTAAGAAGCTTGCTTTTGTGGGTATAGATGAGACTATCGAATCAATTCCTATAGTAGATTTTTATCCTATTATAGAAAAGCTGAAGGAGGATAATGATTATGTAATTGTCTCAATTCATTGGGGTACAGAATATTCACTTATAGCTACTGATCGACAGGTGAATATAGGGCACGCACTTATTGATAGCGGTGCAGATGTAGTGTTTGGACATCATCCGCATGTAATTGAGCCAGTAGAGGTGTATAAAGGTAAAGCCATCTTTTATTCTCTCGGTAATTTTGTTTTTGATCAGTTTGGTATAGAGGAAAATAGAGGTGTTGGAGTAGGTGTAGAATTTAAAGATGATATATATGCTTTTACACTTTTTCCTTATGAGATAAAAATATTTGCACCTGATTTTCTAGAAGGTCATGAAAGCGATCTTTTTTGTGTCGATTTTTTGAAGGATGTATTGAATAAAGAGGATTGTTCTTTTTATTTAGCGACGTAGAGCGGGTAAAATGTAAAAACAAAACGAAGCGGAGTTTTTACCTTTTCGAGCCGAGGAGCTAATACAGGTTCAATACCGCACGGCTCTGCCGCGTAATTGAACGAGCGAAACAAGTTCCAATAATACCTCAGGGCTTTGTCACGGGGAACCTTTATTTACCTCAGTAAATTATGAATATATATTATGTTTACATTATAGAATGTGTAGATGGTAGTTTATATACCGGTATTACTACTGACCCAGAGAGACGTTTTCATGAGCACAAAGATGGTTTAGGTGGACATTATACAAGAGCGCATAAAGTGAAGAAGATTATTTATACAGAAGAGCTTGCAAATAGGAGCCTGGCGTCCAGGAGGGAGATAGAGATAAAAAAGTTGAGTAGAAAGGAGAAACTTGAGTTGATTGCTTAATAAAGATAAGCGGAAATAAACCCGCACACCAATAATTCAATCGCTGAAAGCAGTTCGCTTTGCGAATAATTGAATTATTTGTGTACGGGTAAAGAAAATGAGTAGGAAGAAGAAGCTTGAATTGTTTGCCTAGAAGGCGTTTTTGGGTTATTATATTAGAAATCTGGAGCACACCGTGCTCTTTTTTGTATAAAAATTATGTCAGAAAAAGGAGAAGTAATAGTTAGATTTAATGACGTGTTTTTTGAACACGGAGCGAGAAAGCCTATTTTAGAGGAGGTGAGTTTTTCTGTGCGTCGTGGATCTAAAATTACTTTGATGGGACAAAATGGATCTGGAAAAAGTACATTATTTGGACTTATTACCGGAGCACTAAAGCCTGAGGAAGGTGAGATTCATATTGCGCACCAATTATCTATTGCAATATCAAGACAGGTAATACCGAGAGACCAGCTGTTGCTTAATGTGAGAGAATTTTTTGAAAAGTGTTTTACTGAAAAGGTTTATGATATTGATCCAAAAATCGATTCTATATTAGAAGTGGTAAATTTACACGCACCGAAGGATAGATTGATAAAGGATTTTTCTGGCGGACAACAGGCGCGCCTATTGCTTGCTTCTGCTCTTATACAAAATCCAGATTTGCTTCTACTTGATGAGCCTACAAACAATTTAGATAAAGACGGCATTGCGCATCTTACTGATTTTCTTATGAAGTACAAAAAAACTGTAATCGTTATTTCCCACGATGCAGAATTTTTGAATTCATTTACCGAAGGTGTTCTTTATCTTGATGTTTTTACCAGAAAGATTGAGCAATACACAGGAAACTATAATGACGTAGTGCGTGAGATTAGCATACGTGTTGAAAAAGAGAAAAGAAAAAATGCTCAATACGAAAAACATATTCAAGAGAAAAAAGACAAAGCAAACTTCTTTGCAAACAAAGGAGGGCGAATGCGTATTCTTGCAAAAAGGATGAGGGAGAGTGCAGCAGAAGCAGAAGAGTCCAAGGTGGATGTGAGAAGAGAAGATAAGACAATAAGAAAATTTACAATTGAAATTACGGAAGGCCACATTGGTGAGATTTTGAGTATTAAATCTCTTTCTGTAATGAAGGATCATAAAATACATAAATGTATTGCAAAAGTTTCTTTATTAAAAAATCAACATCTTCTTTTGACTGGTCCAAATGGTATTGGTAAAAGTACACTGCTCGAACATCTAGCGCATGGTACAGAAGAGGGCACTAAAATAGCAGAAGGCGTGAAGGTGGGTTATTACAGACAGGATTTTTCCACTCTTGATTTTGATGAGACTGTATACAAAACTCTGGAATCCGTGATGGAAAAGCCAGACGAGCATACAATAAGAAGCGTCGCGTCAGGATTTTTGATAAATGGAGATATGATGTATTCAAAAGTGGGGGATCTCTCTGAGGGACAAAAAGGTCTTGTAGCATTTGCGCAACTTGTACTACTCAAACCAAACCTTCTCATTTTGGATGAACCAACTAATCATATAAACTTCAGACACTTGCCGGTAATAGCAAAAGCCTTGGATCAATATAAAGGCGCTCTGGTGTTAGTGTCTCACGTACCAGACTTTGTGAAAAAGATTCGTATAGACGATACTCTGGATCTAGATAAGCTAAAAACAAAGAAATAAAGCAGTTTTTTGTTGGGTGCTTTTTGTACCATATTGTTTATAGAATTAGTAATAGATAAAATAATTATGAATAATAAAATATTTAGTATATTGGTTGTAATTTTGGCTTTAGTCGCTGGTCATTATTTGGTCACAAATATTCCAGATAGAGCAGATATAGAAGAGACAACAGAAGTTGTTGTTGATATTAGTGCGGACAAGGTGGTTGGATTTTGGAGAAGTATAGAAGACTCAAAGTTTACGAGGGAATTTCTTACAGATGGGACAATAATAGATAAATACAACGGAGATGATTCCGCTACATCTATAGGTGTATGGAGTTATGTTGAGGATTTGAAGGCTCTGCCAACTGAGCTCCCGGAAACAGATAGCCCTGTAATAAAAGCAGTTTTCAACGAGGAGACATTTTATTTTGGAGTTGTGTTTGAAAATTCTGGAGAAAATCTTTCACTTTCTTATTTAAATGGAAACGGTATATTGAATTTTGTTAGAGAAGTTGGTGTCTCAAAGGATACACAGACAGAATTTTAACATTGGAATTAGGATTAATATATTTATAACACAAAAATTGTTTTTTAAGAAATTCTTTTGTTTTTTGGGCTATTTTATACCATATGTAATTTTGCTTACCAATTGTCCACCCAATTATAGTTGTGGTGGTTATTTATGTTGTTACAATTAAATTATTTACATATCAAGAGGGAGATGTATTAAATTTGAGGTTCTGTATTATTAATATCATTAATAAGTATTATGACAAGTTTATTAGATAGGGGTTTTTGTCGTTCATTACGACGCACTCTCATTTTTATTTTTGCATTTTTTGCATTTTCAGTATTCTACGCCGGGGTTGCACAAGCAGCCATCTTATCAAACGTTGCTTCTGATGTTATTATTCCACCTAAAATGATAAAACTATCGTCAGCGGGAGTTGATGTTATTGGTCTCAATCTCGCATCTGATTCTGAGACTCTTGCTTCGGTGGATGTTGCATTTATAGATGTTGGGTCTAGTGGATTTGTCGTATCGGATATTGCTAGTCTTACAATAGCTACATCATCTGGTGTAGCTATTTATAGGGACAATAAATCAACAGGTTCTATTGGAAGTTTTGATGGAACAGATTATGTTGTTCCTCTTACTAGTGCGAATCGGACTGGTGCTACAACAACACTTACACTGGCAAATCCAGAAATAGTACCAACAGATAACAGTGGTGCAAATTCCGGTAATGATTATTTTATAGTTATAAAGACATCTGCTACTGCTACAAATGGACATGTCTTTAATGCAAGTATATACCCAGGTTCTATTGGTTGGAGTTTAAACACGCCAAGCGCAACTCCGACCGCTCTATCTACAAACAGCATAACAGTTGATACTATTGCTCCAACGTTAGATACTTCTCGTACTGGACCAGCAAATGGTTCGACCGGCGTCCCAGTTTCAACATTCATTCACTTGTCATTTGATGGAAACATTAATCAAAATACCCTTAATCCGTCTAATGTAACCATGACATCAGCAGGTTCTCCTGTAGGTATTGCAATTCGTCCATTCCCAGATGGTTTTGATATCATCGTATCAAATCCGCCTACATATTCTTCTGGTGGCAGATTTGCTAAGGTCTTGACTGGTGGTACTGGTTTTTTCAACACAAATGGGTCTAGTACAATATTTCCACAAGGTTTATACACAACCCCAACATTAGGTGATATTGTATATACCCAACTTGACACTTTTCCACCTGAAGTGGGGCTTATTACAAACGCCACATTGACATCTGGTACTTTTGCCGTTAATAACAATGTAGTTTATAGACCAATACAAATTACAAAATTTGCTACTGCTGGCGCAACTGGAGCTGTTACAGATGCGGTTTCTGTTGGTGTTGGTGATCTTATTGTAGTAAATACGACAGCAAATCCAACTGGCGTACGTTATAATTGGCATATAGTAACAATCCCTGCAGCTGTGAATAATTCTTCTTTGCGTCTAGATGGCTCTGCAGGTGCACCGACATTTCAGTCTGGTTCTAAGTTTACAACATTAGTACCTAATGCTACAACGACAATAAATGCATCATCACAAATCGTTGCAACAACAACTTTTTCTACCGGTGACATGGTTTTTGCAAAAGTTACTTCTGGCTCTGATAACTTGAATTCTTATTCATGGCATCTTGTTACAACAGGTGAAGTAGTAAATGGTATATTAGGAAGTGGCGTGAGCCCTGGTACTACTACAACTATGCGTCTAGATGGTTCTAACACCGCACCAACATTTTCTGTTAATTCTATTGTTGCTAAAAGGACTTCTCAAGCTCAAGGATCTATAGACTCTGGACCACAAAACACAACCCCTTTCAGTTTTGGTGATATTATTTTTGCAAAAACAAGTGCGAATGCTTCAAATAATGGTTCCTATGCATTTCACTTTGTTTCAAACGGCGCAACAGGTGCAACATCAACAGCTCTTAGGTTGGATAATGCAGCTTCAGCTCTTACACCGTCTACTTCATATACAGTAACAGCAACTACAGGTGTTACTGATGGTGCTGGAAATCCACTTGCATCAAATTCTACAATAACATTCACAACAGGTTCAACAGGAACAATCAACACGACTCCTCCTTTTGTACAATCTTCACAGCCACAAGGGGGTAATCAGAATTTTGCTCCAAACTCGCCAATTAAATTGACCTTCAGTGTGTCAATGGATAGTACTCCAGCTGGCGCAAACTCAGTTTTAAATACATCTGTTGTAAAGCTTTCCACAGATGTAAATGGTTCGCCGGGGGCACAAGTATCATCTACAAATACATATGATTTAGCAACAAAAACTGTGACTATTACTCCAGCTACTAATTTAGCCATAAATACTGGTTATGTTGTTCAGGTAAAAACAATGGCCAAAAGTGACACTGGTACAGCCATGATGCAGGAATTTAGAATTTATTTTAGGACAGGTAGTGTTGTTGATAGTACTGAACCAACAATTCTTGGTATTTCACCACAAAATTCTGGAACAGGAGTATCGCTTTCCCCAGTAATTGCTGCTGGGTTTTCAAAAGATATGGATCAGTCAACCATAACAGCAACAACCATTACTCTTAAAAAGACGAGTGATTCAAGTGCTGTATCAGGAAATGTAACATATAATCCATCAAGTAGATCTGCCAACTTTACGCCATCAGTATCGCTCGAGGCAAATACAGGGTATACCTTTACCGTAGTTAGTGGGGGACCTGGTGTAAAAGATTTGTCTGGTAATGCTTTAGTAACTGATTTTACTTCGACATTTATTACCACCGCGACCGCTGATAATACAGCGCCTATTGTTATGTTTGCAAGTGCTGATAATTTTGGTGTTGCAACTACATTTTCTGAACCAATGAAAACAGGCGGAGGTCCTAATTCTGGGGATAATATTGCAAACTATACATTAGAGAGTCCAACAGGTACTTCGATATCGCTTGGTGGTAAAACTGTATCTTATGATGCCGGAACAAAGACAGCTCGTATAAATGGATTATCTCTTCAAAATGGTAATACGTTTAAAATAACCGTTGCTGTTTCGGCACAAGATTTGGCTGGGAATGGTATGTCAACTTCTGGCACACCAGCAGTTAATGTTTCTTATGGTACAGTTCAAGATTCTTCAACGACTGGTGGACAATTAGGCCCAGGCACAGGGACACTAGATTTTAGTGAGCAAGGGATGAATCCTACTCGTGTATCACCAGAGAGTAAATCTGCCGGAGCAACATCAAACTATAAGCTTGAATTTTTAGCGAGCACGTCAATACCTTCTGGTGGTCAAATAGTACTCACGTTTCCTTCTGGATTTAATGTTACAAGCGCTGCATCAGTTGCTGCTTCTACAAGTTTTTGTAATGCAGATATAAATGGTCCTATGCCAGGAACAGTAACATTGAGTTCTGTTGTTGGTAATGCAACTGCTGGAACTGTCACTATAACAACAGCAGGTGCTGCAACTGGGTCAAATTCATTTGTTTGTATTGATCTTTCAAATATCGTAAATTCTACTCTTCCAAGCTCTGCTGGTTATACTATTGATATAAAGACTCGTGATACAGTGGGAAATAATCGAGCGGTTCTAGAAACGAAATCATCATCGCCATTTTTCCTAGGTGCTTCTGGTAGTAGGACCCTTACTGTTAATGTTTTCAAAGATTTAAATAGTAGCGGAACACTAAATTCTGGTGAGGAAATAGCAAGTGCACGTGTTTTTCTATTTTCTCCCGCATCTGGAGGGCAGTCCACAGCCACAAATGGTTCTGGACAAGCAACTTTCTCTAGTCTTGCTGATGGCGATTACATGGTAGGCATTGATCCTGGTAGTATTTCCAGTGCTGGTGTTGGGTTTAACTCTGCTCCACAGTCTATATCAATTACTGGTAATACGACTAAGAATTTTGCACTTTCTGTATCATCTTTAACTATATCGGGAACAGTAACTGGCCCTAATGGAACGGATGTGGACGTATTTGCATCGAGTCAGAATGGTTTTTCTAGAAAAACAATTAGTCTAACTGGGGGTGCAGATTCATATTCTCTATCAGTAACAGCAACTACAACATATCAAGTTGGTGTTGGCCCATCTCTGCCAGAAGCATTCTTTACGCCAGGTGCTCCACCACCCCCACCACCAACATTTACTTTTATGCCACCTCCATCTATTACAGTACAAGTAAATTCTACTTCTGTCGCAAATAAGAACTTTAACCTAAGCGCAACAAACAAAACCATAACAGGAACAGTTCTTGACGCAAATGGTAGTGCTGTTTCAAACGCTGGTATATTTGCTCGACCAGTCGCGACTTCAACATCTGGAACTGCAGATGGTTTTGGTACTGGAGGTCAGACAAATACATCCGGTGCATTTACATTAAACGTTGTTCCAGGTACTTATATTGTTGGTATATTTAAATCTGGTATGCCAAATGTCCCAGACAAACAAATTGTTGTCCCTTCCTCTGGAACAAATAGTCCATCGTCTCTTTCATTTACCCTTGGCGCTGGAACATCTCTTACTATTTCAGGTACCATTAAAGATGATAATGGTAATGCTATATCTTATGCTGGAGTAAATGCTCACAAGATTGTTTCAGCGGCTGATACGACACCAGTTGGTGGAGGTTCTGGAAACTTTGTTGGTGGCCCAACGGATTCAAATGGTTCTTATACTCTCTATGTTGATTCTGGTGTTTGGCTTGTTGAATCATTTGCGCCAGGTTTTGGAAAACTTGGTCAAAAAATTGTTACAGTATCAACCTCTTCTCTTTCTGGACAAGATTTTTCTGCTGAAACATTATCTTTTGGAACAATCTCTGGTTCTGCTATAAAAGCTGGAGTCACACAGCAGGGTGTAATGGTTCGTGCTGATGGATCTTCTGGTGGGAATATGTCTGTAACTGATGCATCTGGAAACTATACATTAAGGGTTCCTGCTGGGACTTATACTCTGCATTGCCAATTCCCAGGTGTTGGTGAATCAACTCCGATATCAAATGTTTCTGTAACAGCAAATAATACAACATCTGGAAAAGATTGCTCTCTTTCTGAACCTATTACAATTTCTGTCAGGATAACAGATGGCACAAATCCAATAAGTAATGCTTTTGTGGATGTTAGGGATGCAAATGGTCGTGGTAATGGCACAAGTGTAAGCACTATTTCTGGGACAAACGCTATATATTCTGTTGTTGTTTCACCTGGTACATATACAGTTAGAACAGGACATCCAGCATATGGACCTATAGGGACAACTGCAAATGTGAATTCTGCACAGACAATTACTTATACAACAACAAGTGGTGGATTAAATGCGGTTACCGGTACAGTAACATCTGGCGGTTCTCCTGCTAGTGGCGCTTGGGTTTCATTAAATGGTATGCCAACAGGGCAATCTAATAATGTTATGCTTGGTGCTCAGACAAATTCTTCCGGTGTGTTCTCCATTGACGCTCCGGCTGGTTCTTACCAAATAAGAGCTGATAAACCAGGATTTATTTCTCCACCAGCTAGTTCTGTGACAGTTGCTGGTGCAAAAGCGGTTGGAGTCATAGCTCTTACTACAGCATCACAAACAATATCTGGAACAGTCATGCTTAATGGAAGTGGTGTAGCAAGCGCTTTTGTTGACGCATCGGATGGTAATGGAGGGTTTGCTGTGGCACAAACAAATTCATCAGGAGTTTATTCTTTATCTGTTTCAAACGGTACATGGACATTACACGCACACTCGCTTGGATATGACGGAACTCTTGCAAATATTGCAGTTGCAAATAATAGTCCTTCAAGTAAAAACATAACACTTTCAGCTATCTCTGGTTTTACAATTAAACCAGAGAGACAAGAGACAGTTACACCAACTGCTGGTGGCTTCATAACGAACTCTGATATTGGTAGTGGATTCAAATTAAATATTCCAGCAAATGCACTCGGTTCTGGATCAAATGCTGGTACTGTAAAGACACAAGTAAATACTGCAGTACCAAATACCGCAAGTGGTACTGTAATCGCTCAAAATGCTGTTACTATTTCTGCAGTGGATTCCTCGGGCCAACCAATTAAAAACCTAAACGATAATGTAACAGTTGTGGTTCCTTATACAGAAGCTAGTCTACCAGACGGAACTAATGAAGGAGACATTCAATTAGGTGTGTGGAACGATGCAAATCAATCATATGATATGTTGTCCACAACAGTAGATACAAGCAACAATACTCTTACAGCTACAGTGTCCCACTTTTCTGATTATGCTCCGATTATTCCATCAAGCGTATCTAGTAGCTCGAGTAGCTCGAGTAGCTCGAGTAGCTCGAGCAGTAGCTCAAGCTCATCTGGTGGTGGTTCTGCTCCAGGTGCTATTAAGTTAGTGGTGGTAAAACCACGTCAACAAATAATATATCCAGATGGGCGTATAGTATATCTTGACGAAACAACATCTACAGAAACATCTGGCTTTGATGGTCAAGGGGAATCAAATTCTATTTCTGCTGTTTTCAAAATGACAATTAAAAAGGGTTTTGAAGATAATGATGTTAAAAGATTACAAGTATTTTTAAACAGTGATCCTGATACACGTGTTTCTGATAGCGGTGTAGGTTCACCGGGGAAAGAAACTAATTATTTTGGATCACTAACAGAAAAAGCCATTCAGCGTTTCCAAACTAAATATAAAATAGTATCAAGTGGAACTCCTAATACCACAGGGTATGGGCTTTTGGGGCCAAAAACGCGAGCAAAGATTCAAGAGGTATTTGGAGACATTACTTTTTCTTCTGATGAACAAATTGCAGAAGAAACAATTTCTACAAAAGGAATGGTGTCTATAACTAGAACTATAAAAACTGGTATGACAGGAGATGATATTCATTCATTACAAGTATTTTTAAACAGTGATCCTGATACACGTGTTTCTGATAGCGGTGTAGGTTCACCGGGGAAAGAAACTAATTATTTTGGATCACTAACAGAAAAAGCCATTCAGCGTTTCCAAACTAAATATAAAATAGTATCAAGTGGAACTCCTAATACCACAGGGTATGGGCTTTTGGGGCCAAAAACGCGAGCAAAGATTCAAGAAGTGTCTAACGGGCAATAAAAGAATTTTTGTAGTAAAATTTACCAGCAATTTTTTAGAAAAGGGGTTCTATTTTGAAATATAGCCCCTTTTTGATTGTATTAATATAGTAGGGAACATGGTAGAAAAAACAGATGAGGAAATAGCATTAATGGTACAGAATGGCGATACTGATTCGTTTGGTATTTTGGTTGAAAGATATGAGGCTAAATTGACCAGATATGCAAAGAAATTTCTTTCAAGCAGAGAGGACACTGAGGACTTGGTACAAAATGTTTTTATAAAAGCATATACAAATATAAAAGGCTTTAATACAAGCCAAAGATTTTCACCTTGGATTTATCGTATAGCACATAATGAATTTATAAATTCGATGAAGCGTAAGAAATTTGAGCCACTACACTTTTTTGACTCAGATACACTTTTCCCTCATCCTGTAGCAGAAGAATCAGCAGATGACCACGTGAATGATGTGGATTTAAAAGATTCTATAAATAAGTGTCTAGATAAATTAGAGCCAAAATATCTAGAGCCACTTCTACTTTTTTATTTTGAGTATATGAGCTACAAAGATATTTCTGATATTTTAAAGATACCTGTTCCAACAGTTGGGGTAAGAATTAGTCGTGGAAAAAATTTATTACAAAAATATTATAAGCAATTAGATCCAACATATGAATAAAACAAAAGAAGAAAAATCAATAAAGAGTACTATTTTGGAGAAAATTAAGGTTGGAGAAGTTGAGATGAAATCCAAATGGCATTTTATATTAAAAGGGCTTCTAATGGCGTTTGGTGTTTTCATATTTGCTATAGCGATAATATATCTTTTTAGTTTTATACTTTTTATACTTGCACAAAATGGGGCTTTGTTTGCAACAGAGTTTGGTTTTCATGGCATCGGTATATTTTTTATGTCTTTACCTTGGATACTTTTATTACTGGTTGGTATTTTTGTGATTATTTTAGAAAAACTTGTCAAGAAATATTCTTTTTCTTACAGAAAGCCAATTTTATATTCTATATTGGGAATACTATTAATGCTTCTGATTGGTACTTTTTTTGTATCACGAATTGGTTTGCATCAAAGCTTATCTAGGTTTGCTGATGAAGACAGATTACCTTTTTGGGGCGGAATGTATCGTGGTTATGGTATGCAAAGTTTCAGTAATGTTCACCCCGGAATGATAAGCGCTATCACAGAAGACGGCTTTATACTTACAAACAGACAAGGAGAAAGCCTTATTGTAAGGTTTAATTCAGGCACAAACTTACCTAAAGACAGAGATTTACAAGAGGGTGATAGTGTTGTCGTTATGGGAGAAAGACTTGAAGATTCTGTTGATGCATTTGGTGTTAGACTTTTTGATTTTATAATTGGACGTGATTATATGTATGGAATGATGGGTGGAAGAAGAGGTTTCCCAACAAGTACTCCAGATTTCTAAGAAAGATGAAATAAATTGATAATTGGATTGTATTAATAAGTAGAGACTAGAATGTAGCTGATTAGCTGAACTAAATTAGCCAGCATTCGGTTACTTGTTCTGAACAATTATCAAAAACTAAAATAACAATAATCATGGAAAAATCAAACTTTAAAAACAAAGCATTATATTCAATATTAGTATTAGGTCTTTTCTCGCTTGCGGGAGTCGGAATAGTTTCTGCAAACAATGGAGGACAGGGTTTTAGGGGTTTTAGGGATGGTGGTAGAGGTATGCGTGGAGGAGGAATAATGATGGGTGAATTGATAACAAATGATATGAGAGAAGGATTTCGTGAAGACATGAAGTTAAATATCAAGAACCTAACAAAAGAAGAACGCAATGCTCTTAAAGAAAAGCACCATTCTCAAATATTACAAAAACAAGCAGAATTTGAATCATTCACAGGTCTTACAAGAACAGAGATGAGAGATCTGAGACAAAGCGGAGGTACAATAGGAGAAGTTCTTATAAGCAATGGTAAGACACAGGCAGATGCAGAAGTATTTCTAACAAAACAAGCAAATGACAGAATAGATAGTATTGTGGAGAGACACGGTCTAAGCTCTAGCGAGGAAGCAACATTAAGGAGCAAGGTATCAGGCTCAGTACAAAACATTATAGACAGATGGTTTGTGAGTCTTTAAAAACCTAATAAATAAAGACTTGTAAAACAAATTATCAAAACAAAATGACCAACAATATTCGTTGGTCATTTTTGCTTTTACTATAGAGTTGTTGTGTATAATATGTCCATGGCAGATGAGTCATATAAAGACTATATACTTGATCTTTTTATAGGTTGTGAGGGTGTTTCTTCTAAACGCATGTTTGGCGGGTGGGGGATTTTTCAGAATGGAATTATTTTTGGGATTATTATCGATGGAGCCTTATATTTTAAGGTAGATGAGACAAACCAAAAGGATTATGAGGATTATGACAGTCATGCCTTTACATACATACGAAAAGATAAAGAAGTTACTCTTTCATACTGGCTGGTACCAGAAGAGGTGATAGAGGACATGGAAATACTATTAGATTGGGCACTCAAATCTCTTGATATAAATATTGCCCTAGACGACATAAAAGCTAAAAAAGCTAAAAAAGCTCAAAAATCTAAAGTCTAAAACAGGACGTAATTAAGTGAGGGAAGTCGGACTTCCCTCACTTTCCACACAAATTTATACACAGATTTTCATTTTTTTTGTATAATATTGTTTATGTCGAGATTTGAAATAGGAGAAAATTATCATGTATATAATAGAGGAGTAGAGAAGAGAAAAATTTTTCTTGATGAAGAAGATTATGAACGATTTTTCTTTATACTTGATATTTTTAATGACAAAAATTCAACAATAAATACAGCCCGCAGAATAAACATAAGTGAGGGAAGTCGGACTTCCCTCAGACCAAAGAAGAAAGAAAGAATTGTTGATATTATTGAATATTGTTTTATGCCAAATCATTTTCATATTTTAGCCGCACCATTGGTAGACGGTGGCTTGTCAAAATTAATGCAAAGAATTGGGGTTGGATATACTCATTATTTTAATAAGAAATATAAAAGAAGTGGAGTTTTGTTTCAAGGTGGTAGTAAATCAAAACATATTGATTCTAATGAATACCTATTGTGGATTAAACAGTATATACACTTAAATCCGGTTGAATTGTTTTTTACTTCGAGTAACCAAAATATAAATGATATTGTTTCCACTCTGAATGATTACAAATGGGTAAGTTGTGATAATTATAATATATATAAACCTGAAATAGACGAAGTGAGGGAAGTCGGACTTCCCTCATTTGAGGAGATTGATCGTTTTTAATGGTTTTTTAAAAAAATAATTGAATGCTCAAAATTGTTAGATACAGACTTCGCATAAATTCAACATATTTAAAGTGAGGGAAGTCCGACTTCCCTCACTTTTTTTCATACTACGAAAACTCCCGTTTTTAAGCGAGAAACAAAACTACCGGCTTCGAGCCGGTATTAGTTTATCTACTGAGGGAAGTCGGACTTCCCTCACTTCACTCACTTTTTCCACTCAGTTTTCTTGTCAAAAGATGGGATTGAAGAAGGGGGTAATTTCGAGGTGTGGCCGGGGTAAATCTTTTCTTTTTTATTCATCTAGTGCATTTTTATTCATCTTATGCACATAGTTTTGTGTCGTGTGTGCTGTTTATTTACTATAATGGACTAGTATAAAACTTACAGGAACACTTCAGAGATTCTCGGAAGTATGCTGTAAAAGGATTTATAAATGATATAAATAGGTTTGTGCAGGATATTACACTAAATCTTGTGTCATTTTTGTTTACACTTGCACAGTACATACTCTATATTTTCATCCTACTTCTAGTGGCGAAATATTTTTGGGTAGGTGCAGAATGTCCTTGGGGGAAATAATAGGTCTAGGCGTTAGCTTTTAGGCTTTAGCTTATAGGACAAAAATACTCAAATTGTAAAAAACATGAAGCTCATTTCTCTAAATACTTGGGGTGGCAGGGCTGGTAAAGCTGAGCTTCTTAGTTTTTTCGAAAAACATAAAGATGTAGATATATTTTGTCTGCAGGAGATTTTATCTGCGCCTTATGAAAAAATAGACGGTCAGATAGTTGATGAGTTTGACAT
>Ga0210057_1005996_pt1 | contig 15303 bp, 14 predicted proteins | sample CryGeyCG2114_010_2_FD_183968 | JGI IMG/M metagenome (GOLD analysis project Ga0210057, IMG submission 183968) | Groundwater microbial communities from aquifer - Crystal Geyser CG10_big_fil_rev_8/21/14_0.10 (SPAdes) (version 2) | ecosystem: Environmental > Aquatic > Deep subsurface > Groundwater ... | reverse complement strand
AATATTTTCAGAGAAATAATTCTGAAGCTGGGTGGGCATCAGACAAGAAAATGTGTGGCTGGAAAATCAACCAAAAAAGAGAAGATAGAATTGATGCTTCTCTGTTTGTCAAAGCAGTTTGGCATAATTTACTTCTAACTTATGTGTGAGTGTCCCACTCACTTTTTTTAGACAAGATTTATAAATAACCTTTGATTACTTCAGAAATGAAAAAAGAGATGAAAGTTGTAAGGTTATCAAAAGAAGCTGAAACTCCAGAATATGCTATGGAGAGCGATGTTGGTTTTGACTTAAGGGCTGCAGAAGATGTTTGCATAGAGCCGTATGAGCAGAAAAAGGTTAAGACTGGACTGATGATTGAGATTCCTGAAGGGCATGTTGGTTTGATTAGAGACCGGGCAGGGATTATCTCAAAATTAGGAGTTCATACTGCTGCAGGAACCTTTGACCCGGCTTATAGGGGGGAAGTTAGTATTGTTTTAGTTAATTTTGGCGAAGAGAGTGTGAGAATTGAAAAAGGAATGAGGATTGCACAGATGATTGTCCTGCCAGTTGTAAAAGTTAAGATTAAAGATGTAAAAAGCCTTGGAAAGACAAAAAGAGCTGACAAGAGTTTTGGCTCTACGGGGTTGAAATAGATTATACTGGGATTGGATAAAAGATAAAATTGATTATAAGAAATGGACGAGAGGAGATAATAACATGGCAAGTAGAGGTTGATAATAACCGCTATAATGCCAGAAAAATAATAAAGTTGTAAAATCAAAATGAAAGTAAAAGATATAATGAACAAGGTTGTTGTGGCAGAAGATAATCTTAGCATTGGAGAGGCCGCAAAAATAATGTCTGAGAAATCAATTGGCTCTCTTGTTTTGATAAATAAGAAAAATGTTTCAGGAATAATAACTGAGAGTGATATTTTGAAAGCTGCTGCGCAGAGGAATCTTGGAATTTCTGTCAGAACTGTTATGGCTAAGAAAGTTTATTCTGTATCCTCTGATGACTGTTTAGATGATGCAGCTGAAATAATGAAGAAGAGAAAGATAAAACGCTTACCTGTTATTGACAATGGCAGGCTTTTTGGAATAATAACTGCCACAGACCTTCTTGCAAATTCTGATGAGTTGAATGAAGATTTTTTGCTGGATTAGCTTTACTCTAAAAGTAATACACACTTATAATATAAACTCATTTAAATTATAACTGGGGTTGGGTAATAAAATGGGAAAGGAAAAATCTAAGGTTCTCAGCAAAGAAATAGAGATGTAATTGAAGAAATTAAAAAAAGAAGGATTGAAGGTTATGAGAGAATGAAGATAATAAATGAACAAGTAGAAAATTTAAGGAAACGAGTTGAGGACAATAATAGAATGATGATTTTCTTACTTTAAACTCTCCATAATATCTTCAAGGAGTTTGTTATCATATTTTAATTCTTTATTCTCTTTATTTAAATTAGCGATTGTATTCAACAGATCTTTTTTCTCTATTATGTTCTAATTTATTATCCCGGTTAATCTTCTTTGCCTACTAACCATCATTAATTTATCGAGAGAAGCCGTAGTTATTACAGCTGATACTAATTCGATTATCACTTATTTAAAATCAATTTTTATATTTAAATTTTCCTCAAAGCAGCCCTGATAATCTTTCCTGAATTTGTTTTTGGAAGTGAGGGAACAAATTCTATTTGTTTTGGGTAAGAATGCCCCGCATAGTTTTGTTTTATGAACATTGATAGTTCTTGTTTTAATTGTTCGTTTTCTTCAAATCCTGAATTTAAGACTATAAATGCTTTAATTACGCTTCCTTTAATTTCATCTGGAACTCCTATTACTGCTGCTTCTTTTACTGTCTTGTGTTTCATTAAAATTGATTCAATTTCTATTGGAGAGACTCTTTCTCCAGCTGTTTTTATTATATCATCTTTTCTTCCAATAAAAAAGAAATATCCGTCTTCATCTTTTTCGGCCATGTCATTTGTCTTGAACCAGCCATCTGCAAAATATTCTTTATACATTTGTTTGTGCTTGTAGATGCTTGTCATTATTGATGGAAAGTCCGGCCTTAGGTGAATTGTTTGGTTAATTATTTCAGAGGTTATTCCAGGGATTGCTTTTCCCATACTCCCGTGTTTCTTTATCAATCCCGGCCAACTGCAGATGACCATTGCACCTGTTTCTGTCTGCCAGTAAGTGTCATTTATTTCTATTCCAAGTGTTTTGTAGAAGTCAAAAACTGCATTTGTCAATGCTTCCCCAACACTGCAGAGGTTTTTCAGGTATTTTAAATCTTCTTTTGTAATTTCTGGTTTCAGCATTCTTAGGGCTGTGGGGGCAGTGTATAAAACTGAAATTCTGTTTTTTAAGAGGAAGTTTATCCATTTTTCAGCTGAAAAATGGGCTTCATAGACATAGCTTGTGCAGCCAATTGATAGCGGGGCTATAATTCCGTATATGCTTCCCGTAACCCAGCCAGGATGAGCAGTGCACCAGTATCTATCTTCTGGTTTTAATGCAAGAACTAATTTTCCGGTGTAATGCTGTTGAACAAGAGCATAGTGGCAGATATTAACTCCTGCAACCGGTGTGCCTGCTGTTGATGATGTGAAAATCATTGTTGCTGTGTCTTTTTTATCTTTAAGGATTGTTTCAAATTCATCTGAACATCCTTCTATTTGTTTGATGTATTCATCAGAATCAATTATTATTATTTTCATATCTTCAATTTTCTTTTTCAATCTCTGAATGAGTTCTTTGTTTGTTACAAGGACATCTGCCCCGCCCCTTTCTAATCTTAGTTCAAGCCCTTCTGCCTGAAATGCTTCAAATAGCGGGGCTGCAATTGAGCCATGTTTTATTGAGGCTAGAAAAGAGATATACATTTCAGGAATTTTTGGCAGGAAGATGAAAACTCTTGAGTCTTGCTTAACTTCAAGTTTGTTGAGGAGATTTGCAAATTTATTTACCTCTCTTTGAAGCTCTTTGTAAGGATAGCTTTTTATATTTCCAGATTCATCTTCAAAAATAAATGCTGATTTGGCTGGAGAAGATTTTGCGTGCCTGTCAAGGCAGCTTTCAATTATATTCATTTTACCTTCATGAATTACAATGTCTTGTTCTGCTTTTTCCCATATGCCCATCTTTTATTCACCAGTCATTATTATCTGATAAAATAATACACTTTATAAAGATTTATGTTTTATTTTTCAACTTCACGTGTTCTTATTAGTTTTATCCCAATCTGGCTTAAGGTTTTAATGAGCTCTTGCTTTTGTTCTGATTTTCCCAGACCTTTCCAGTCGAGCAGGATTAATTCAGGTTTTTGAGAGGTTTTTTCCAGAGTTTGTTTTATTATTTCTTTATTCACAGGCAGAGAGTATTCTGGAATTATGTGCCCAAGAGCATAATCTGTGTTAAGCTGGATTTTGTTGAAGTTATGGCAGTAGTGGGGGCCGCCAATTCCAATTGCTGAGATAAATTTTTCTTGTGTTTTTTGTTTTGCTTCTGCTTCTTTGATGCTTGTTTGAATTGTTTCTGCTATAACTTTTCCTGCTTTTTCATCTTTCCACTGCTCTTCACTGCTGCCGATTTCTATGAAGAGGCAGGGTTTTTCTACATACGGACCGTGATGAGTGCACTCCATTGTTAGGTCATAATTTTCTAGTTTTTCTTTGCTTGCTGTCTTATTGAGGTTTTGAAAGAAAATTTTTAATAAGTTTGAAGATGTTAAACAAAGTGTTTCTGATTTTCCACCAAATTCAGCTTTATGAAAGTTGCCGATAGGGTGAACACATAACGAACAAGTTTTTTTCTCTGATTGGTGTCTTGAAGCGAAAATTATGAAGTCTGCTGAAGTTTCTTGGTCTATGCTCTCTGCATAAATAATCTCTTTATCAAATTCGATTATTTCAAGATTTAGCTTAAGTTTTTTGAGTTGAGATTTTATATTCATCCCTGCATTGTCTTTCTTGCTTACAACAACTGCGAATTTCATTTCTCTTCTTTTTTCAGGTCTTCAAGCTTTACAGAGTTTACAGCTTCCCTGAATTCAAGGAATTTGTCTGCAGGAATTCTTGTTCCGGCTTTTGTGAAACCAGTGTATTTCTCGCTTGTTACAAACTCCCTTATTGTAACTCCGGGCTTTCCACCATAGTCGTCTACCCTTATCACAATATCAGTTGTCTCATTCTTTTTTATTTTTCCTATATCTTTTTCCATTTTGTTAAGATTAGAGAGAAGTTTATAAAGTTTTTTAAATCCTTAAAGATTAGTTCTTTTATGATTGACTATTTGTTTTATACTCTTGTTTTAGCGTTGGCTTTCCCGATTGGGATTTTACTGGCTCATTTATGCAAGGATGAACTAGTTGACTTTAGATATTGGTTTGGAAGGCTGAAGTTTCTTTTTGTTGTTTTTGGAATATTGTTTCTTTTTTTCTCTTATTTAATGCCATCTTTAACACTAACTATGTTTTTTATGGCTGTTATTTTTGCAGTTTTAGAGTACAGGGGTTTTAAACTTCAGGATTCCACCCGTCATAGATTGGAGGATTAACATTAATTGGAGAGGGGCATTATTCTTGGTGGAAAAGTTATAGTCGGGATTGGTTAGTCCAAATACCGTTAGGTATTTAAAATGAATTCGGTTAGGTAGTCTGAAAATGGAAGAAAGAGGTTTGACTGAAAAAGAAGCTAAAAAAAGGCTGGAGCAGTATGGTTTTAATGAGATTAAAGATGCTTTTGTTTTATCCCCATTAAAAATACTTATTAGGCAAGTGAGGAGCAATCTTGTAGTTTATCTTTTAGTTGCAGCAATGTTCATTTCTTTTTTTGTTGGAAAAAATATAACTACATATACCATCTTAGCAGTTATAATGCTTGTAGTCACAACAGGATTTATTCAGGAATACAGGGCTGAGAAAGTTATCAATTCCTTAAAAAGTATGTTAATGCCTGTTTCAATTGTTATAAGGGATGGAAAAGAAAGCGAGGTTTTATCAAAAGAAATTGTTCCAGGAGATTTGATTGTTTTAAGAAATGGAGAAAAAATTCCTGCAGACTGCATTATTATAGGGGAAAAAGATTTGCTGATAAATGAGTCTGTTTTAACTGGAGAATCAGTGGAAGTTAAGAAGCAGCCCTCTAAAAATGAAAAAGATTATTCAGACCAGAATATGGTTTTTATGGGCTGTTTTATTGTAAATGGAAAATGTCTTGCAAAGGCGGTTCATACTGGCATGAACACTAAATTTGGAAAAATTGCCAGAATGATTTCAACTGCTGAAAAAGAGCTGCCACTGCAGAAAAAAATTAATAAAATCTTAAAATTTATGGTGGTTGCTGCAATTGTATTTTCTTTAGCTACAGGTATTTCTATCCTTTTAGGCAGACCCTTTTCAGAAAATTTGTTTTTTGACACTCTTGTTTTGATGATTGCATTATCAGTTTCTGCTTTTCCAGAAGGATTTCCAGCTGTTTTAACAACCTCTTTGTCTGTAGGCGCGTACAAAATGGCTAAACAAAATGCCATAGTTAATAGAATGTCTATTATAGAAACCTTGGGAGAGACTACAGTTATATGCTCAGATAAGACTGGAACAATCACAAAGGGGGAGATGACTGTAAAAAAAATATTTCAGAATAATTCTTTAGTAGATGTATCCGGCGTCGGTTATAATGGGGATGGGGATTTCTTTATTGACAACAAAAAATTAAATCTTGAAAAAGAAAATGTTTTGAATAACCTCTTTAAATGCGCAGTTTTATGCAATGATTCCAGCATCAAAAGAACCGGAGAGGATAAGATTTTCCATATAATCGGAAGCCCTGTAGAGTCTTCTTTGCTTGTAATGGCTGCGAAAGCTAATGTGTATAAGGAAGACCTTAAATTTAGGAGAGTGGATGAGGTTTTGTTTAATTCTGAAAGAAAAATAATGAGTGTTTTATGTGAGATTGGCAAAGAAAAAGTTGTTTATTCAAAAGGGGCATTGGAAATTTTGCTAAATAAATGCAGATATATCCAAAGAACTGACGGGGTTTTCACACTTACTGAAAGAGAGAGGAAAAGAATACTTGAAATAAACCTCAAAATGACTTCTGATTGTTTTAGAACACTGGCATTTGCTTACAAACATATTCAGTCATTTTCTAAAGATTCTTTTGAAGAAGAATTGACTTTTATTGGTTTTGCAGGGATAGAAGACCCTCCAAGGGAAGAGGTAAAAGAATCAATTGCACTTTGTTTAAAATCTGGAATACAGGTAAAAATGATTACAGGGGATAATAAGGACACTGCAGTGTCTATTTCTAAAAGAATAGGGTTAAAGGGGGAGATTATGGAAGGGTGGGAATTAGACAAAATTTCAGAAGAGGAGTTATCAAAGATTGTGCCACAAATTTCAATTTTTGCAAGAGTTAAACCAGAGCATAAAATCAAGATTGTCAGGGCATTAAAGATGAATGGTGAGATTGTGACTATGACTGGGGATGGGGTCAATGATGCTCCTGCATTAAAAGAAGCCCATATAGGGGTTGCAATGGGCAAGAATGGTACAGATGTTTCGAGGTCGGTTGCTGACTTGACTTTAAAAGATGATAATTTCGCAACAATTGTTTATGCAATCAGAGAAGGAAGAACGATTTTTAAAAACATAAGGAAATTTGTGAGCTACCAGTTGTCATGCAATTGGGCTGAGCTGATAATTTTGTTTATAGGGGTATTGCTTTCTCCAATGTTTGGATGGCAGATTCCACTTCTTTTAGCAATTCAAATTCTTTTTATGAATCTTGTTACAGATGACTTGCCTGCGATAAGCTTGTCAGTTACACCGCAATCCAGAGATGTTATGGAAGAAAAACCAAGAAAGAAAAAAGAAATACTCAATAAATCTTTAATCTTATGGTTTTCAATTGCAGGAATGTCAATGGCTGCAATAACTCTCGCAGTATTTTGTATTACATTTAATCTCTTAGGCCAGGAATTTATTTATGCCAGAACAACAGCCCTGGTTACACTTATTCTTTTAGAGATTGCCAATGCTTATAATTTTCTTTCTTTCAGGCATAAAGTAAGCTTTGATTCATTTGGGGTTAATAAGTATCTGTCTTATGCTTCAGTAATTTCTATTGCAGCAACTTTGTTGATTGTTTATTCTCCTTTAAACAAGGTTTTTGAAACAGCACCTATCGGGGTTGTTGATTGGATGGTGGCAGTATGTGCATCACTGCTGATTGTAATTATTTTTAATATCTTAAAGGAAATAAATGGAAAAAAAGAGATATTTACCTTAGAGCATTTTTGATAGTTTAGGGTTAGCAACCAGCGAGTATATGTTGTCCGCGCATACCCGCTGATTTTTAGTTAAATTTAAAAGTTAAATTAACTCCCTAATGGCATGAAAACAAAACACCTTACAATTATGTTTACAGATGTGAAGGGTTTTACTCCAAGGACATCAACTATCTCAAGACAGCAGCTTCATAAGCTTCTTGAGCTGCATGACAAGCTGATTATACCTGTTTTTAAAGAGTTTAATGGAAGGATTGTAAAGACAATTGGGGATTCTTTTATGGTCAGCTTTAATTCTCCAACAGACGCTCTTCTTTGCGGGATGAAGATACAGAATGTTCTGGATAGACATAATGAAAAATCTGAAGATGAGAGGGTTCTTGATGTGAGGATAGCAATAAATTCAGGAGAAGTTACAATAAAAGGCAATGATGTTTTCGGAGAAGCTGTTAATATTACTTCAAGATTAGAGGGAATTGCAGATGCTGGCGATATATTTTTTACAGAATCTGTTTATCTTGCCATGAACAAAAGCGAGATTCCGACAGCAGAGGTAGGTTACAGGCATTTTAAGGGAATTCCAATAGAGGTGAAGGTTTACAAGGTTTTAAGAGAGGGTAAAAGAAAAGGATTTTTTTCAAGAGAAAGGCGTGTTGAATATGATTTTAAGTCCAAAAAGAGCAGGGTTAGAAGGATTGTTAAATGGGTTTTAGTTATTCTTGCTATTTTGTTTGTTATAGTTTTGATTAATGGGGCAAAACAAAAATCTGAAAAAGAGAAAATGCTTCAGGAAGAGAATAATGTAATCAGGTCCTTGTTGGAGACAACTGCAAGAGATGTGAGAAATGCCATAAATGTTGGAGATGGGGCAAGAGCAAGAAAAGGGATAGATAGTTTAATTTCTACAAGCGAGAGGCTTAACCATCCTGCAGAGTTAGAAAAAGTAATTAATGAGCTTAATAGGCTGTACAAAGAGAGATTTGTTGTCTTGAAGGAGAAGGTTTAGGATGTTTTATTTAATAGGCTTGGGCTTGGATTTGAAAAGTATAAGCTTGGAAGCTTTTGAAGTTTTGAGGAAATGTAAGAAGATTTATCTTGAAAGTTATACTGTTTCGTTCCCGTATTCTGTTGAAGAGCTTGAAAAGGTTATTGGAAAGAAAATTACAAAACTTGCCCGTGGCGAAGTTGAGGATGGAAAGTTTGTTGAAGATGCTGGAAATGAAGATGTTGCTTTGTTGGTTTATGGTTCTCCTTTAGTTGCTACTACACACACAAGCTTAATTTTGAAGTGTAAGAAAGAGGAAATTAATTTAAAGGTTTTTAATAACGCCAGTATCTTTGATGCTGTTGCTGAAACCGGGCTTCATGTCTATAAATTTGGCAAGACAGCAAGCATACCAGTGCATAAAGCAGACAGCTTCCTGGATTTAATAAAAGAAAACAAGAAGATAAAGGCACACACATTAGTTTTAGTTGACATTGGTATGAAATGTGGAGAGGCTTTAGACAGATTAAAAGTTAAAGAGAAGATTGTTTTATGTTCCCGGTTGGGGACAGATGAACAGAAGATTTATTATGGAAAAACAGAAGACTTGAAGGGAAAGAAAATAGAAGAGCCGTTCTGTTTTATAATTTCGGCTGAACTGCATTTTTCTGAACAAGAGTTCTTAGATAGTTTATTACAATAATTTTTATAAAATATGAAACTTAGTTTATTCTATGAAGTTAAGAGATGTTGTGCTTGCAGGAAGCTTGATTCTCGGAGGATGTTTTCTTGAGAACAGAATTAATAAAGAAGTTCGCAGAGAGATTTTAAGCTTTCCAAGAGTCCCTTTTGCAATAAGTGCAGACAAAAATGGGGATTTTATGGAAGCTTATAAAAATGGAAAAAAGCTTATGATTAAGTATTATAAACGGAAAAAGAATGGAGAGTGCGAGGAAGAACCAAGCACCATAACTATTCAATGGATGGAAAGTGGAAAGAGTTTTATCAGGAGTTATGACAGAGAAGACGGGGGTTTTTTTAAATTTGGTGAGGGATTTACAACTTGGAGACAGATAAGAGTTCCTGCAGGTTCAAGTTTTAAGAGAGAACAACTGCCTTCAAGAGAGCCACCAAAGTATGACTCTAAGAAAGATACCTGGAAAAACTGGTATCCGAGAAGAGGATAAATTTAAAAACCAGAGTTTCTTGGATTTTTTATGGCTATAAATACTGGAAGAATAATACCTGGAATTTCTATTATAGCTGTTATTATTATATAAAACTGGGCTTTTTATCAAGCTCGGAATTCTAAAATGACTAACCAAAAATTAAAACGCGATGGAAATGGAAGAAGAACTTTAGATGAAGCGAGATTTTACTCTGAGAGGGATAAGATAGTTAGACTTATTGAAGCAGGAAAACTTAAATCTGCAAGAAGGAATGCAGACAGATTAGTTGGTTCAGGTGGAGCTTATAATGGGGTTACAAGAAAAGCAATTATTACAAGCAGGTTTTATGATTACCTTGTGCGTTCTGGAATGTTAAATAATGGTGGAGTTAAGCATGCATTTGAGGTTGCTCTTGCATTTGAGGGTTATGATTTTGAATGCTGGTTTGACGGGGTTGGACAAAGGACAGATTATGAAACATTTAAAAAACATAGAAGCTAATTAAGAAGATGTATAACTTTACAGAAATTGAGGAAGAATCAAGGAAGATATGGAAGAAGAAAGAAAAAGAGATTAAGAAAGCTGTTTCTGATGACAAGAAGAAAAAAATTTTTAGTTTTCTTGAAGGACCACCAACTGCAAATGCCCCCCCAGGGCTGCATCACCTTGAGGTCAGGACATTTAAGGATATTATAAATAAATTTAAGTTTATGAGGGGATTTTCAGTTCCAAGGAAAGCAGGATGGGACTGTCATGGGCTTCCGGTAGAAGTTCAGATTGAAAAAAAACTTAATTTAACTGACAAAAAAGCAATTATTAAGCACGGTATTGATAGGTTTATTAAAGAATGCAGGCAGAGTGTTTTTTCTTATATCAAAGAGTGGAATAAATCTACAGAGACATTGGGTTATTGGGTTGATTTGGAAAAGCCGTATGTGACTTTAGATAATAATTATATTGAGAGTGTATGGTGGAGTTTGAAAGAAATTTATAATAAAAAAATGTTGTATGAAGGGTATAAAGTTGTTCCTTACTGCCCGAGATGCGGAACTCCCCTTTCAAGCCACGAGGTTGCGCTTGGATATAAGGATGTGACAGAGGAGTCTGTTTACATTGCGTTTAAAGTTAGAGGCAAGGAAAAAGAGTATATTCTTGCTTGGACAACAACTCCGTGGACTTTGCCCGGAAATGTAGGATTAGCTGTTGGACCTAAGATTGATTATGTTCAGGTAGAGACAGAAAATGGGGATATCTTAATTTTAGGAAAAGAAAAACTAAATTTGATTAGGGGGAAATATAAAGTTTTAAAAAAAATGAAAGGCAAGGAGCTTGTAGGAATTGAATATGAACCTTTATTTGATATCAAAGAACTGAGGAATGAAAATTCATACAGGATAATTCCTGCTGATTTTGTCACAACTGAGGACGGAACTGGGGTTGTCCATACTGCAGTGATGTATGGAGAAGATGATTATAATGTGGGAATTAAGTTAGGTCTTCCTGCTGTTCATACTGTTGGGGAAGACGGCAAATTTTTGGATATTGTACCAGAATTTAAAGGAATTTTTGTGAAAAATGCTGAAGATAAGATAAAAGAAAGTTTGAGAAAAAAACATCTTCTTTTTAAAACCGAAAAAATAACACACCCATATCCTTTTTGCTGGAGATGTGATACTCCCCTTTTGTATTATGCAATTACATCTTGGTTTATCAGTGTTGAAAAAATAAGAGACAGACTTGTGAAGTTGAATAGTCAGATTAATTGGGAACCCAGCCATATTAAAGAGGGAAGATTTGGGAAGTGGCTTGAGGGTGCTAAGGACTGGGCTTTATCAAGACTGAAATTTTGGGGAACTCCTCTGCCGATATGGAGATGTTCTTGCGGGCAGGAAAAAATAATTGGAAGTATAAAAGAATTGAAAGAGAATTCTGTTAAAAAAATATCTGATAAGGAAGTTGATTTACATAAGCCTTGGATTGATAGTGTGAAATTAAAATGCAAGTGCGGGAAGCAGATGGAGAGGATTCCTGATGTGATTGACTGCTGGTATGATTCTGGAAGTGCAAGTTTTGCACAGTTTCACTATCCATTTGAAAATAAAAAGGAATTTGAAAGAAGATTTCCGTATGATTTTATTTCAGAAGCAATAGACCAAACAAGAGGATGGTTTTATACTCTTCATGTTCTTGCAGTTATTTTATTTGACAAGCCGGCTTATAAAAATGTTATATGTGCAGGGCATGTTGTTGATGAAAATGGCGAGAAGATGTCAAAGTCAAAGGGGAATATAATCAAGCCGGATGAGATGATTGAAAAATCGGGTGTTGATGCAATAAGGCTTCAGTTCTGTATATCTGAAGCTGGAAACCCAAAAAGATTTTCTTATGAGCTTATGAAAGAGTCTGTTCTCCCTTTTTTGAATGTATTGTACAATCTTAATAATTATTATGCTCAGATGGAAGATAAAAAAAACAATCTCAGACCAGAGGATAAATGGATTTTGAGCAGGCTTAATAGCGTGATAAAAAATGCCACTGAAGAGCTTGATAGATATAAGTTGGACAGCCCATTTAAATTAATCTCTGAATTTTTGGTAAATGACTTTTCAAGGTCTTATGTCCAGATGACAAGAGACAGGGATGATGCAAGGGAAATTGTCAGAGAAGTTTTAGAAAAAGTTTCTTTGCTTCTTGCGCCATTTGCCCCGTATATTTCTGAATATACTTATTCTAAATTCAGCAAAGAATCTGTGCATCTTTCTTCATGGCCCAATGCCGAGGAAAAGAAGATTGATGTTAAACTTGAAGAAAACTTTTCCAGAATTTTGAAAGTTATTGAGAGGGGAATGGCAGAAAGAGACAAGGCTCAAATTGGATTGAAATGGCCCCTTTGCAAAGCAGTTGTTTTTATAGACGGAAAAATAGAAAAAGAATTTGAGAAAATAATCTTGAAGCAGTTGAATTTAAAGAAGCTTGAGATTAGGAAGGGGGAGTTTAATGTTGAACTGGATTTGAAAATGACTCCTGAACTTGAAGCAGAGGGGTATGCAAGAGAGGTTATAAGAAAAATTCAGGCATTAAGAAAAGAAGCTGGTCTGAAAAAAGAAAATGTAATTGAGCTTGCAATTGAGGCAGACAAAAACTTTGTTGAAATTTTAAGAAAACAGGAAAAAGATATTCAAGAAAAAACCAATGCCAGAAGTTTTATTATCAGCGAGAAAATTTTTAAGAAGTATCCTTATTCGAAAATCGAAAAGGTTAAAAAGGAGAAATTCTCTATTATGTTAATAGCACCCACTGAATAGGAGTGCAAAATAAAAAAGGGGAGAAAAGATTTAAATACTCCTCGGATATTAATTTAATAAACAAAATGATCGTAAGAGAAGAGTTTTTGAGTAGGTTAAGAAAAATATTCGATCTCAATCTGTACGAGGTGAGAGTTTGGACAGCACTTCTATCGAGGGGGATAAGTACAGCAGGAGAACTTAGTAATATCAGTGATGTGCCAAGAAGCAGAACATATGACATTCTAGAAAGTTTAGAGAAAAAAGGGTTTATTGTTATGAAGCTTGGCAAGCCAATTAAGTTTGTTGCTTTAAAACCAGAAGAGGTTATTGAAAGAGTAAAAAGAAACCTTGTTGTTGGTGCCAAGGAAAAAAGCAGGAGATTAGAGCAGTTAAAAGGTGATGAAGTTCTTAGAGAATTATTAGATTTGTTTACTCAAGGAATTAAGTATGTTGAGCCAAGTGATTTGTCAGGAAGTTTGAGAGGAAGACAGAACATGTATAACCATCTTGATATGATGGTAAGAGAAGCTGAAAAAACAATTGTTATTGTAACAACTGCTTCTGGGATTAATAGGAAGCTTGAAGCATTGATGCCTAGCTTGGAAAAGGCAAAAAAAAGAGGAGTTTCTGTAAGGATTGCAGCACCTATAAATGCCTCTAATTCAAAAATTGCAAGCGAGTTAACAAGAGTTGCTGAAGTAAGAAATGCCGATATCAGAGCAAGATTTGCTGTTATTGATGGTGAACAAATTTTATTTATGCTTTTGGATGATGAGAAAGTCCATCCAAATTACGATGTGGGTATATGGATAAACACTCCTTTTTTCTCACAGACTTTAGAGGGATTATTTGATTTGGCTTGGAAAAGTTTTAAGAAAGTAAGATAGATGGGTTTCTGGTCTGGGAATTTGGAAATTCGGCTGTTGAATTTTAGATTGTTTTTGATAATAACACTTTATTAGGATATATTTTTATTAACCGATAACTGAAAGGACTTACTCCATAAAGTTTTGATTAACTTATTAAAAAATGGTTAGGAATTATCAAAACTTCTTATATGTTTTTATTTATCTTCTAATTCTCCCAAAAGATGAAGCATCTCGGCTTTGGTTATTCTTGCTTTGATGATTTTGTAGAGAATATTTTTATCTGATTTTATTATCACCAACCTGAAACTTTCATCTCTACCAGAGTAAATGTTGTCAAAAAGTTTTTTGTCTATGATTATTTTCTTTGTTTTTCCTATTTGTTTTTGGTTGTTTTCTTTTGCATTTTTTTTACAAAGCTCCATGAGTTTTTTTGCTCTTGATGTTGTTGTGGCTATTGGCAGGGGTTTTAGACTGGCTGCCTTTGTGAATTTTCTCGACCAGAACTTGCTGATGTTAAAGAAATCTGGTATTGTTATATTCAGGATTTCTATTGTTTTCTGGAAATCTTCTTCTTTCTCGGTTGGATAGCCTGCAATAACGTCTGTTTCTATTACTATACCTGGAATTTCTTTTTTGAATTCTTTTAGTATTTTTAAGAAATCTTTTACCTTGTATTTTCGGTTCATGTCTTTCAGGATTTTGTCACTTCCTGACTGAAGAGGAAGGTGAAGGAATTTGAAGAGTTTTTCATTTTTGTAGAGTTCAATCATCTCGTTTAAAATTGGCATCAAGGTATTTACATTCATCATGCCGATTCTTATTTTGAAGTTTCCATTAAGGCTTAGAATTTTTTTTATTAAGCCTGGAAGCTGATGTTTTCCATTGTCTAAGCCGTAGGCTGAATTATCCTGGCTTGTTATGAAAACTTCTCTGCACTCTGATTCTATATCTTTTTTTATGTTATTTATTATTTGTTCTTCAGGGTATGAAAAAATATTTCCTTTTGCAATTTTTGTCTGGCAATAAGAGCAGTTTCCTGTGCAACCTTCGCAGATTTGTGTGATTCCTATGACTTTATTTTCTCTTATTTTACATCCCAGCTTTATTTCATTTTGTTTTTCCAGAAATTCTTTTTCCAAGCTGTCTTTTGGATTATTTTCACAAATTTTTTTTACAAGTTTTAGAATATTTTTAGTGTGGTGTGTTGATAATAGGAAGATATTTTTTTCAACAAGACTTTCTTTGTATACATCTGGCATACAGCCGGTAATTATTATTGGCTTGTTTAGCTTTTTTAGCTCTTTTATTCTGCCGCGGATTTTATTTTCTGTTTTTCCTTTTACAATACAGGTGTTCAAGATTAGAATATCTGCTATTTCTGGGTTAGAAGTCTTTTCCAAGCCTGCCTGCAAAAGAAGAGAGAGCATAATTTCGGAATTATTTTTATTTGCTGTGCATCCGTAAGTTTCAATGAAAATAAATTTCGGCTTCATTTTTAACTTTATAGTAGTGGGATAATTATATATATTTATCTTCTTTGATGTGAGTGGGACACTCACACATAAGTTAGAAGTAAATTATGCCAAACTGCTTTGACAAACAGAGAAGCATCAATTCTATCTTCTCTTTTTTGGTTGATTTTCCAGCCACACATTTTCTTGTCTGATGCCCACCCAGCTTCAGAATTATTTCTCTGAAAATATT
>Ga0210057_1005994_pt1 | contig 15308 bp, 12 predicted proteins | sample CryGeyCG2114_010_2_FD_183968 | JGI IMG/M metagenome (GOLD analysis project Ga0210057, IMG submission 183968) | Groundwater microbial communities from aquifer - Crystal Geyser CG10_big_fil_rev_8/21/14_0.10 (SPAdes) (version 2) | ecosystem: Environmental > Aquatic > Deep subsurface > Groundwater ... | reverse complement strand
CCGCGGTTGATTATAAGATTCCGGTAGGAATTTTCTCCGTTGAAATGAGCAAAGAAGAATTAACTGATCGGCTTTTGGTCAGGCAATCTGAGATTGATGCTTGGAGGTTAAAAACAGGCAGATTGGAAGAAGATGACTTTACCCGCTTTTCTGAAGCAATGGGGATTTTGGCGGATGCTCCTTTATATATTGACGACACGCCGGGAATTTCTGTTTTGGAAATGAGAACCAAAGCAAGGAGACTTCAAGTTGAAAAAGGTCTTCAGCTTTTGATTATTGATTATTTGCAGTTGGTTCGCGGAAGAAACTTGGAAAATCGGGTTCAGGAAGTTTCAGAAATTTCTATGGGAATTAAGAATTTAGCCAGAGAATTAAAAATTCCCATCATTGCGGTATCTCAGCTTTCCCGCGCGGTTGAAGTTAGAGGAGGGAATCGGCCAAGACTAGCCGATCTTCGTGAATCTGGAAGTATAGAGCAAGATGCTGATGTAGTTATGTTTTTATACCACGAGGACGAAGAAAATCCCGAAAATGTGACTTTAGAAATTTCTAAACACAGGAATGGTCCGACCGGAATAGTCAGGCTTCGTTTTGTTCCCACCAGAGTTTCCTTCTATCCGATGGAAACAAAAAGAGAAAAATGAAGATAGAAGATAAATTCAGATTATTATTGATTTCCTTTCTTCTGATTATTTATGGGATCTTAGTTACCCAAAAGATTAATTTGGTGACAGCTGATTTAGGCAGGCATATTAAAAATGGCGAGTTGATCCTGCAGGGTGACACCCTGGGGGCGCAAAAGGTGTTGCAGACAAATTTATATTCTTACACTTACCCTGATTATCCGTTTTTAAATCATCATTGGGGGTCCGGAGTAATTTTCTATTTAATTCACAGAATTTTTGGTTTTATTGGTTTGTCGGTTTTTTTTACAATCTTATGCTTGGCTACTTTTCTTTTATTTTTTTTAATTGCCGAGGGAAATTCATGTACTGAGGTGGCTACGGTTGTTTCTTTGTTTGTGATTCCGGTTTTAACAAGCAGAGTGGAAATTCGGCCGGAGGCATTTAGCTACTTTTTAAGCGGACTGTTTTTCTTTGTTCTGTGGTCCGTAAAAGAAAAAAAATTATCTGAAAAATTTCTTTTTGCTCTCCCGATCTTAATGATTTTGTGGGTAAATTTGCATATTTATTTTTTTATTGGTTTGTTTTTATTGGGAGTTTTCCTATTTGAAAGGTCGGTTTCCTTTTTTAAGGAGAAGAAACTTTTAAGTAACTTAAGTCACTTAGGTTACTTAAGTGGAATACTTTTTTTAGCAACTTCTGTTTCCTTAGTCAATCCGGCCGGATTAAAGGGTTTTTTGTATCCGTTTAAAATCTTTGGGAATTACGGCTACCGGCTTTTGGAGAATCAGACAGTTTGGTTTTTGGACAAAATTATCAAATATCCTTCAAGTTTATATTTTAAAATTGCTTTTGGATTATTAGCAATCAGCTGGGCTTATGTTTTTGCCTTCAAAAGAAGGAATATTTCTTTTTTATCTTTTATCTTTTCTATCTGTTTTTCTTATTTAGGCTGGACAGCGGTCAGAAATTTCTCGCTTTTTGGTTTTTTTGCTTTACCGGCTGTTGCAGGAAATTTTAAGTTTAAGCCCAAAGCGCAAAGCGAAATTCGTTTTTTTATTACTTCATCTTTGGCTGTTTTGATTGTTTTTGGTCTGTTTATCCTCAATTCAACTTATTGGGTAGAAAGGATTAAGATTGGTGTCGGGCTAAAAAACGGGGTTGATTTGGCAGTTGAGTTTTTTAAAAAAGAGCAAGTTAGAGGTCCAATCTTTAATAATTATGATAACGGCGGCTATTTAGTTTATTATCTTTTTCCGAAGGAAAAAGTTTTTGTGGATAACCGGCCCGAGGCTTATCCAAGGGAATTTTTTCAAGACGTCTATATACCAATGCAGGAACAGGAGGACAAGTGGGACCAGATGGACAAGAAGTATGAGTTCAACGCTATTTTCTTTTACCGCAATGATTTAACTCCCTGGTCGCAGACTTTTTTAGTAAGCCGTATCAGCGATCCTTTCTGGGCGCCGGTTTATGTTGATGATTATTCAATTATTTTTACCAAAAGGAATAATCTTAATAAGGATTTAATCAAGAAGTTTGAGTTGCCAAAGAGTCTGTTTTCTGTGACCAAGGGTTGATTTGTGCCGAGGGAGGGAGTCGAACCCTCATGAGCTTTTGGCTCATAGCTTTTTGAGAGCTACGTGTCTGCCATTCCACCACCCCGGCTTCATTTGAAAAACCTCTGGTTTTTCAAAAACTTTTCCTTATATTGAGCTTGCAAGATCTTCTCACAACCTTACTTGCAAGCAATTTATAATCATTTCTAAATCTTTTCCCTTCTTTCCGGTTGTTAATTTCTCTGGTTTCTTTGAAAAAATCTTCCAAATTTGAATTTTTCGGGATCTTCCACTTACTTACCCGAAAAATGATTTATATTCGTTTCTTATAGGCACGTTTCTTCCGAATGTAATTTATTAATTTTATAATCTTTTCTAAAATCTTTTCCCTTCTTTCCGATTGAAGGAATCTGTTTTTAAGTATTTTTTCCTTACAATGATGATTTTACCAAAAAATGACCTTAGATTAAAGAAAGAAGCAGAATGGTTAAGAAAATTTGGGAGATTATTCCCGGCCAAAAGGAGACTTTGAATTGGTGACTTGATTGAAATTTCCTCAGTTTTTTGATAAGCGGGTTGTCAATGCAGAAAAAAAAGTATGGCATTTCTAAAAGGTCCGGCAAAACAGCCAGAAAGCTTCCCATGATTACCACTAAGGATTGATCAAGGTAGGGTAGTTTGCGATAGGCAAGTGTCAGTCCCAGAACCAAACCGACAAAGGAATCAACGAGAATAATCAGAAAAGTTTTAGAAGAAACTCGGCCGAATCTTTTTTTGTCATCAGACAAGGAAGGGTTCCAATGGGGGATAAGGTCAAGAATGAAATGAGAAAGCAAGCAAGCCGGGAGAGAGACTGCCGGATTGGGAACCTGGTATGCAATAAAAGCCCCGGCGAGACTGTGACTGAACTCAAGCATAGAGATTAGTATAATGTGTTAGAATAATAAAAGTCAAAAGAGTTCTAAAAAAGTTTCAAAGTTTCAAAGTTTCAGCGTATCTTTGAAACTAGGCAGCGAAGCTGCCGATGAAGCTTTGAAGCTTTTAAACTAATCTGATGCCCAATTTATCTTTCACTATTGGGTCTTTAACCGTTACACCTCTCTTTTGGGGGTTAGTTTTGGCTGTTTTTTTCTCTTCCTTTTCTATTTGGAAAAAGCTCAAAGAAGATTTTAAAGAGGAAGAGATTTTTGGCTTAACCTTGTCTTCCTTCTTTTTTGCTTTGGTACTTTCCAGGTTGATATTTACGTTTTTTAATTTTTCTTTTTTCCTCTCAGGAGTCGGTTGGTTTTCAAGCTTTGGTTCAAATTTTTCACCGGCTGGTGCGTTCTGGGGAATGGTTTTAATATTGATTTTTCTCTCACGCCGGTTTAAGAAAAATCTTTGGGAAATCTACGACTCTTTTTCCCTGGCGACATTGTATTTTCTTTTTCTAGGCGGTTTGGGTAATGTTATAAAAACCCAAAACCCAACTGACGCTTTTTATGTTGTCGTCGGAGTTTTGGGTTTTTTGTTTTATACTTTTTGGAGAGACAAATACCGTTCGTGGCCTTGGTATAAAAGCGGGAAAATAGGATTTCTTTTTTGGGCGGACTCTTTTTACACCTTTTTGGCTCTATTGGTTCTTGCTTTACTCAGAGGAAATAGTTTATACTTTGAAGAATTAAGTTTAATTATCTCTTTAGTTGTTTCTTTGGCCGTAATTTATAGCCGGTCTGAAAGGAAACTAAAGGAGGATATGAAACTAAAAAGTTATTTAAGGAGAAAAAATGGTTAAAATTTCATTTCCTAAAAATTTGCTAAAACCGATAAATCAAGTTCTTCATTTAGAGGAGAAGAAGCTAAGTAAAAGAAAAGAAGAACTGGAAGAACAAGACCCGTTTAAGGATTCAAAGAGGCTGGCTGATAATGCTTCATCGGACGCTGATGCTTCAGAACAATTTGGTCACGCAACTATAGAAGGACTTAAAAGAGAAATTGACAGGAAGCTAATTCAGATAAGAAAAGCCTTAACCATGATTAAAATAGGGAAATATGGCACTTGTGAGGAATGCGGCAAAATGATTGACACAGACCGGTTAATGGTTTGCCCTGAGGCGACTATTTGTGTTTCATGCGAGAAAAAGAAAGAAAAATAATCTTCTTGGCCTTCTTGGTTGACCGTTTGTCAAAATACTTTTTTAATAAAGCCAACCTGTCTTCTGTTAATAAGGGAATATCGTTTGGAATTTTTAACAATACTTCCGTATTTTTATTGGTGATTATTTTTTTGTTTTTTATTTTCTTTTTGAATTTGTTGAAAATTCAACACAAATTAACGGTTGGGTTAGTAACTGTCGGTGGACTTTCTAATATAATTGATCGTTTTATTTATGGAGGAGTAATTGATTTTTTGAACTTACCCCTGATTTCTGAATTTAATTTTGCCGACATTTTTATTTGCTTCGGGATACTGCTAATCGTCGTTGACTTGTTTAAACCAAGACAGTTATGATTTCCATATGCCTGGTAATTTAATTTATGGCTAAATTTCATTTTGAAGTTACAAAGAAAGATTCCCTCTCGCGTGCGAGAACCGGAGTGATTTTTACTGAACACGGAGAGATTAAAACTCCTGCTTTTGTGCCTGTCGGGACTCAAGCAACGGTAAAATCTTTAGATAATTCGGAATTAACTAAACTTAAGGTTCAGATTTTCTTTGTCAATACATATCATATGGTTTTAAGGCCGGGCTTAGAAGTAATTGAAAAAATGGGAGGTTTGCATCGGTTTATCGGCTTGAATATTCCTTTGATAACAGACTCAACCGGTTTCCAAATATTTTCCTTGGGCAATAGCAAAAGATTAAAAATAATCGGGAATGAAAAAGAACCGAAGTTGGTTAAAATAAACGAGGATGGTGTAATTTTTCGTTCCCACCTGGATGGATCCGAGCATTCTTTTACTCCGGAAAAATCAATCGCGGCCCAAGGAATCTTAGGAGCTGATATCGCTATTTCTTTTGATGAATGTACTTTTTATCCAGCTTCTCACGACTATTCTAAGGCAGCCATGGAAAGAACCCATCGCTGGGGATTACGGGGCCTTGTTGCCGCCCAGAATAAACTAAAAGATTATCAGGCTCTTTATGGGGTAGTTCAAGGCGGGATTTATGAGGATCTAAGAGTACAGTCAGCAAAATATATTTCTTCTCTTGACTTTCCCGGAATTGCCATCGGAGGAGTTTCTGTTGGGGAAAGCAAAAAAGAAATGAAATCTGTTCTGAAATGGGTAATTCCTAATTTGCCGGATGAAAAACCAAGACATTTATTGGGAGTAGGGGAGATTGACGATATTTTTGATTTGGTCGCGGCAGGAGTTGACAGCTTTGATTGTGTAATGCCGACAAGGTTGGGGAGAATGGGACGGACCTTAGTTCAAAATTCAAAATTCAAAGTTCAAAGTTGGACGATAGATATTACCAAAGCAGAATATGCTGATGATAAAAGACCGATAGATGAACAATGCGAGTGTGATGTTTGTAAAAACTATTCAAGAGCATATCTTAATCATTTATTTCGGGCAAAAGAGCCTTTAGCTTATAAATTGGCATCTTTCCACAATGTATATTTTATAAATAATTTGGCAGGGGAAATCCGTAAGTCTATAGAGGAAGGTAAATTTTCCGAATTTAGAAAGAGTTATTTGTAAAAATGAGAAAAAAAGAGAAAAGGACCGAACATAAAATTGTTTCTCATGCCGCCAGGGCCATTTTAATATTTAGTACTTTACTGACGCTTTGGTTATTTTTCCGATATAAAAATTTAAATCTTAACCGCTTAAGCAGGCTGACTTTTGTTGTTTGTGATTTAAATGACCAAACGGCAGTTTTTTCCTTTGAAGACAAGAAAGGACTGATTTTAAAACTTCCCGCCAAGGAGAAAATAAATTTGGCTTACGGATTTGGGGAATATGAGCTTGGAAAAATTTACTTGTTGGGTGAGCTTGAGAAGAAGGGCGGTATGCTTTTGATTGAGTCTATCAGAAATTGGCTCTCAATTCCTATTTTCGGATATTTTGTCGCGGAAGAAGTAAACATTGATGATTTAGACAGTAGCCCCAAAAAAATATTCACGGAAATATTTTTGAAAAGTCTGGCAGGAAAAATAAAAACAAATTTAAATAAATTTGAATTAATATCTCTTTATTTAAGAGTCAGTAATTTAAATGAATTGCAAAGAGCGACAAAAGACAGTAATTTTAGTGTTAAAAGTATTTTTGAAGACAGGAAGTTAAGGGAAGAAGCGGTTCCAATTGGAATTTTTAACGCGACTAACCATGCGGGATTAGCCCAGAAAGAGGCTGCTTTCTTGGAAAAGGTTGGGGGAAGAGTCGTTAGGGTGGCTGATAAGGAAAAAAATGAAGACAAGTGCAAACTTTCAGTGAGATCCAATTTACAACAAAGTTATACTTTTTATTGGCTGAAACATGTTTATAATAATTGCCAAATAGAGCTGAGCCAGTCAGATTTAGACAGGGCGGATATTAACTTGAGCTTGGGTGAGAATGAGTGGAAAAAATTGAATCAAAAGTGGTAAAATAGTAAGCTGAGGTGTGAGGTGGGAAGTGTGAAGTTGGAAACTAATAATTATCAAGCTTCTCATTTCTAGCTTCCAACTTCTAAGTTATGAGCGGGCATTCAAAATGGGCAACCATCCACAGACAAAAAGAAACAACTGACCAGAAGCGCGGTCAGGTTTTTACCAAAATTACCACCGCTATTATTGTGGCTGTTCGTGACTCCGGCGGAACTACCGACCCTGAATTAAACTTTAAGCTCCGGCTGGCAATTGAAAAAGCGAGAGCCATCAATATGCCGAAAGAAAATATCCAAAGAGCGATTGATAGGGCGGCCGGAAAAGGGGATGGCGGTTCTATAACCGAAACAACCTATGAAGGATACGGTCCAGGAGGAGTCGGAATTTTAGTTGAGACAGCATCTGATAACAAGCAAAGGACGGTTCAGGAAATTAAAAACATCTTTGACAAAAACGGAGGAAGTATCGCTTCTCCGGGATCTGTTTCTTTCAATTTCAAAAAGGTAGGTTTGTTAACAGTTCCTACTGAAGGCTTGGATAAAGACGAAACAATGCTTAAGATTATTGATTTGGGAGCGGAAGATGTTGAGGAAGCAGAAGATGGTCTTCTGGAAGTATATGTCGGAGTGGAAAATCTGGAATCCCTAAAAAGGAAGTTGATTGAAGCTGGTCTTCAACCGAAACCAGCTGAAATAGTAGAAAAACCAATAAACCTTGTTCCTGTTAATGACGAAAAGACTACTCATCAGATTTTGTCTTTAATGGAAAAGTTAGAAGCCCTGGATGATGTTCAAAAGGTTTATGCTAATTTTGATATCCCCGAAGAATTTTTAAAAGCTTAAGAAACGTGTTTCTAACTAAAAGACGAAAATTCATTTTTAGTTCAATTGTACTGACGGCAGGGCTTTCTTATATCCGGTTTGGCCAAGTAACAAATAGATATGGTGCAATTGCCGTTCTTTCGCTGGCGTCAATAATTCTGACCTTATGGTCGCTTAAGGAAGCCTTAAGGGGCTCAGTTTGGTTAGTCTCTTGGATTCTTCCTTCTTTTTTTACTGTTGGAGTAGGGCTCTTTTATTTTTTATTGCCAAGCTCGGTATTAACTGCAGTACCGGTAATAATATTTTATTTCATTGGAATTTATGCTCTTTTTTTAAGCGAAAACATTTTCTCGGTCGCGGCCATTAGGACAATTCAGCTTTTCAGGTCGGCTTCAGCAGTTTCCTTTCTTCTTACTTTATTGACTTCTTTTTTGCTTTTTGATACTGTTTTTTCTTTCAGGTCAAAATTTTATTTAAATTGCCTTTTTGTTTTTTTTATATCTTATTTTCTTTTTTTACAAGGGATTTGGTCTGTCAACCTGGAAGAAAAATTAACAAGAAAATTAATTTTTATTTCTTTATTCCTTTCTTTCGGAATAGGGGAGATAGCTTTGATTTTGTCTTTTTGGCCAACCTCTACAACGTTAATTTCTTTATTTTTGACTTCCTTGGTTTATGTGACTCTGGGTTTAACCCAGGCAAAACTGAGCGGCAGGTTGTTTAAAAAAACAATTGATGAGTATTTAGTGGTTGGTCTGTCTGTGTTATTTGTTCTTCTTTTTTATTCAAGTTGTGGGTAATTTTTTTAGGTCTATCTTTAAAAAGGGGAGAGTGGTACGGTTAATTACGTTCTTAAAGGCGATCCTATAGTATTCACTATCATCCATTTTTCACAGGTTTCTAGAACCTTTTCACGGATTGGCAAAGATGTTTGACAGATGCTAAATATAGGGATGGTTAAAAATATGTCTTGACAACGCCATTTTATGCGTAATTGATACAGTTTGATAGCAATACTGGATGTCCCGTTGTGGATAACTCTAGTTTGCAATTAGTTCTTTACTCTTTCTTCATAGGGCTTTGGGGAAGATCAATTTTATTTATATATGACAAAGAAAATCCATTTTTATACAAGAGGAAATCGGGAGATTAAGAGAGAAACACCCCTTAATCTAAATGATTAATCACCTTAGGTTGTTATATGGTCTTTTGGTTGGTATTGACAAATAGTTTAATTGTATTATAAACTTATCCCGACTGAGTATAATATCTCAAATGTTTAGTCCAAAAGGAGTTAAAGAATGAATGTTTTATCCCCCACACAAAAGGCTTGGTTAGCTGGTTTTATTGATGGCGAAGGTTTTATTGGGATTACCTTTCAAAGAAAAAAAGAAAATAATTTTCAATCGGCAACTCCTCGATATCATCCTTATCTGGTTGTCACAAATAACAACAAAGATTCGATCTTGTATGTTCAAAAACTCGTGGGTGATGGCAGAGTTTATCGGCTTACCAGAGCTAATTTCCCCTACTCCCCTGCTTATCAATATAAATTAACAAAAGGGGAAGTCCTTCTAGATTTACTAAAAGAGCTCGAGCCTTTCTTTGTGGTAAAAAAAGAGCAAAGCAAACTTTTGATTGGATATCTTAACCTAAGAAAGGAACGAGTTGTGGTTACCGGCGGTGGTAGTCGTGGCAAGACTTCATTTTCTTTAGAAGAGGAAAATATTTACCAGAAGTTATTATTCTTAAATAAACGCGGAGAAAGGATCAGAAATGGAACTTCCTAATTTTGATGACTTTCTTTTACATTTGAAAGTAAATAATTATTCTGCAGAAACAATCTATAATTATGAGCTGGATTTAAAAGTTTTTCAGTTGTTCTTAAACGAAGAAGCTAAGTTAAGTGATTTTAACGATATTTCGAAGAAGACAATTGAACTTTTTAAAGCATATATGGCTTCAAGTGATCGGAAAACTGCAGGAGGAGAAAAGGCGGAGGGAAACTTAGCCAGCAGCTCGCTTAATCGTTGTCTTTCTTCACTTAGGGGTTATCTCAAATATTTGATTGAGATGGATTTACGTTGTCCTATTGCTCCAGAAGTAGTAAAAATGATTAAAACCGAAAAGAAACATTCAAGAGTCGCTGAATTTGAGGAGTTGATTAAACTGATTGAATCACCAGCTTACTTAGAAAACAACCCGCTAGTGGCATTAAGGAACCAGACAATTTTAGAGGTGTTTTTTTCAACCGGGATGAGAATTTCAGAACTGTGCCGTCTAAACAAAAGCGACATTGACGGGACAGGAAGGGTTTTTGTTATCGGCAAAGGAAAAAAAGAAAGATTTGTTTATTTAACTCCGAGAGCCCAAAAAATTCTGGAAAGATATTTAGCGACCCGCTCAGATGGCCTGCAAGCCCTTTTTGTTCCTTATGCCGGTATTAATGTCGGTTCGGCAAAAAAAAGGCTTTCTGTCAACTACATCCAGATGAAAATTAAAGAGTACCGTCAAAAGTTAAAGATTAATGTCCCGACCAGTGCCCATTCGCTGCGGCACGGGTTTGCTACCTATTTGGCCGAATCAGGCGCTTCTCCGGCGGCAATTCAAATTTTATTGGGCCATGAATCGTTGGATACAACTACAAGGTACGTTCATGCTTCTGATAAATTTGCCGAAGAAACGCACCGGAAATTTCATCCACTGGCTAAGGTTAAAGAAACCTAAGTATTAATATATAGATGGCTGTCAATATATAGGGAAAGGGAAATTTTGTTATCTTGGTTCTTGGTCTTGACAGCCAGTTTGGTCTTTAGCCTTTAGTTTTAAGTTAAAAAAATTAAAACAACCTATCTCTCCCCTTTTAAAGATACTTCGTGAAAAAAATAGTGAAAAATATATTTAATTTATTTTACTATCAATAGCTTCTTGAATTGCTTGCAAGTTTCTAGCCAGTTTCTTAATTTTTTTTAATTATTAAGCGCTGAATTGCCTGAAAATGGTCATATCCGTTGAGAAATACAGCGAAACACCGGTTGTCCTGGCAAGTTCAATATTGGCTGAGTTTTCTTCACGATAGTTCTTTGCATAATGACGGAGTTTGTGCTTTTGGCTAACTAAAGATAATCTTCGGACAAAATCTGAATAATCTTGTCCAAAGCTATTTTGATCAACGCTCATCATTGCCATTTGGTTTAAGGTTATCTTTTCTTTAAAAAATTTATCCCAAAACGATTGAATTCTTTTTAAGGCTTCATTATCTTGATCTGCCAATGAAGGTTTTAACCATCTTTCTCTTCTTGCTATGTGGCCATCTGTTTCAAAAAAATGTTTTTGCAACATCAAACGACTGTCTCTCCAAAAGCGAAAAAAATCGGCTGCTTTACCTCGCGTCAGTAAAGGAGTATTAGGATTGGCAAATGCCAAAATTTGTCCATCCGGGCAGAAAATAATTCCTGCCGGAATCAATCTTTTCCCATTATCAGCTTTTGTTAAAATTGGCAGATAATCTTCAGGAGAAAAGAGCGATGACCTTAAGTGATTATGGATTAAAAATAGTGGAGATTGTATTTCGTTCGGTTCATCACATTCTAAGTTAACAGAGCGACTGTCACCCTCAAACACCTCGTTTTTTAAAAGACGGCTATCCTGTGCGGAATAATAAACAACAGTTGCTCTTTCTTTAGCACTTTCACTTCCGGTAGAAGAAAATTCTTTTAGGTATGGAGTTAAATATTTCAAGTTTAATTCACGTTCAAATTTAATTTGAAAATGAGTCGGCTGAGAAAATAAATACCTCAAAAGGTTTTCAGAATTGACAACAAAACCGGATTTTTCCGACCCTTTTGTTAGCATAGGCAATTCTTTGCGCATACAGATATATTATAGGATATTTGGAGCTAAGGTTCAAGAAGGATTAAGGGCTTTTTATTTTTCTTCTTCTATTTCTTCTTTTTTTAGGTAAGTGACGGCACAAACGATATCATTGGGCGTATCTTTGGCAAAGCGCATGAGAATTACTCCTTGGGTGGCTCTCCCCAATCTGGGGATGTTTTTCAAAGGCAGTTTGATGACCTGCGCCTGTTTTGAAGTTAAAATAATCTGGTCAACTGTTTCATCTACATGCTGTGAGCAAACAACCTTTCCTGTTTTTGGAGTGACTTCAGCTACTTTAACTCCCATTCCCCCTCTTTTTTGCAAAGGGAATTGGGAGAATTCTGTTCTTTTCCCCACTCCTTTTTCCATAACTACCAAAATGTCTCTAAAAACTTTCTTTCTTTTATCCTCTGGCTGGGGAATCTTGGAAGACAAAGCCTCCATACCGACAACATAATCTTCTTTTTTCAAAAGAATACCCCGGACTCCCATGGTGTCTCTGTCTGTCGGTCTGACATCTTTTTCGCTAAATCTGATAGATTTCCCTTCATGAGAGATCAGAAGAATATGATCAGATCCGGAAGTAACCCTTGCCCAACAAAGTTCGTCTCCTTGTTCAAGTTTGATGGCAATTAATCCCGAAGAGCGGACATTTTCAAATTTTGAGATGGCTGTTTTTTTAACCACACCCTTTTTGGTGGCCATAAAGAGAAATTGTCCGTCTACTCCTTGGGTACTGGCGGTTAAAATTGACTGAATAGTTTCTCCCTGCTCAATATTTATTAAATTGATAACTGCCTGGCCTTTGGCCTGACGGGATCCTTCCGGAATTTCCCACACCCTAAGACGAAAAGCACGGCCTTTATTAGTAAAGAATAAAATATGATCATGGGTGTTAGCAGAGAGAAGATGGGATATTTCATCTTCTTCTTTGGTTTTCATTCCCATAACGCCCTTGCCGCCTCTTTTTTGAGTCCGGTAGGTACTTCTGGGAACTCTTTTGATATAGCCGGTAGCAGAGACAATAATAATTTCTTCTTCGTTGGGAATTAAATCTTCCTCTGAAAATTCTTCTGCTTTTTTCTTGAAGATTTTAGTTTTTCTTTCGTCAGCATATTTTGCTTTAATATTAGAAAGCTCAGTCTCAATCACCTTGAGGATTTTTTCAGGATGAAGCAGTAAATCAGTCAAATAAGCAATGGTTTCTTTGATCATTTTGTATTCATCTTCAATTTTTTGTCTTTCCAGAGCAGCCAGCCTTCTAAGCTGCATATCTAAAATTGCAATAGCTTGAATGTCAGTTAAACCAAATTTTCTGATTAAATTCAGCTTGGCCTCATCAGCATCCCGCGACTTCTTAATTGTTTCAATTACAGCATCTAAATTATCAAGAGCAATCAGTAATCCTTCCAAGATATGGGCTCGGTTTCGTGCTTGTTTTAACTCATATTGGCTTCTTCTGGTAACCACTAAATGGCGATGATTAACATATTCAGTTAAGATTTGTTTGAGATTGAGCGTCATCGGGGTCCCGTCAACCAAAGCAACCATATTAATTGGGAAAGTGGTCTGTAACTCCGTCTTTTTAAAAAGGTTGTTTAGGACTGATTTTGGCCGGGAGTCTCTTTTCAGTTCAACGACAACCCTAATCCCGTGCCTGTCTGATTCATCTCTTAAGTCGGAAATACCGTCAACCTTTTTTTCTTTGGCCAGATCTGCGATTTTAGCGACCAGTTGGGATTTATTAACCTGATATGGAAGTTCAGAGATGATGATTTGGTACTTGCCGGACTTAGTTTCTTCAATTTCTGCTTTTCCTCTGACGATGACTTTTCCTTTGCCGGTAGCGTAGGCTTCTTTAATTTCATTTTGGTCAAAAATTTGTCCGGCGGTAGGAAAGTCAGGACCTTTTATGTTTTCCATTAACTCGTCAATGGAACTTTCGCTTTCAAATCTTAAATTTGGAATCTTCATAAGAGAATCCTTAAAGGTTTGATCAACTTCTTGAGAAGAAAGTTTTTCTTTTGTTTCTTCTAAAGATATTTTTCTAAATTCAATTTCGGCTTCTCCCCTGACTTCGCTTGGCTCCCCCATTTTTCCTTTTTTTATAAGGGCAAAAGTGGCATCAATAACTTCAGACAAATTATGAGGAGGAATTTTGGTAGCCATGCCGACAGCAATTCCTTCAGCTCCCATGAGCAGTAAGTTTGGAACAGCGGCCGGAAGATAAACGGGATCTTTTAGAGTTTGGTCAAAGTTGTCAACATAATCAACGGTATCTTTTTCAATATCTGCCAGTATTTCCTGGCTGATTGAAGCCATTTTGACCTCGGTGTACCTCATGGCTGCCGGAGGATCGCCGTCAACTGAACCAAAATTTCCCTGGCCGGTAATTAACGGATAACGCATGGCAAATTCCTGAGCCATTCTGACTAAGGCTTGGTAAACCGGCATGTCTCCGTGAGGATGGTATTTTCCTAAGACCTCTCCGACTACCTTGGCTGATTTGGTGAATTTGGAAGAATGAGACAGGCCCATTTGGTGCATGGCAAAAAGGATCCTTCGGTGAACCGGCTTAAGTCCGTCGCGAACATCAGGGAGTGCCCGTTGCACAATGACACTCATGGCATAGTCCAGATAGGACTTTTCCATTTCTTCTGTTATCTCAACTGGTTGTATTCTTCCAATATCCATTTTGTTTGAGTTTCAAAGCATCAGAGCATCAGAGATTAGAGTTCTTTGCAGCTTTGTTGCTATGTTGCTTTGTAGCTTTCATAAATCCAAGGTCGCTGTCTTGGCTCGGGTTTGAATAAATCTTTTTCTTGGCGGAACTTCATCACCCATTAACATCGTAAAGGTTCCATCAGCCTTAGCTGCGTCTTCAACATTAACTTGTTTTAAAATTCTGGTTTCCGGATTCATGGTTGTTTCCCAAAGCTGTTCGGGATTCATTTCTCCTAAACCTTTATATCTTTGAATAGTGATACTTTTTCCCTCGTATCTTTTAGAAATATGATCCCTTTCCCCTTCGGTGTAAACATAATGAATTTCCTTACCGGATTGAATTTTAAAAAGCGGTGGTACGGCTAAATACAAGTAGCCGTTTTCAATTATTTTAGGCAAATGCCGGAAGAAAAAAGTAAGGAGCAAGGTGTTAATATGTTCACCGTCAACATCAGCATCGCACATTAAAATAATTCTGTGATATCTCAATTTTTCAACATTAACGGTCTCCCCTATTCCCATTCCCAGGGCAATGATCAGATCTTTAAGATCTTCAAATTGAACTATTTTGTCAAGTTGGGCTCTTTCTGTATTTAAAATTTTTCCGCCGATTGGCAAAACAGCCTGAAATTTTCTGTCCCTTCCTTGCTTGGCTGATCCGCCGGCCGAATCTCCTTCTACTAGATAAAGTTCAGAAGAAGAAGGATCTTTTTCCTGACAATCAGCCAGTTTTCCCGGCAAAGTCATCCCTTCCAAAGCACCTTTTCTGATAACAGCGTCTTTGGCTGCCCGTGCTGCCAAGCGGGCTCTGGCTGCCAGCATGACTTTTTCAATAATTGAGCGAGCTTCCGAAGGATTTTCTTCAAAATAGGTATCTAAACTTTCTTTGACCAGCTGGGCTGAATAACCCATGATTTCCTGATTATTTAATTTTGTTTTGGTTTGAGATTCAAATTGAATTAAGTCAGCCGGCATTTTAATAAAAATAACCGCTGTTAACCCTTCCCGGGTGTCTTCTCCGGTCAGTGTTTCATTTTCACTTTTTGTGGCCCCGATTTTGGAGGAGTAATCATTGATTGAGCGGGTTAGGGCCATCCTAAAACCGGTAACATGGGTACCGCCGTCAACCGT
>Ga0210057_1005993_pt1 | contig 15308 bp, 22 predicted proteins | sample CryGeyCG2114_010_2_FD_183968 | JGI IMG/M metagenome (GOLD analysis project Ga0210057, IMG submission 183968) | Groundwater microbial communities from aquifer - Crystal Geyser CG10_big_fil_rev_8/21/14_0.10 (SPAdes) (version 2) | ecosystem: Environmental > Aquatic > Deep subsurface > Groundwater ... | reverse complement strand
CTACATATATCTTCATCTTAACTTATCCTCCTTACATCAATCGTCTTAGAACAAGCTTGCTTATCCTAATGAAAAAATTAGTAAACATCGGCTTTTAAACCTATGCTTTATCAAATTCAATAACCTTAGAACTTTGCACCAAATCAACTCTTTTTATTATTTCTTTAGCAATCCTTTGAGCTTCATCAGCGCTCAATTCAACTATTCCAGAGCTTGCTTGCCCTCGAAAGCACAGAGCAACTGATGCACTCTTAGGATTCAAAAAATCCCCTCTAAATAAAATCTCTTTAACTCCCCCAGATGTCTCCAAGCGAACTATCCCGTCTGCGTTCTTCTTTTTCGTTCGAATATTCATATAAAACCAAAAAAACCCTCATTTATAAGAATTTATGGCGTAGAAAATATCTATTTTCTTTTCCTCTTCCACATAGTATAAAGAATTGAAATGATTAAAAAGATAGGAATAATCCATTCTATAATCACAGGTAGAACATTTTCTTTGCGACCGATAATGATTCCGATTAGAATATGCAAAGCAACAAACAAAAACCATGTTATTAAAATAAGATAAAACTCTTTCCAGTCAAGCATCAAATACTGGTCCCACTTACTTTTTTTTGGGCTTTGACTTTGTTTTTTTCGCACTCTTTTTTTTCTTGCCATGTTTCACTCTCTTTTTAACTTTCTTCACAGGTTTTGGAGGCATTAACACTTTTTCCTTAACCTTTTTCTCTTTTTTAGGTTTTATCTCTTTAAGTTGACCAAGCTTGGGCGACTTTGAGGTTTTTGGTTTTATTTCTTTAAACCCAGTGTATTTCCAAAGAACTTTTGGAATTTTTACAGTTCCGTCTTTTTGTTGGAAATTCTCCATTACCGAAACTAATCCGCGCGAAGTCGCAATCACAGTGTTATTCAGTGTATGCGCAAAATACCTCTCTCCACCTTTATCAATTCTTATATTTAACCTTCTTGCCTGAGCATCAGTTAAATTAGAACAAGAACCAATTTCATAATAATCTTTTTTTATAGGACTCCACGCTTCAATATCAATTTGTCTATTTTTTAAATCCCCCAAATCGCCAGAACACATTTCTAAAATTCTCACAGGAATTTCTAAATTCTTAAAAAACTCAACAGAAAGCTTAACCATTTTCTCAAACCATTTTTCAGATTCACTAGGATCACAAATCACAACCATTTCCTGTTTATTGAACTGATGTGTTCTAAATAACCCTTTTTCCTCAATCCCATGACTTCCAACTTCTCGTCTAAAACACATTGAATAAGCGGTTTCCAAAATAGGAACATCTTTTCCAAGTAAAGTTTTGTTGATAAACTGGCCAATTAAAGAATGTTCTGAAGTCCCTATAAGATACAAATCCTCTCCTTCAATTTTGTAAATCATATTTTCCAAATCTTCAAAGCTGACAACTCCGTCGACAATTTCTTTTCTTATCATCAAAGGCGGCTCAACATAATCAAATCCATTTTTAGTCATAAAATCCCTAGCATAACTTATCAGCGCTTGGTTCAAAATTGCTAAATCTCTCTTAAGATAATAAAATCCCTTACCGGCGACATCTGCCGAAGTATCAAAATCCAAAACACCTAAATTTTCTCCAAGCTCAATATGGTTTTTAGGAGTAAATCCAAACTCTCTTATCTTCCCTATTTTTTCTACTTCAACATTCTGCGTTGCATCTTTTCCTATTGGAACAGCAGGATGAATAAGACTGGGAATTGTCATAAGAATGACTTTTATCTGTCCTTCAAGGATTTTTCTTTTTTCTTCAATAGAGGCTATCTGTCCTGGAATTTTCTTCGCCATCTCAAGTTCTTTAGTTGCATCTTTTCCCTGTTTCTTCAGATCACTAATTGACTGGGAAATCCTATTTCTATCACTTCGCAAACTATCCTCCTGAAATTTAAGTTTTCTCCACTCATCATCCATTTTAAGAACTTTATCAACAAGAACAATCTTTTCATCCTGAAACTTCTTTTTTATATTTTCTCTAAACATATCAGGGTTTTCACGAAGAAGCTTTATGTCTATCATAAGCAGAATAAGAGAAAAGGATATTTAAAGTTATTCAAAACCCAAACCTTAAAAATAATGATTTCTTTAATTTCTCATGGGGGTAACAACTGCGATTCTTGAGTTATACAATGGTTTAATAGCAACCCTACCATTATGGGGACAAAACATTATCCAGATATTTTTGCTGATAATTCTTGTTGTAATTTATTCTGTGATATTCTGGAAATTTCACAGATTTATTGCTCATAAAAATATTTTTGAGCTGAATTTAAATCAGTACAATCGCTCAGAACACCCAATATTCTCAAAAATTCTTGCAGGATTTTTTTATCTCTTGGAGTATATAATCATAATGCCAATAATAATTCTCGTATGGTTTGGTGTATTTACAATTTTTCTCATACTTTTCGCAGAAGGCGTAGATATTTCAAATATAATATTAATCTCAGTGATAATTGTGGGGGCAGTAAGAATGATTTCTTACATTCCAGGTTATGGGCAAAACCTTGCAAAAGAAATAGCAAAACTTCTTCCGTTCAACCTTCTTGCAGTATCGTTGATAACTTTGGGTTTGTCTAATTTTAGTGGAGTAATAAATCGAATAAATGAAATCCCAACGTTCCTCGGCCAAATAATACTTTACCTTTTATTTATAGTATTCATAGAAACAATAATGAGAATTTTTGATTTTATTTCCTCTTTCTTTTATTCGGAAGAAATCAGGGGAAAAGAGGATGATTGATTATATTCTAACCAATCTAAAATGCTCAGAAGAAATCTTATATCCTTCAGGCATTCTTAAAAAGTAAAAAGCAGTTTTACCCCCATCAGCATAATCAAAATCGCCATTAAGATCACAAATTAATCTTTTAATTCCTTCTCCACCTTCCTCTTTAAATGAAGACTGACGCAACACACCAGTTCCTCTTGAGGTCAATCCTCTGGCATTTTCTACACTTTTCTTTTCAACAATAGCTCTTTCATCTTCTTCTATAATGCGGTTATAATCAAACCCCTCACCATCATGGTTCACTACAATTAAAGCATAATCTGGGTAAAAAGATCGTGAAATATCAACTCTTCTATTAGGATCTCCTCCCTGACCATGTTCTGCTGCATTTCTAACCATTTCCATTTCAGCGCTTACGAGATGCTTTGCAATTGTATTATGTTTGCCTATCATTGCATTCCCAAAAATTCCTCCATAAAGATCTACAATTCCAGATTCATGTACTGGCAAATTAGAATCATCATGATTTCTACGGTACAATCTAAATAAATCTGCACTAACTTTCTCTCCCATAAGTGCTACAGGTTCCCCCATCATATCAGATAATTGATCATAACTTACTTCCGATCTCATTTATTTTTCTTTCCTCTTTCTAACCATTCCTTAAATCTTGCTTTCAATCCCAATTGCCTCACTGTTGCAGACAGAGTTCCATTGGGCACATCTTCCCCTCCACTGCCATGTGAAATAATCGAGGTCTTTCCGTTGACTCTGATAACATCATGGCTACCACTTCTAATCAATTCTCCCCCATTCTGTTCTATAAATTCCCTTAATTCTCTCCTTTTTACAGTGTTTAAAACTTGGGGCAATAATTCAAAATCAAGAGATTTTCTGTAATTATTTAATCTTAATCCCTCATAAGCAAACTCCATCGTTGGAAACATATAATCAAACACCTTCTCTACGCTATCAAAAACATCTTTATACATTTGCCTTATTCTGCCAATATAATCCATTTTAGTGTCACTATATAGTAAATAAATAATTTATAAACCTTTTGATTAAGAACTAATTGCTCTCAACTTCTGGATGCCTTTGTCCCTTTTGCATTCTCTCCATCAACATCTTAATATGTCCTTCTCTTTCTTTTGTATATTCTTTCTCATTCGCCTTGTAATCCTCAATCATCTTTGAAACATATTCTCCTCCTAAAAAGTGGGCGGTCAAAACATAAGTTGCTCCTTTCTTATAAAATTCCATAGCATCATCAATTGAATGTGCACGCACAATTATTATTGCCTTAGGATTCATTGCTTTTACTGTTTCAATCAAAAGAACACTTGTCTCTTTATCTGGAATTGTTGAAACCACAAGCTCTACTTTATCAAGAGGCAAATCTGCAAGAAGTTCAGAATCATATGCATCACCATAAAGAACAGGAATTTTAAACTTCTGCAAATCAGTAACAGTATCAGGGTTAAAATCAACAACAAGATATTTTTTCTTTATCTTTTTCAGAGATTTTAATACACTAAATCCTATTCTGTTATATCCAAAAAGAATTGCATCATATCTCTTTGCAATTTCTCTTTCTTTTCGAACATTCTTCTTTTCAAAGAAGTTTACAATAACTCCAAACATTTCATAGAACTTCTGGGAATAAATTATCACATAAGTTGAAAGTGCAATTGTTAGAATTCCTGCAAGAGTTATAGTAGCAAGGATTTGTGGAGAAATTTGTCCTACAGCCACCCCAAGGGCTATAAGGATTAAAGAAAATTCTGAAATCTGCCCAAGAGTGCTTCCAACCAAAAAGTTTGTTCTCTTAGTATAACCAAACACAGCGGTAAAGGCCATTATAATTATCGGCTTGAATATCAAAGCAATTGCAGCAAGAATAAATGCATTAAGAATAATTCCTGAAACAACTTCAAGCTGAACACCTAAACCCAAAATTATAAAGAATATAATAAGGAAGAAATCTCTCAAAGGCCTTATCTTTGCACTTATCTCAATACTATAAGGTGAAGTTGATAGAATAACTCCAGCAACTAAAGCTCCAACTTCTATTGAAAACCCAATATAACTGAAAACCCCTGCCATCAAAAATGCCCACGTTAGAGAAAACAAAAACAAAAGCTCTTGATTCTTTGCAATCCCCCTTGTTATTTTAGGAATTATAAAAAATCCAAAAAGACATAAAATTAAAACAAATGCAACTCCTCCAACAAGGCTCTGGATGCCAAAACCCCCAAACCCAACCCCTCCACTAGTATAAGATATTACCATCAAAACAGCAATTGCAGCCAGGTCTTGGATAATCAATATCCCTATTGACAATTTCCCGTAAAGAGAATCAAGCTGTTTTTTATCAGAGAGAAGTTTCATAATTATAATGGTGGATGAAAAAGAAAGTGCAACACCAATATATGCAGAAGTGATTGTTCCAAACCCAAGAATAAACATTGATACCAAAAATCCAAGTGCAAAAGTTAAAATCATCTGCCCCAAACCAATAAACAGCGAAGCTGTTCCAATTTCTTTTATGACTTTCGGATTAAGATGAAGTCCTACAATAAAAAGCAAAAATGCAATTCCAAACTGAGAAAATATCTTAATAGTTTCTGTTGAAACTCCGTATTTGATCAAAAAAGGACTGATAATTATTCCTGCAAGGATATATCCAATAACAAGAGGCTGTTTGAAAGCCCGTGCTATATATGAAACAACAAACGCAACAGTCAGCAAAACCGCAAACTGAATAAATATCTGGTCAGTCATATTTTCCTCTTTTATATTTTATTACCAGTAAGAATTAATATAAAAATCTTTTTGAAAAGATTTACTAAAATTTATAAGTCCAATTTTACTAGATAAAGCATGTTGAAGGAAAATGGGCTGACACAAAAAGAGGCAAAAAAACTTCTTGAAAAACACGGGAAAAACGAAATCCAGGATATAGGAAAAATTTCATGGATTACAATTCTCTGGAGACAGATAAAAGGAAACTTCATAATATACCTCCTTCTTGCTGCAATGATAATCTCTTTTCTCGTAGGTAAAAGCATTACAGGATGGGTAATCGCAGTAGTGATATTCGTCGTAATCACTGCGGGATTTGTTCAGGAGTACAAAGCGGAAAAAGCAATAACCTCTCTGAAAGGGATGCTTATGCCTGTAACAATTGTAATAAGAGATGGAGAGGAAACAGAAATCCCATCAACACAGATAGTCCCTGGAGATATCTTGATTCTTAGAAACGGAGAAAAAATACCTGCAGACTGCATTATTTTATCAGAAAAAGACCTTATTCTTGATGAATCAGTCCTTACAGGAGAATCAAAGGAAATAAAAAAAACAGCTTCAAAAAATAGAGATAGTGTTTCAGAAGAAAGCGCTCTTTTTATGGGCTCGTTTATCACCAACGGAAAGTGTACAGCCCTAGTCACAAAAACAGGGATGCAGACACAATTTGGAAAAATTGCCACAATGATTTCAACAGCGCAAAAAGAGCTCCCTCTCCAGAATAAAATAAATAAGATAGCAAAAGTTATGGCAGTTATGGCAATAACAATTGCGCTCATTACAGGAGTCTTCGCACTCTTAGAAACATCTTCATTTTCTCAGACAAATATGGTAGAAATCTTAATTCTTGTAATTGCACTTTCAGTATCTGCTTTTCCAGAAGGATTACCCGTAGTTCTTATCACGACACTTTCTGCAGGCACTTACAGAATGGCAAAACAAAATGCAATCGTAAACAGAATGTCAATAATTGAAACTCTTGGCGAAACAACAGTTATATGCTCAGACAAAACAGGTACAATAACAAAAGGAGAAATGACTGTAAAAAAAATAATAATAGGTCAGAGAAAATATGAGGTAGAAGGAATTGGCTATGAGGCAAAAGGAGATTTCATGCTTGACGGAAGAAAAACAGAAACAAAGAGAGATGAAAATCTAAAACTTCTTCTTAAAGCGTGTACATTATGCAATGATGCAAAAATATCAAGAACAGGTGAAGACATGGTTTACAAAACAATAGGAAGCCCTACTGAAGCAGCACTTCTTATAATGGCTGCAAAAGACGGCATTTTCAAAGAAGATTTAAAGGCAGAGATAGTTGACGAAGTTCCATTTAGTTCAGAAAGAAAGCAAATGGCAGTAATAACAAAAGAAGGAAAGGACAAAACAATTTATTCAAAAGGTGCACCTGAAGTTGTTCTCAAAACATGCAATTACATAAAAAAAGAAAACGGAGTTTTCAAAATTTCTGAAAGAGACAGAAAGCAAATTTTAGAAGACAATGCAAAACTAACTTCAGGAGCATTCAGAACTCTTGGCATTGCATACAAAAATTCAGGATTTGAAAAAATGGAGTCTGATTTAATATTTTTAGGCATTGTTGCAATGGAAGACCCACCTAGAGATGAAATGCGTGAAGCTCTAAGGACATGCAAAAAAGCAGGAATACAGGTAAAAATGATTACAGGGGACAATAAAGAAACAGCTATAGCAATAGCAAAACAGATTGGCCTAGGAATAGGACAGGTAATTGAAGGTTATAATCTGGATTCAATGAGTGATAAAATTCTAAGCAAGATTATAGGAGACATCACAATATTTGCAAGAGTAAAGCCAAATCACAAGATAAGAATTGTCAAAATACTCAAAGAAAAAGGGGAGATTGTTACAATGACTGGAGATGGTGTTAATGATGCCCCAGCCCTAAAAGAAGCTCATATTGGTGTTGCAATGGGAATAAACGGCACAGATGTTTCAAGGTCTGTTGCAGATCTAACTCTAAAAGATGATAATTTTGCAACAATTATCACTGCAGTGAAAGAAGGAAGAACAATTTTCCACAATATAAGAAAATTCACAAGTTACCAACTCTCCTGCAATTATGCAGAACTTGCAATTTTATTTTTTGGCGTTCTTTTTGCGCCGCTTCTGGGATGGCCAATTCCAGTTCTTCTCGCACTTCAGATACTTTTTATGAATCTTGTAACAGACAACTTGCCGGCTTTGACACTCGGATTTAACAAATCTTCCCCAGATATTATGGAAGAAAAATCAATGAAGAAAAGAAAATTGCTCAACAAAAATTTATTCAAATTAATTGCGTTTGCAGGAGTGTTTATGTGTGTTTTAACCCTTATTGTATTTTATATTTCTTACAATATCCTTCATCAGCACATAGAATATGCAAGATCAACTGCTCTTGCAACATTGATTATTCTTGAAATCACAAATGCCTTCAACTTCAGAAGCTTTAGAAAAGGTGTTGCAAATAGGGATCTTCTTGTGAATAAATACTTGGTATATGCATCTATAATCTCAGTCATAGCAACAGTAGTTATCCTTTATACTCCTGTAAACACACTCTTTGGCACACACCCTATAACATTCGCTGATTGGCTTATAACGCTTGCGGCAGCAATTCTCCTCATAATCACTTTTGATATACTAAAAAAAATCAACAACAAAAAACAATTCTGGAATGAGAATGTGAAAGAACCCAAAAAGACTTAGTAAAAAGCTTTAAAAACTAATTTTAGTATCATAATACCATGCCAAAGGTAAGAATAAAACTAAACAGCACTGACATCGAAATGCTCAACGCTATTTGCAATTCTATTAAGGATATTGCCAATAAATCAGGAATTGTAATCTCTGGTCCTGTTCCTCTGCCTACAAAAAAACTCAAAATCACAACAAGAAAATCACCATGCGGAAACGGCACAGCAACATTCGACAGATTTGAAATGAGAATCCACAAAAGATTAATTGACCTTCCTGCAAACGAAAAAGTTCTTCATCATATTATGAGAATGAAGATTCCAAAGAACATCAACATAAAGATTGAAATGAAAGATTAATAGCAATTCTTAAAAACCCTTTATTCTAATAGAAAGTATGAAAATCAGTGCAATTGTTATGATTGTTGTGCTGCTACTCATTGTCTTTTTCGTTTTTGGGAAAGGCTCATTCACAGGAAGTTCAACAGGAGGCACAGTATCAGACATGGAAAACACACAGGTAAAACTTGAAACAAATTACGGAGATATAGTAATCCAATTATATGACGACATGCCCATAACAACAGGAAACTTTGAAAATCTAGTGAAACAAGGAACTTATGATGGAGTTATTTTTCATAGAATAATTGAAGGGTTCATGATTCAGGGAGGAGATCCCACAGGAACCGGGTATGGAGATCCAAAAATTCCAAACATTTCTGATGAATTTACACATGCCGGCGGAAACAAAAATAACAGAGGAACAATCTCAATGGCAAACGCAGGCCCAAACACAGGCTCATCCCAATTCTTCATAAATCTTGTAAATAATAATTTTCTAGATACAAAACATCCAGCATTTGGTGAAGTCATTAAAGGAATGGACATTGTTGACAAAATTGCAAAAGTAGAAACAAATTCTCAAGACAAGCCTCTAGAAGAAGTCAAGATAATAAAGGCTTCAATCATATAATTAAGGATTAATTATCCAAAGGACTCTTCACATTTATCATTTTAGGAGAACTAATATGTGTATAAATCATTGTTGTTTCTGGTGATTTATGCCCAAGCAAAGCCTGTACTTGTGAAATATCATAGCCATTTTCAATTAGATGAGTAGCAAAGCTGTGTCTTAATGTGTGTGGATGAATTTCTTTCCAATTTATTAATTTTACTTTCTTAGACGATTTTCTTATAATCTGTTGAACACTTCTAACCGAATACTTTTTATTTCTGTTTGATTGAAACAAATAGCTATCTTCACCAAGTTTTTCAATTTCAATTAAGTTTCTTATTTTCTCTCTAACAATTTTAGATAAAATAATCAATCTATCTTTTCCACCTTTTCCATTTCTAACGTACCCAAAATTCTTGTCTAAAACCAAATCTTTGATTTTAATATTTAACAATTCACTAACTCTTAAACCAGAACTGTAAAGAAATTCTATCATTAATCTGTGTTTCCAGTTAGCAATTGAGTTAAGCAGCTTTCTGATTTCTTCCTTAGATAAAACAGAGGGAAGTTTCTCAGGAACCTTTGAATATTTTATGTTAATCCACATTTTCTTATCTAAAACATCCTGAAAAAGAAAACGAATAGCCATGTGATAAGTATTTAGAGAATTCCCAGATAATTTTTTATCAGATAAATGATCTAAGAACAACCTAACATCTTTCTTGCTAATTTTACCTATTTCCTTTCTAGACCATTTCAAAAACCGATTAACACAATAAACATAAGTTTTGGCTGTTCTAGGGCTTAGCCTTCTCCTAGAGCATTCCTTAACAATGGCTTTCTCAATATCAACTGGATAGTAAGACATAAAACCAAATAAACAGGTTCTTATTTATAGATTAGTTTTAACTAAAAAATAGGAAAATTAGCGGAGTCACCAACAGGATACAAGCCCTTTAGGGCTTAATGTGATTAAAATCACATAAATTCGTTAAAAGTGTGTTAGTTTCAATTTGTCCCTCGCTGATTGATAAAGAAAACGGAAGCCCCCCAGTCCTACGGACAGATAGTCTCGGCTTCGCCTCGCAGAAAAACTTCTCTTAACCGACCAAACGAAAACCACAACGAAATTAAAAATTTCATCTAACAAAGGTTAAGAGGTTCGTTATCACTCACGCAAATTTTTCTATTTATTTGGCACTTTACTTATAGAATTTTTGTAGCCAATTCACTTTATTCTTTTCATAGCCTTTTTACGGCTTTGTTAACTTCTTGACTAACAGATTCTTGATATATATCAGAATACGTTTTTGAATCTTTGATTAAATCGTCGCAAAAAGCAGCTACATCTTTGCCAGTAACTTCAAGCACCCCTTTCTCAAAAGCCACACCTTCCTCAAAAAGATCGACAATTCCAGAGAGCAAATCTATTCCGTCAGTGAGTTCAACAGGACCGACCTTAAAGAGATATTTTTGAATCTCTTTATACACTATCTGATAATCTTGCGGAAGAGCTTTGACACGTGCCATATGTGCTCGCCATTTTCTTTTACCTTCAATAATCTCCTTTATTTTCATTTTATCCTCCCAATAGCTAATTTTTTAATAACATTCTTGTTTAATTGCTCACGCCACTTATCACGAAAATACTTCGTACCTTCTTCGCCAGCTAGAGCCAAGCAGAAACCTTTTATGTCGTTACCCAAAACCTCATCTATATCTTGACCATCCACTACTGATTCTTCTAACAGGCTAAGTACATTATCAAAGATTGGGATTAGGTTGCGACCAGTAAAATCTCCACGCAACCAAAGATTAGCTTTGATTTTGTCCCATGCCTTCTGATAATTCTCAGGTAAGTTTTTGACTCGCAATTCAAAAACTTTCAATTCTTTAGTCATATCACTGCCTGTGATTTTTTTCCAAAAATTCATTTTTCTCCCTCCTTTAATTCGTTAATTTTTGATGATATGAACTGCCACTTCTCCCAAAACTTCCGTAATTCCTTTCTCCCTGCACCGTTGAGCATGAAAAACTTACGTGGCGGTCCCATGTCAGATGATTTTTTTATGACTTCTACCAACTTGTTTTTTTCAAGTCGAATCAGGATAGTATACACCGTTCCACCTACAACATCCGTGAAGCCTAAACCATTAAGTTGTCGAGTGATTTCGTAACCATAGGTTTCTTTACGACTAATTATTTCCATGACACATCCTTCAAGCACGCCTTTGAGCATTTCCGTTATATTTTTCATCATAATCATTCCTTGCTACTATGTAACACTGGTATTTAGTAATACTGACTACTATTTAAATCTTTCGGTAAAAGTGCCGTCTTCTTTTTTAGAAAAAAAGAAGCAAAAAAGAGGGGCTTCCTAAAAAACTGCGAGGGACAAACTCTAAAATTTTCCTTCGGAACGTTGCACTAAATTTTAGGTCTTCCCGTTGGTCAGACGAATATAACAGCGATTATACAAACTTCTTTAATTAAAGTTTCCAAAGTTCGTCTAACAAAATTTAACAACACAAAACCTTATAAAACCATATTCATTAACCAAATCATGGAAAAAGACATAGGAAAAATACCAAAAAACGACCAATCAGATATAGTTATAAGAGTCGATGATTTTGGTGGCAGGCGTGGATTAACGATAAGAGAATTCGTTTCCTCAGACAGGTATACAGGCTTCACAAAAGCAGGAACAAGGATTTCTGCAGAACATTTTCCAAAGTTCAAAGAAATGATTAATTCTATTTCAGAAGAAGAAATGGCTGCAACTCCAGATGAACAACCAGCTTCAAAAACTCCTGCTAAAAGTCAAAAAACACTCAACAATTCTAAGGAAGATTTGCCTGATTATTAATTTTGGTTCAAACCAAGAATATTATGAATTCTTATTCAAAACCAAACATTTAAATAGTTTAATGAATATATATTCATAACTAAATTAAACAACAGGAGAACAAAAATGCCAAACATGGACGGAACCGGTCCAAGAGGAGAAGGACCTAAAACCGGAAGACAAATGGGAAATTGTGAAGTAGTGGAAAAAACCCCAAGACCAAGAAGAAATTTAAACAGAAGACCATTTAGAAGAAACCAAAACTAAAATGCCACGACCTTTCATAAGAAGAAGAGTAAGAGGAAGACCAAATTCTCACTATTTCAAACCGGCAGGTATTCCTCTAAGAAACTTAGAAGAAGTGGAGTTAAACCTGCCTGAGTTTGAAGCAATAAGACTTATAGATTTTGAACAAATCCCTCAAGAAGAAGCTTGCAAAAAAATGGAAATCTCTCAACCAACTCTCTCGAGGGTTTTGAAATCAGCAAGAAAAAAACTTTCAAAGGCGATTATTGAAGGCAAAGCAATAAAAATAGAAGAGAAACCAGTTTCCCCATAACATTTAAAAGAAATATATTTGTTTAATAAACATGTCAAAAAACACCTGGCTCACAATAGTCATAATTATTATGGTTGTCGCTTTCGGAGTCTATCTTTCAAACAGAGGGCATACTACTCCAGATGAAACCATTACAAAGGATGTCGCAGAATGTATAGGGGAAAATTCTATGCTTTACGTTCAACTAGGATGCATTCATTGTGAAGAACAAAAAGAAATGTTTGGAGACAACTACCAAGATATTAACATAGTCGACTGTTTCTACAATAGAACAATATGTGCAGATGAGCAAATAAGTGGAACACCAACATGGGTAATAAATGGAGAACAATATGTCGGAGTTCAGCCGATAGAAAAAATAAGAGAACTGACAGGATGTTAAGATGATTAACCTCATAAGAATAACAACTCTTGCCTTGGCAGATTCAGTTAACCCATGTGCTATTGCAGTTCTTGCCATGATTCTTGTCTCAATAATGATTCAAAATATTGAGAAAAAAAGAAAAGTTCTTCTCGGAGGATTTGCTTTTGTTGCGGCAGTCTACATAGGATATTTAATATACGGAATTGTAATAGTCCAGTTCTTTAATTTTTTCTCAGAAGCAGTAAGACAAAATACAAAAATAATTTATTCAATTCTAGGAATAATTGCAATGGTTTTCGGAGCATTAAATATCAAGGATTTCTTTGTCTATAAAAAAGGCTCCCTTGGAACAGAAATGCCATTACTCTTAAGGCCTAAAGTAAAAAAACTCATAGACAAAGTAACTTCACCAGGCGGAGCATTTGTTATAGGAATACTCGTAACACTTTTCCTTCTTCCATGCACAATTGGTCCGTATATCGTCGCTTCAGGACTTCTTTCAGAATTAGGAATTTTCGGGGCACTTCCATGGCTTCTTTACTACAATCTCGTATTTGTTTTACCAATGATAATCATAACACTAATAATTTACTTCGGCTATGCAAAAGTCGATGAAGTCACAGGATGGAAAGACAAACACATAAGACTTCTGCACCTCATTGCAGGAAGTTTATTGTTCCTCGTAGGATTAGCAATTTTAATGGGATGGTTATAACTTCAAAGCCCTTCTCAACTCGTCTTCATCAAAACCAACAATAATCTTACCATTAACATCAATTACAGGAACTCCTCTCTGACTTGACTTAATAATCATCTCCTTTGCAGCTGCCCTATTTTCACCAACATCTTTATTCTCAAACTTAATCTTATTCTCCTTAAAGAATTCCTTAACTTTAGCACACCACGGACACGATTGAGTAGAATAAACAATTACTTTTGGCATGATGAGTAAAGGAAAGAAGGGTTTTTATGGTTTGCTGATTTTGCAAAGTAAGTTAATCCAACCCTTGTCTTCTCTCCCTAGATTCTTCATCAATTTTTGTATTATCAGTCAAATAATTTGTATATCTAAAATAAGAGGCAAGATAATCAGTAGTTAAAGCAACTGTTGCACCTATAGCCATCCCTCCACCAAGGTACAAGATAGGATTGTCCTGCATAACAGCAGGTATAAGGGTTCCAACCCCCATAGCTGCAGGAAGAAGGTACCAAAAGGGATTCCTGAGATTCACAGTAAGCTTAGCTCTAAGCATCTCTTGCTCGTACTCCCTACTTGGCACTTGATCTTCTAATTGCATAAAAATCTTAGAAATAGCCACTATATCTAAATTTACCCTCAAATGTAAGGTTTTAAGCTAATCAGTTAATCTGATTAAGTCAGGCATTAATTTTTCCTCTGCTCTCTTCAAATGCTCTCTAAAAGTCGGGACAGACACTTTCATCAATTTAGAAAGTTTTCCAAAATCAGTTTTCTTCGGCCATTCATAATATCCTTTTTCAAAAGCGAGATTCACTGCTTTCTTTTGGCTTTCAGTCAATTTTGGCATAAGTCTTGAGAAATAAATATCTGTAAGTTTTGTTTCTCCCAATTTCAAAATTTCAACATCCTTAGTAACTTCTTTAAAAATTCCATCAATAAAATCAGTCAGGATCTTCTTTTTCCAAGAAGCAACTTCCCAGTATTCATAACCTTGCTTGTCTACAAAAACAGGTTTGACAAAAATTATCTGAGGTCCAAGTGTAGAAAATATGGAAGCTGTAACTTTTTGTTTCTTCTGAACCTCAACAAGAAAAATAACATCTCCTTCAACATCAAAATTCTGGACTTTTTTGTCTTTCTTCAAATTTTTGATGAATTCCTTAACATTCTCAGATTCTCCCTCCACTTTGTGAACCTGTGGAGAATAAGTAATCCCGTCTTTTACATAAACACTAAAAGGAGTTCCGGTTGTTGTAACTCCAAACTCTCTACATCTATTTCCAATTATGCAATCATGTTTTATTTTAAGTTTCGTAATCCACATAACCTTAAATGTGAGGTTTAATATAAAAACCTATTGAATGAGTATTTTTAACTTTTCCTCCTCTCCCTCAACATCCTTCGCATTTTGCAAATCACTCCCAACAACAAACCTGTTCGCACCAGCCCTTAAAGCAGCATGAATAGTCTTTTCGTCAATTCCTCCATCTACTTCGATATCTCCAGTGAATTTATATTCCAGCACAAATTTCTTAATCTTACCCAGAACTCTCGGCAAAAACCTAGCCCCATATTTTCCAGGATTCACAGTC
>Ga0210057_1005992_pt1 | contig 15310 bp, 13 predicted proteins | sample CryGeyCG2114_010_2_FD_183968 | JGI IMG/M metagenome (GOLD analysis project Ga0210057, IMG submission 183968) | Groundwater microbial communities from aquifer - Crystal Geyser CG10_big_fil_rev_8/21/14_0.10 (SPAdes) (version 2) | ecosystem: Environmental > Aquatic > Deep subsurface > Groundwater ... | reverse complement strand
TTTATCTCTAACATATTCAAACCCATAGGTCTTGATATGTCGCCGGGGTCGAAATAAATAACGTCGTCAATCCGTTCTTTGGGAACAACCGACAAAACAAACTCCGCGAATTCCCCATGAGGATCGATTACGCAAACCCCTTTGCCATTCTCCATGTCCTGTCTGATCATTGATTCCATAAAAACCGACTTACCCGTGCCGGTCTGACCGATAATATACAAATGCCTGCGTCTGTCCGCATCGGACATTCTGACTTGGGTTTGTACGCCACGAAAAATATTCTTTCCCAGAATAACTCCCTCTTGCGACAAATTTGTCGGCGGTTCGGCCGGCTTAGATCTCAAAAATTTTATCCTCGGCGCGAGAGTTGACGCCATCGGAAAATGATACAAACTGGTTATTTCTTCAGAAGATAAGGGCACAGAATGTGAATTATCAAAAAGGCGGAAAGAAAAATTGAACAAGAATTTTTTTAGCGCCCCGGATGACATCTTCACTATTTTTAAAGCATTCATTTCGCTGGCCGTGAATTGCACCAGTGAGCCCTCTATTTCGTTGAGTACCTGTTGAGCCCTCATCTCACTGCCGGCCGAAACAATTACTCTTATGTTTGTGTCAAAAAGTGGCTTGGTGGCTTTTGATTGTATACCCTTGATTATTTCTTCATCAAACGGAGTCACTATGCGAGATTGTTGATTGTCGGTTGTCAATTGTGGGTCTTTCTTTGGCTTGCGCTTAGCTCGAGACAATGCCTCTGAAAACTTATACCCCGACTGCATTTCGCGGGCTGTTTTTTGAGCAACCTTTCTTAAATCATCCCGATGTGATGGTCGTATCAATATCTGAACAGCCGCACCCTCGCCTTCTTTTTCAAGTTTAGACAAAGAAGTAGCTATCGCGCTTAAAGGATCGGCTTGTAGGTTCTGATATGTCTTGAAGGGCAGAAGCGGATTTTTGGACAGTTTCACATAGGCGCCGACGGAAACGCCGTCTGGATTGAATATGTTGTAATCCTTAATTTTCTCAACCTCCGCGGTAGGGAAAAATCCGTGGACTTGTTTTTCAAATACCTGCTCGTATGTTTTCGGAACGGCAATGTAAAAAAATATTTCCTCGTTAATGTGGTGAACGGCCATCTCAAGAGAAATATACGGCTCGCCATAAATAAATTTATTCCAACCCTTGGAGTGGATATTTGAAAACGAAGAGTATAATTGCTCCATCACGGAGATAAGTTCTTTCTCCGTTCTTTGTTGCCCTTGTCCTTGGCCAGACGGCAAATCTCGAGGCAGGGTTATCAAAAAGAGAGACATATTAAGAGCTCTGGCAATACTGCCTTTAGTTCTCAAAGAGCCGAACAACACTAAAGCGGCGACAAAAATAATGGCGACAACGATGAGATAAATTATGAGTATGAACATAATATGATGCAAATCTACAAATGATATGCTAATCTACAAATTGCGAATAATTTTTTAATTCCTATTCGCGATTCGCATCATTCGCATGAAATTCGCATATTGTCATCACATTTATTTAATTTGTTCCAGCTTCTTCCTCTCCACCAGCACATTATATAATTCATCCACCAATACATCGTGGAACGCGTCTATCAGCGCGGCATTGTTAGATTTAGAGGCCTCTTTTATTCCTTCGTCCAATCCTTTATTAAAAACCAGATTCACAAGTTCCTGAACTTTTTCTTTTAATTCCGGCAAAACATATCCTAACACGCTATCATCTTGTTGCGATGTGGTCGGCGGCGGTTGAACCGGAGGTGCCGGCTGATATTGAGGAGACTGTTGCTGTATTCTCTCGCCGATAATTTCGTGAAGGGTCTCTTTCTCGGTTGACGGTTCCTGCGTCTCAACGGAAGGCAACTCCGGCAGCGGGGCGCCCAAAGCCAACCGCTTCTCGGCAATCTGTTGCTCCAGTTGCGCTATCTCTTGTTCCAAAGATGAATTCATTTCTGCTATATAGGGGAAGCAGAATTCGAACTCACATTGCTTGAGCGGAGCCAATTTTATTCATATTCAAGGCGTTGAGGAGTGATGCGTACTTTATGTACGTGAGGGACGAACAACGCAGAATATGAATAAAATTGGCCCGCCCAAGGGGAGTCCTAAAAATAGATGATTTCTTTGTTACTCCTTCTCAACGTATCGCAGAGGATACGCCTTCGTCGTCGTGCCTAGAAATCATCTCATTTTTAGGACTCTCAAACTTATGTTAGTTCGAAATCTGCTCCCCTTAAGTATATCACTAAAACAAATATTTTTAATCCACAAATCTCATTTGCCGAACAAGTCAAAACCTTAAACCGCCCTAAAACTAACAATTGTTAGTTTTAGGGCGGTTTTAAAAATCGACTCAAGAGGCCGATGTTTATACTTTTATAAGACCTATGTTTTTAGGTTAATGCTTTTGCTATCTTACCAATCGCGTCATCGGCGACTTTTTTCTGCTCTTCAGTCACCTTTTTCCACGCCTCGTCCTGCTCTCTAAGATATAAATCGATTTCAAAAGCCGTCCTTTCAAGATCGTCATTTTCCATTTCAAGCGCATCGAGCAACTTAAAAAGCAAGGGCTCGGGAATTTCGTCCATTTTTTCTAAGAGCGCGCTTTTTATTTTATCGTCCAAAGGCGATTGCGCCAGCAACTGGCCTATTTTTTCCGCTAATTGTGTTTGGGCTTCATTCATATTAAAAACCTAAAACCTTCATAACTTCCAGCGGGATCTGAATCGGCATACCTTGAGGCAATATTCTTGAACTCTTCAATCCCTCAATCGCGTTATTAATCCATTCCGGCTCATACATTTTATTGATGTCTAAGACCTTTTGGCTTAACTCTTGCAAAGTCGCATTGTCCAAGTTTAAGTTTTGTGGACCGTTCAGGGCCATCTCTTTCAATGTTGTCCAGATATTTTCGTTCATGGCCTGGGTAAAGGCCTGCTCGGTGGCTTGTTCTGTTCCGGCTGTCATTACCGTCGCAGCCGCTTCTTTGCTCAACATCCACCAAGAAATACCCGTGGCCCAGAGGGCCATCTCGGCTCCGCCCCAGACATATCTCCATTTCCAGCGCTCATCCAGATTCTGACGCATTAATTTGGCAAAACCAGCCACATCTTTGGCTCCTTGCCTTATTCTAACTTTATTCAATTCTAAACGTAGAGCATCTTCAAATCTTTTCTCATCCTCGGGACTCAACTTTTGTCCAGACTCTTTTCTGTATTCCTTGAAAGCACCCTTGCCTATGCCAAGTTTTTCACGCAGTTCTTCTCTCGCTGTTTTGACGATGTATCCTATCTCTTCTTCGTTCTCTTTGGCTTTCCTTAAAGTAATGTACTTTGAGGCCTCAAGAAATTCCGGAGCGCTCGATGTTTCTATGCCCGCAGATTTTAAAGCATTCATTGTTTCCCAGGCCTCTTCTTCGGCCTCGTCGGGGTTAAGATTCATCTCACCCTGGATCAGGGTTGAGAGAGCTTGAACATTGACCGATGTTTCTTTTGTTTTTTTCCTTAATTTTTCGGCTTGATAAAATTCCCAGAGACCAAAACTGGCGACTCCTTTGCCTCTCTCTTTAAGCCAGCTCCAAGCGTTTTTGGTTTTGTCTTTGACCAGTTCTTTTGCCCATCGGTATTTGGCTTGAGCCTTTTCCCAGGCCTCGCCGGAACTTACTGATTCATATCCTTTTTTGACGGCATCTTTGAGGTCCTGCCCCAAGCCCACCTTGGGCATTTCATTGAAAGCCCTTTGTCTTTCAAGAGTAAAAGCAAATTCTCTCTTGGGTTTACCCGGGATAAACTCAGGCGTTTCGGTTTCCTGGTCAGGTCTTATTTTTGCTTCTCCCGTTAAATCCTCTTCCCGGTCTGACTGTATAGAAGGCATTTTTTCCGGCTGTGCTGTTGTTGGGATTTCGGGCGTTAATACTGCTAAATTTTCTTCTACTTTTTCTACTTTTTCTACTTGTTGTTGTTCTTTCTTGTCTCCTCTTAACGATGCGAGTTTTGCCTGAATATCTTCAAGCCGGTTACTCAAAGCTGTAAGTTCTTGCTGTTTTTCTTCCGACAAAACATCCCACGCGCTCATAGAGTTTTCCTTCTTGGACTGCCAGTCACTTCGCTTTTGTTTATATTCTTCCAGTTCTTCGGGGGTCATCTCTTCCGGTTTTCTGCCTTTTCTAAAAGAATTCATGTCGTAAAAAGCCGAAAGAGTGTCTCTCTTTTTCTCAAGCGCATCTAAATAAAGCTCTTCGGCGCTTTTTTCCGGAATTGAAACTTGTTCTGGTGGAGTAAGCTGTTCCGACATAATAATAGAATTATAATCCTGATGTTTTTTTTTGCAACTAAGTAATGTCCACAATACCATAAACACGACAGAACAATCAACTATATTACACTACACCACGATCGTGGTGTAGTGTAATATTTAAAAATTTCGTGTTTTCTATTAATTCTGTGTTTCCGTGGTTCCTCGTGTGGAAAACCCCGCACCAGACCCCGCTAAGCGGGGACGCTAACGGGGCTGACAAAATATTTAATTCTTAGTATAATAATAAGTAATGAAGAGAAATAACTATTGGGTTTTAATATTAATAACAGCTCTCGCCATTTTTGCGAGATTATATGGTTTGGATTTAGAATTACTTTCGCCGGAGCAAAAGGTCTCGGTGCTACTTTCCGTTTCAGCTGGAGTGTTGTCTGTTGTCGGACTATATTTTTTGGTCAAAGAAATGTTTGATGAAAAGTTGGCCGCAATATCGTCTTTTCTCCTTGCCGTATCTTTCTGGCACGTACTCCTATCCAAACTCGGCGCAAAAGACATTTTCATGTCTTTTGCTCTCATCTTCACATTCTACTTTATATGGCACGGCCTGAAATATAATCACACTTTTGATTTCTTTCTAGCGGGTCTGTTTCTGGGAACAGGATTTTATGCCGACAAAGGATTTCTATTAACACCGGCGGTTGTTTTGCTGGTGTTCTGGAACTACTGGGATTACATCAAAAAGGACTTCTCGCTTTCAAAATACGAACAGACCAAAAGAGAAGTTCTCGGGGGCTTTTCGTTGTTAATGCTGACAACAATCGCCGTTGCCCTACCTATCGGGTTCTACTTATGGCAAAGCCCGTCGTTTTTGCTGGCCACAGATAATGCCATATTTGCCGGACTAAATCCTTTCACTCAAATACGCGATAATCTCGGATGGGTGGTCGACAAAATTGTGCTTATAGAGTTCGGGGGCGCAAATTTAATATCGTGGCTGTTGAGCATATTCTTCGCTATAGGTTTTATCAAAGAACTCATCCACTGGCTGAAAAGAAAACATGGCCATTTTTCTGTGGTTCATACCTTTGTTTTCTCGTGGTTATTCGTAATGTTGATACCAACTCTCTTGTCATCCGAACCGTCGGTTATTGGTTTAAGTATAATCCTACCACCCATAATGCTCTTATCGGCAAAAGGCCTCTGGTGGGTTATAGAAAAATTAAACAAGTGGGAGCACCTTATATATCCGCGCCCGCACAAACATTATGTAGGCCTTGATGCCGGACCATACTTGGCATTAATCGCTCTATTAATTTCAATTACCTTACTGGAACTATTCTAGAAATAACAGATTATATATAATTTTTTAATCATGGGTTACAAAAATCTTTCAATATTGGTAGTTCTGATTGCGCTGGTGCTCGCCATTACAAGCTTGTGGGACGATTCTTTCATCGTTGACGAAATACCTCATGTTGGAGCCGGATATTCATATGTCACCAAGGGTGATTTTCGCCTCAATCCCGAGCATCCGCCACTGGCAAAGGACTTAGCCGGATTAGCTTTATCATTTCTGACGATAGATCAATCAGTTTTCTCCACCCAATACTGGACCACCGATATAAACGGACAATGGAATTTCGGAAGAGCACTTATTTACAATCCGGCTAACGACGTTGACACCATTACAAGAACGGCCAAAACGACAATGCTTTTGTTTTTCGTTTTTTCGGCTGTTTTAATATATTGGTGGACAAAAGAAAAATATGGAGAAAAAGCGGCATTCATCGCAACTGTATTATTCTCCTTCTCGCCCACAGTGTTAGCCCATTCAAGATTCGTCACCACCGATATGCCGGCGTTGTTCGGAGTGCTCCTCGGTACCTATTTTTTCATCAAATATTTACAAAAGCCGTCGCCAAAAACATTTTGGCTCGCAGTTCTGGCGTTCGGCGTTGCCCAATTGACCAAGTTCTCTGTTGTGCTTATCGCGCCTTTGTTTGTATTAATGGTTGTGGCTTGGGCTGTGTCCAACTCGTTCTCTTTCAAAAAATCAGCTGTTTTGTTCATCCGCTCGCTTGTATTGATGGCTATGGGAATCATCCTCGTTGTCTGGCCGGTCTACGCTCTTCATACGATGAATTATCCAGTTGAAAAACAAAGAACCGACACGGAATTTCACCTTGGCTCATATGGCAATCGTCTTTTCGCTGACCCTGTCGTGTGGGCATCGGATAAACCGGTCATAAGACCGCTTGCCTACTATGCCACCGGCATCCTTATGGTTAACCAGAGAGCCATAGGCGGCAATACCACATTCTTCCTTGGTGAAGTGAGAAATTATGCCTGGAAACATTATTTCCCCGTCGTGTACGGGATAAAAGAACCATTAGCATTTTGGCTACTAATAATAAGTGTGTTGTTGTATCTTGCAACCAAAATGAAATTTTCAACTAAATCTCAAGTTTCAAAAATAAGGAATTGGGTAAAAACTTATTTCGTAGAGTTTTCGATGCTCTTATGGCTCGCGATATACTGGTATTTAAGTATAAGTTCCAACTTAAACATCGGGGTGAGACACCTACTGCCGACCTACGGGTTTGTGTTTATAATGTTAGCCGGTCAACTTTCAAAGATTATTAGAAATTCGAAATTAGAAATTAGAAATTACAAAGCAAAGATTAAAATCGTCCCAATTTTAATCTTTGCTTTGTTGGGTTGGTATATCGTAGATGTTGTTCGTGTCCATCCGTACTATCTAACCTACTTCAATCAACTTGCCGGCGGGCCGGCGGGAGGACATCGATACGCCGTTGATTCCAATTTGGATTGGGGACAGGACTTAAAACGCCTCACGATGTGGGTTGAGGAAAATAATATAAATAAAATTCATTTTGATTACTTCGGCTGGGCAAACCAGAGTTATTATTTAAAAGATAAACTTGTCTGGATTGGAGCAGGCACGTACAAAGACGCTCGTGACTTCCTCGCTCAAAATCCCAACGGCGGATACATAGCCGTCTCGGCTTCATTCTATATGGGTTCCCGAGGAGATCCTGTCAACAATTACATCTGGCTGGACGCGTATCGCCCAATAGCAACTATCGGGAATTCTATATTTGTGTGGAAAATAGAAAAATAGGAAACCCTGCCCTGTAGTGAATTTTCCAGAATAAAAAGGGCGACGAAGTCGCAACTGGAAAATCTACTACAAGGCCTGCCCCGTAGCGTGATTTCGATTTACTTATGCCGAAGGCATTCGAAATCTCTGCTTCGGGGTCAATCTGGATTTAGGAAATTACTCCTTAAATAAAAGGTGCCCGGAAGGCCTTTGCGGATTCGTTCCACATTGGCCTCCCGGGCGGTCGGAAAAAATTAGAGCTTACAGGGTCTTCATCCCTGTGCTCCTTTCTCTCCCCTTTCTAGCGACGGGAGAAGGGGGTCACGCCATTCGGTCCCCTGTTTTAATGGGTTTCCCCCCGGCACGCACCATGCGCGCCGAACCTCGGACCTAATTGTCCACCATTTCGGTGGCTGGCGTGACCTTTTTTTGGGCCCCTCATTTTAATTTGAGGTGGGAGCCCGAAATAAACCAACAATGCTTAACGGACATTTCTTCGTGTCTCGAGAACTTAAGACCTCTTGCATAGTAACCTTTCTGCTGCAAATCCCAAATTTTGGCTATAAGATTATTGAAATTTTCTCTGAATAGTATCAACTATTCATCAAAAATTTCGATAACTTTTATCTCAAAATTTGGAATTTTCTCAACGAAAATTACTACACAAGAGGCCTTACAGAGAAATTCCTACTATCTTTACGGCCGTAAATATCTTACTTGAATGCCTAGATACCACGCATTTGTTGGCTTATTTCGAGCCCCCTTTGCCCTCCGAAGCTTTACGCGAAGGAGGGTTTTGAAGAGCCCAAGTTTGTATAAAAGGTACTGTAAGATAAGTATATCATATTGACACAACCTTTGTCAAATCGATGTACCCTTCTAGTACAATGCAAAAGATGAGACACATCAGAAGTGTTACCGATGTATCTCATCTTTTGCATAGTTAGATAAACTCACCATTAATATCCCCAAAAATCGGCCTTTTAAGCCATTATTTGCCTTAATAATTGAACGGCTCTCTCTTACTATCTAACTACTGTCTAGCCGTTTAAAAACTGGACTTATCCACATGACCGACATTCGATGTCGGTCATGTGGATAACTATTATATTTGTTCTATATCTGTTCTACTTCCATCTCCAGTTCTACACCGAATTTGGTCTCTACGGCTTCTTTTACAGTTTCCGCTAGATCAATTAGTTCCTTGGCCGTGCCTTTGCCGTGGTTCACTAGAACAAGGGCGTGTTTTTCAGAAATGCCCACATTTTCAAACCCCTTCCCCTTGAAACCGTACTTTTCTATAAGCTGGGCAGCAGATAGTTTAATTAGGCCATCGCCTAAATCGCGACCTTTCAAATCAGGAAATTTAGAAATTAGTAATTGGTAATTAGAAATTTTCACTATCGGGTTTTTGAAAAAAGACCCCGCATTACCCACCTCTTCAGGATAAGGCAATTTGTTCCGGCGTATTTCAATAACTGCCTGTCGAACTTCGTTTATAGTCGGTTTCAGTCCCCCAAATCGTTTTTGAATATCTGGATATGAAAGGTTCAGTTTATTGTTTTTCGATAGTAATAATTCCGCCTCTAGAATTATCGAATTTTTATTTTTCTTAAAGATGCTAGAGCGATATTCAAAACCGCACTCCTTGTTTGATAACCTAATAATATTACCGGTTTCTATGTCGTAGGCGCTTACAGAAGCCAGCACATCTTTTAACTCAACTCCATAAGCCCCAATGTTTTGATATACGGCCCCACCAACCGTGCCGGGAATTAAAGATAAATTTTCGAGCCCGCCAGCGTTCATCTCAACAGCTTTTGACACAACATCATCCCACATCTCCCCCACTCCGGCATAAACACGAAAACCGGCTTTCGTGTTTATGCAATTAATACCGTGTATATCAATTTTTATAACTAGTCCATCAAAACCCCCGTCCGAGACAAGAATATTACTCCCCCCGCCTAATACAAAAATAGGGAGCTTATCCTCTCTGGCAAATTTAACCACTTCCGCCAACTCTTCTACGCTCGCAACCTCCGCAAAAAATTCGGCGTTTCCGCCGATACCAAAAGTGGTGTAAGGAGCAAGGGGAATGTTTTGCTTGATGTTCAATCTGTTATGCTAATCTGCGAATTCTATGCTAATCTACGAATTGCGAATTACGTATAGTTGTAGTATTCGCATATTCGCGGCACCGGGCACCAGTCGGTGCCCGACTAGTCCCGCATAGAATTGTGCGGGGTTCGCATTACATTCGCGTATTGGCATCACGCTTACTTATAATAAACCCTGCCATTAATACGCAAGTCAATATATTGCGGTTTGAAATCCGGGTCATCTTTTTTCTCCGCTAGAAATATTTCCAAGACCTCAAGTTGCTTATTTACATCGGAGTCCGTACTGAACAGCAATTCATAGCCGTTGGAGGTGAAAGCACTGAAGTCACTGATGAATTTATCGGGAATTGTGAATTTATTTATAAAGATGTTCATTTCTTTGAGCTGTTCCGATATAAGCATTACGGCGACTAATAAATCAGGGTTTATTTCTTGTATACCCTGCCTCTTATCATCAACGACTAAAATTAAAAACCCCGACGACTTTACCGCCTCACCCCAAGTTGCGCCACCCTTATCAAAGTATTTACAGCTTGAGGTAAACCCTTTGAGGCTTCGACTGAGCTCAGCCGAATGTCCTTCGCTCTCATTCGAGTCTGAGCCTGAGGGCTCATCCCTCAGAGTCGAAGACAGGGTAAAGCACCAGATTCCGGCCGTCACTCTCTCTATCACGTCTATATTCAAGGAGTGCGGCGGTTCCTTATTGACAGATATTTCCTTTATCTCCGGAAAAGTGGCAAGCGCCTCGGCTCTGAAAGCATCAGAACCAAAGAAGGCCACATTCCTCTGGCGCTCAATCAATCCCAACCATTTTGAATTTAGTCGTTTATTGAGCTCATTGTGAAATCTATCGCTATTAACCTTATCAAGACCATTTACGGATATTTCTTTAATCTCTAAAAATCCTGAAAAAAACAACAAATATAAAACAAAACCGATTACGGCAATAAACAAACCGACAAAAAATAGTATTTTGAGAACCCAAACCCTGCGCCTCTTTTCGGCTAACCCGTCGCGATATTTAATATTTTTCCCGTCGTAAACGCGCATATACCTAAATCTTAAAGGTTTTTGGGGCATATTGCCAGAAGGTGTTTTATTTGGTACGATTTTGCCAACGAGTAAGAGGGAGTGGGATTCAATGGGTTTTGCGCCAAAGAAACGGTTGATTAAATTCTGTCCATTTTGCGGTTCTGATCAAATCTCTCATATTGAAAGTGACGTTTTCTTCTGCGGCCCAAGAAATCTTACCGAGGAAGGTATCAGAAAACTCCTCCTGTCCGGCAAGAAATTATGCGGTCGTGCATTTAGAGTATCCAACGGTATAACAGGCAGAGCAGGAGAACGACGAAAGCAATTTAACGACATTCAGCAAACGCTTTTTCGAAAAGGGAAACTTGTTCCTCCCCGCAAAGGCCAAAATCTGACATAACAGCGGCAAAAGCCGCTTTCTTTATTTAAATTCTTTAATATTGACTCCTCGTTTTTGATTTTCTGATTCTAGCTCTCTATAAATTGACAAACCGTGATCTTTTGACGCCCTTATCTTTCTATGAGTTTCTCCGTCTACAAAATACACCTGAACGCCGTTTTCTATCATGGCATCCAGGGTTGAAGGAAATTCTTTTTTTTAACAGGTTTTACTTTTTCCTTGCTGGTCCATTCATAGGCGCCCAGCCCCTTGTTGGGATCGCAATCAAAGGTCTCGCTTGGTAAAACATAAATATGTCCCCCATTATCCTTTTCAATAAATCTCTCTCTTGGTTCAATAATATAAACATAGGGAACCTCGCCAAACGCTCCGCTGCCCCGAGAAGATTTAGTCATAAAGATAGTTGCCATCGCCAAGTCCTGGGTAGCAAAAATAAGATTGCCCTCTTCGGAATCACGGTAGCTGTTTCTCTTGGGTTCAATGACCTCAATATCTTTGTGCGCAGAGCCGTGATACAAAAATGGCGGCTTTTCTTTTTTTTCAAAAGATTTTTGTGTTTCTGGAGTTTCCATATTAGTTGTAGATAAATTATTATTGACCCTTTTGGGAGATTACGTGTTATACTTATGTTACAAATGGCCTTTTGGCCCGACTCTGCCGAAAGGCAGAGGTTAAAAAACAAATTCAAGGCAATAGCGCCTTGATTTTGTTTTACTTAATCTCCTTAACTCCGCCCATATATTTTCGCAGAACTTTGGGAACCTCTATTGTTCCCTTTGAGGTCTGATAATTTTCCATTATGGCAATGAGAATGCGGCCGAGAGCAAAGGCCGTAGCGTCATTTGTGTGCGCAAGTTCCAATTCTCCATTAAAGCGACGAACCCTCGTATTTAATCGGCGCGCCTGAAAATCAGTCATATAGTCAGCCGAGTGTGTCTCGCGATATTTATTCTGTCCAGGCATCCACGCTTCTATATCCACACCTCTAGCGTTAGCAAATCCTATATCAGCCGTGCATTTTAATAAGACATGATATGGAATTTTAAGCTGTTCCATCAAATATTCCTGTACAGCGATAAAAAATAGGTGTTCCTCAAATGATTGTTCTTTTGTTGAAAAACTTTCTAATTCTAACTTGTCGAATTGATGCATTCGTAAAATTCCTTCTGTATCTTTGCCGTACGTACCGGCCTCGCGCCGGAAGGCGGTCGTATATCCTAAATAACGAATCGGGAGATCAGATTCGTCTAGAGTTTCATTTAAATACATCGGAGCGATACTATGTTCGGCACTGGCGTTAAGCCATAAATCGTCGTTTTCTAATTTATACGTCATTTCAGCGCCATTTAAACGCGCTGTGGCAACATACGCATCTGTTTTTATAAGCGCCGGTGGCAAAACCAAATCAAAAGGGCTGTCAGGAACAGAGAGCTTATTAGTTTTAATTATCTTCCGTATCACTTTTTGATCAGTTAGATTATCGACGCCAAATTGAAGCAAAGCAAATTGAAGTTTAACCAGTCCGCCTTTAATATACGCGAAACGTGAACCGGCTACTTTACTGGCGCGTTCTTTGTCTATCAAATTAAGGGTTTGTCCCAGTTCCCAATGACTCTTTGGCTGAAAATCAATTTTTTTGGGCTCGCCAACTTTTTTGACGACAATATTTTCTGTTTCACTTCTACCTATCGGTGTATCATCTGAAGGAATATTGGGCACTTGCAACATCAACTGACTAAATTCTTCCTCCACACAAGTCAGTTCATGCTCCATTACTTTGAATTTTTCTTTGAGCGATTTTAGCTCTTCAACATTAAACTGCGGGCCTTTGGACTTTTTATTTTGCTCCGCTTTTACTGTCTCCGATGATTCTATCAATTCTCTCCTTCTTGAATCCAAAGCCAATAATTTATCCAAATCCAAATCAATATTCTTGTTTTGAATCGCTTTTCTGACGACTTCCGGATTGTTACGAATAAATTTTATATCCAACATTGTTCGACAATACAGATTTCCACGGATTTAATACCACGGATTCCCACAGATATCTTTATCAGTGGTAATCAATTTAAAAATCAGTGGATATCGGTTTATCTAGGTTTCATTAACGGGAAAATTTGTATTTCTCTTATCGGTTTATTCATCAAAAAACTGAACAATCTCTCGCTAAAACCGTGACCGGCCGTAGGAGGCATTCCGTATTCAAGCGCTTCCACAAAATCCTCATCCATCGGTTGAGCTTCCTTGTCGCCCGCTTCGCGCATTTTTTCCTGTGCCTCAAAACGCTCTCTCTGGTCAATCGGGTCGTTAAGCTCGCTGTATCCTTGCCCTATTTCAGAACCGGCAATAATAAAATGAAAACGTTCTGTAACATTCGGATTTTTCGAAGATGTTTTTGACAAAGGCGAAACGATTTTGGGCTCATTAATCAAAATAGCCGGTCCGCCGATCTGTTTTCGGCAATGTTTCCAAAGAGAATCTATCAAGCGCGCCTTATTTTCCGCTTTATTGTATTCCATCTTAAGTTCATCCAGTTTCTTTTTTATTTCTTTATCGCTTGCCTTCCAAATATCAATGCCTGTCTGTTTTTTAATTTCTTCCGCGTAGTCAATAAGCGGCCAGTCGGCTCCAAGATTAATATCAAAATTATTTATCTTAAACTCAAGCGTTCCAAAGGTCTTTTCGGCAACGTAACGATAACACTCCTGCAAAAACTTATACATATCTTCATAGTTCGCGTAGGCCCAATATGCTTCGCATTGAGTGTAATCCTGCGCGTGTTCGACCGACATTCCTTCATTACGAAAAATTCTGCCTATTTCAAATGTCTTATTAAATCCGGCGACCATCAATCTCTTCTGCCACAACTCCCCTGCTGATATACGGAGATACACATCCATATCCAACGCATTATGATGCGTCTTAAACGGATTCGCGTCCGCTCCGCCAACGGTTGTCTCTAAAACAGGTGTCTCAACTTCCAAAAAATCGTTCTTAATATGAAATTCCCTGACAGCATTCCAAAACACCGCGCGTTTTTCAACAATCTCTCTTGATTCGGGATTAAATATAAAATCCAAGTACCTCTTTCGAAGCCGTTCTTCCACGTCCTGCAGTCCGTGCCATTTTTCGGGCAGAGGAAGCAGGGCTTTAGTGAGTAGTGAGTAGTGAGTAGTGAGTAGTGTTTTTTCGCCGGCTTTTGTTTTAAAAAGTGTTCCTTTGACCTCAACAAAGTCGCCGATATCTATAAACTCTCCGAATTTATTAAATTCCTCCTCGCCGACCGTGTCTTCTTTAATCAAGACCTGAATTTTTGCAGAAACTTGTGGTGAGCTTGTTGAACCATCATTAATATCAAAAAACACCACTCCGCCCATCTCTCTTTTTGCCATAATTCTTCCGGCCAAAACAACTTCTCTCTTTGAATCGCTAAATTCATCAAATTTTTCGACCGCCTCCGCCACCGAGTGGCTTCGGCGAGTCAAAGCCGGATAAGGGTCAATACCGACCTTGCGGAGTTTATCAACCTTTTCGATTTTTGTCTTACGAATTTCGTCTAAAGCCATCTTCTAATAATAGCAAATAAAACCCTCAAACAACAAGGAAAATTGGTTTGAAGAGACAATCTACTTGAGCGCCGCCGGTTTGCGGTTTGTCTTAAAGTCAAAAGGCGATTCGCTGAATACTGAAAGAGCCATGAACAAACCTCCCGTTACTGAAATTATGAGGTTAAACCTCATTATGAGGTTTAACCTCATAATGAGTATTATTTGACCTCCAATATCTTATACTCCGTGACCCCTTTGGGTGTTTTGACCTCGAATTTATCCCCTTTCTTGCGGTTAAGGAAAGCGCTACCTAGTGGCGACTCGTTGGATATGAAACCGGCTACCGGATCGGACTCGGCGGCGCCGACAATTACAAATGTCTGAACTCCGTTCTTTGACTCTACTTTGACACTTGAACCGACACGGACTACACCACTGCCATCAGTGTTTTCAATTATAACGGCATTTTCAAGTATGTCTTTTATTTCTACTATCCTACCCTCATTTGTTGCTTGATTGTCTTTAGCCGCATCATATTCGGCATTTTCGGATAAGTCGCCAAGCTCCTTCGCTTCTTTTATGCGAATTGCTATTTCGGGCCTTAAAACCTCAACACGATGTTTGAGCTCATCTTTGAGTTTGCCTAAACCTTCTTTTGAAAAATATTGGTCCATGTTCGCTGCTCATACCGCTGAATTAACGCTGATTGCTACGCTGATTTGTCGCCGAATTTTCAGCGTTGTATCAGCGTTCCTATCAGCGACTAATCGGTGGTTAGATTTAAGATACCACCATACTACCATTTTTCAATAAAA
>Ga0210057_1005991_pt1 | contig 15310 bp, 14 predicted proteins | sample CryGeyCG2114_010_2_FD_183968 | JGI IMG/M metagenome (GOLD analysis project Ga0210057, IMG submission 183968) | Groundwater microbial communities from aquifer - Crystal Geyser CG10_big_fil_rev_8/21/14_0.10 (SPAdes) (version 2) | ecosystem: Environmental > Aquatic > Deep subsurface > Groundwater ... | reverse complement strand
TTACCAATCGCTGGACAGATCTCAAATTTCCTGAGGTGCGGAAACACGGCTATCTGGAAGTAACCCTCAATCGCGAGCCAATACCAACCATCGGCGCCAACGGCACTATTTTTAGGAAAGAATATCTACAAAAAACCACCAAGCACTCAGATTATTTATTTGACATCGATATTCTTCTTAAACTCATTCGCTCGGAGGGTGCCGTCAAAATTGCCAAAGTAGACACCGGCATCATTCACACTTTCGTCGAAAACGACGTCGCCAAATTTTTCCGTAAACAGCTCCGCCGCATCAACGATATGTCCTTTCACAAAGCCAAGAAGAATAGGGATGTCGATTGGGAAGGTTCGTTTATGACAGGTATTCTTAAGTTCGTCTTTTCTTGCATTCTGATTTTTCCCATACTTTACCAGACGGTCATCGGGTACATTAGAAAACCCGACCTGGCCTGGCTCTTCCACCCCATTGCCTGTTACGCTACCCTATTTATATATATTTATGGTTGGATTCGAGGTAAAATTGCTCCAGCGGAATCCAGCCGTCAAAACTGGAAACAATAATATGTGTGGAATATTTGGTGTAATTGGATCTAGCCATGACGACTACTCAAACGAATGTATAGACTCTCTCAAACATCGCGGGCCGGATGATGATGGATATTTTGAAGATGAGCACGCAATTCTTGCTTTCAGAAGATTGAGTATCGTAGATTTGTCAAAAAATGGTCACCAGCCGATGACGAATGAGACCAAAACAATTTGGATAATTTTTAACGGGGAGATCTATAACTACAAAGAAATTAGAAGTGAGCTGAAAGAACACAGGTTTATGTCTTCATCTGACACGGAAGTTTTGATTCATGGCTACGAAGAATGGGGGATGGAAAAATTACTGAAAAAGCTTAATGGAATGTTTGCGTTTTGTCTCTACGATCAGAAGAATAACAAGTCTTATCTCGTGAGGGACAGAATTGGAAAGAAGCCACTTTATTATTATAAGGCACATAACTATATATCGTTTTCTTCTGAGACCAAAGCGTTTTTCAAATTAAAAAGTTTCCATTTTGAAATTGATAAGGACTCGTTTCCTCTCTGGATGAGTTTCCCCTATTTGCCAGACAACGGAAGTACTCTGATCAAGAATGTCTCGAAAGTACCTCCTTCTCACTATGTTGAAATCTCAAAAGGGGGTAAATGCAACACTCGACGGTACTGGTCGCTTCCTTATACCTCTAAAGATGGAGAGGAAAAAGAAGACATTGATATATTAGAAAATCTATTGACAGATTCAGTTCAGAGAAGGATGGAAGCAGATGTTCCGGTGGGAATTCTCCTGTCTGGCGGTTTGGATTCATCGCTTATCTCAGCGATAGCCAGTAAAAATTCGAGTCATAAGGTTAAAACCATAAATATCTCCTTTCCGGGGTCAGGAATTGATGAAAGCCAATTTGCATCCGCTGTGGCCAAGCACTGTCATACAGATCACACTTCACTCCGTCTTGATTACAAAGACATCTATGACCAATTCAAAGACAGTATTTCAATATATGATGATCTGGGAACTACCGATAGCGGATTGTTCAGCACTTATTTACTTTCAAAAAAAATAAGGGATTTAGGTATCAGGGTGGTTTTGGTTGGAGAAGGTGCCGACGAAGTTTTTGGAGGATACAGTTGGTTCCAGCTAGGGCAATCTCCACTTAAATATATACCCAAAAACATTCAATACTATTTGTACAATTTCGCAGTAATGCGTCAACTGAATGGTAAAAATATGGAAAATGGGTGGAAGTATACCGCGAAGGCAATGAACTCCTATCCGGGAGATACGTTTAGCAAGATACAAGCATTTGAGATACTTCATTCCTTACCTAACCACTACTGCATGAAGGTCGATAAGGGATCTTCTGCGGCCTCAATAGAAGCTAGGGCTCCATTTTTGGATTATCGAATTGTTGAATTGGCAAGAAAGGTTGACAGAAGGTTTTTCTTTAGGTCTCCATATTTAAATATGAAAGAATCCATTGAGAAACACTCATTGAGGGTAATAGCTGAAAAATATTTACCACCAGAGATATTCACAAGAAAAAAAAGAGGTGGCATGTTCCCCGTGAACAAGATTCTCGACGACGGAATAAAACAAGACACTCAATTAATTATTAATAACCCAATAGTAAGGGACCTTTTTAGCGTTAATTATATTGAGAGCCTAATAAACAACAAAACATCAATAAATATTTTTAAGTGGCAGAGAGAATGGATGCTATGGAAATTATTAATATTTTCGTTGTGGTACGATCATTTTTCTAAACAATGAAAAAAAATAGCTTTGACATTGTTGCTGTTGTGCATCGTTTGTGGATAGATGGTCACAGAAAAACTGGTGGGCTTGACATATATTTAAATTATTGCTCCTCTCAAGGTAAAAGAATACTTTTGATCGAACACCCGCTGACAGGACTTAAGGAGAATATTTCCAGTGGAGATAATAGAACTCACATATCCATAATCGAGAAAGGCAAAACAATTCCTATCACACAAATTAACCTACACCACAGCTCAAACACCTTGAGTTGGATTAGCGAGATATTTTTAAATTTTATGTATATTTCTACGCACGTCAACAAAGGTGCTACATTTTTTGCTTCTGATGTCCTAAATGCATTCTCAGGTGTTTTGTTAGTCCACCATTTTAGAAGAACCTATCTACATTGTGTTGATTACTCAGAAAATAGATTTTCCCATAAGATTCTTAACTACATTTACTCCGTATTATTCAAAATTGCTTTTCGATTTTACGATGTAATTGGTGTGGTATCTCAAAAAACAAAGGAGAAGTTTATACTAGATGGATGTCCGGAATCAAAATTGATCTATGTTCCCAACTCTCAAAATTTTGTAAAAAAGAATCTTAGTAAAAAAGAATCATACTCCTTACTATCAATGGGGGGAACAGTATCGGAAAAATATAGATATATGGATATAATTGAGATCATTAGAGAATTAAAACGATGGTATCCAAACGTCAAACTATATATTGCAGGAGGTATTGAACAAGATCGCGTATATGTAAACAAGTTAAAGGCAAAAATCAGGAATTTCCATCTATCAAAAAACGTCAAGTTCTGTGGTTTTTTGAATCGCGAAGACCTCGAAAAAATTCTCAATAGGTCAATGATCGGTTTGTCATTTTACTCAAGGAGTGTCGAATATTATATGAAATATGCCGATCCGCTCAAGATCAGGGAATATGCACTATATGGAATTCCAACAGTTTCTGATGGACGAACCTCAATTGAAAATGAGCTTGTCGGCGAGGGGGTTGGTGTTACAGTCAAAAATAAACAGCAATCTGTCTTAGTAATCAGACGGCTATTTGATGATAATCTTCTATATAAACAATATCAGAGGAAATGTATAGAATGGTCGAAGAGGAATGACAAAAAGATTATTTTTACAAATCTAACAAACAAAATATTCAATGATAATAGATGAGAGAATAGATGAGATTCTGAAGACGGTCCCCAGGGGAATAACCTTACTGAACATCGGTTGCGCCCAAAACCCGGAAATTCATTATGCACTTTCTGCGGGGAATAAATCAGTTGGAATTGATATAAACAAATCCGGCATTGCCAAAATGCAGAAGAAAGGTCATGACGTAAGATTGGGTAATGCTGAGAACTATAAGTTAAACCAAAAGTTTGACTACATATTAGCGACAGAAGTAATTGAACATCTCAGTAACCCCGGTAATTTTTTAGATTGCTCAATAAAACATCTAGCAAAAGGGGGTAGGATGATAATTACCACACCCAATATTTCTTCTATTTTATTGTACACACTGGTAGTGATGTTTGACAAAACCCAAGATATAACCCACGTAAATTATTACGATAAAAAAAATTTGCAAGTTCTATTGTCTCGATATGGGCTGAAGTTTGCTACACATAAATACATTCCCCCAAAAGTTAAACTTATTGGTAATAATTTTTTCTTTAACATTATGTTTTTCATATCAACCATAGTTGCGAACCTCGGCTTTCTTGTGTCACCACGATTATTTGGTTCATATATGTTTTGTGTTATCGAAAAGGATTAATAAGAATGAAGTCCCAGCAAAAAATAGAGCTTTCGATCGTTATTACGACAAAAGACAGGTATCACGATCTTCTTGATTGCATTAAGTCGGTAATAAACGACAACAAGAGGTTTGTCGACTGGGAGTTGATAATAATTGATGATGGTTCATCTGATGATACAAAAACACTTAATAAAATACTGTTATCAAAAGATAAATACAAGATCATTCATCATAAAAAGTCACTTGGAATGATTAACTCAAGGAATGAAGGATTGTTGGTTTCGTCTGGAGATTCGGTGATTCTAATCGATGATGATAACGTGATTCACCCAAATATGGTAAATGTTCTTGTGGATGTAGCAAAAAACAAATCAAACGGGATTGTTGGTGCCACAATTTGTTATTTTGACACAAAGGAAAAATATTTTGATTACCAAAAAATTAATTTGTACACCGGCAGAACACGAGGCCATCTTAGTAAGAAAAAAAGAAAATGGTATTCATCAGATGGAGTACCAAATGTCTTTTTAATAAGACGAGATGTAATAAAAAAATGTGGTCTTTTCGACGAAGCGCTGCTTTCTGATTACTCAGAGCCTGATTATTCTTTCAATGCCAAAAAATATGGAATAAATTGTGTTGTTGCTGATGCAGCCATCACATATCACAAACTTCCAAGGGTATCAGATGTAATAAGGCACATTGGTGGTCACAGGAAGGTTGTAGCGTATTGCCTAATACGAAACAGAATAATTTTTGTATCGAGATATGGTAATTTTCTGGAAAAAATGATATTTTGTACAATATTCTCTTTTTTTTGGACCTTACTTTATCTATTGTTGGCCTTAATGCATGGTAGATCAGATCTAATTAAGGTATATTTATTGGGGTGTTTCGATGGTTGGCTCTATGTAGTCACCCATACCGTTCACAATAGTATGCCAAGAGACTTATAATGAAAAAACGAGATAATCAGTTTGATGCAGACACTTTAAATTTTCTTGAAAAGTACTATTCAAAAAAAACCAAACCTGTGCAAGATGATCAATTTGATGTGTTCTTGACCAAATATAGGTCAAACATTCCTAGATTAATAATCCAGACGATAAAAGAATATCAAAAAACCTATAACATATCACACCCCAAGATTCTTGACTTTGGCTGTGGAGAGGGTGATTATCTGTTTGCTGTTGGAAACAAACTTGATAATACTGACTTAATTGGTGTAGACATCTCTCCATCGGCAGTTAGACTAGCAAAACGCAATCGTAACGTAGGATTCCTCTACTCACCCGATCCTGACATTAGACAACTAAAAATTGTCAAAAACAATAATAAATACAATTTCTTCACGAGTATTAAAGACAACAAAAACTTACTCCCCTCGTCAGTAGACGTAATATACATAATCTCCGTGCTTCATCATACATATGATTACGACAATATCATCCACGATTTATCAGTGTTGTTAAAAAAGAACGGTAGGCTCATTGTTTTTGATCTTAAAGGCCAAGGGATAGTAGTTAGAACAATAATAAAACTATACCAAAAAATTATTCCGAAAAAAATTTCTCAACAAATTTTTGAAAAAGACTTATTACTTGAGAATGGATCGATTCCCTTCCGATCAGACGTTACACTGAATAAAGTGACCAACGCCATACAAAACGCAGGCATGAGTATTTTCCATGTTGAAACGAAAACATTTACTCCAATAAACTATACCCTAATTTGCTTTCAGGCATTGTATAAACTGACACATATTAATTTTAAGATTTTAGAGCCAATACTCAGACTGTTATTTTTTCTCGACTTATTTTTTCAAAAGGCATTTAGGAACGAGTGTGAAGTGTTTATTGTTGAGTCCACTAAAACAATATAGCCAGATGAAAAGCAGAATAATAAGATCATTTATTGTAATAGCCATAATTGTCTTATTTATTCTGGCTTACAATTACGGTGCTAACGGTCTAATCGTAAACTCAGACACGCCACACGGACTAAACGCACTAAGTCAAATCTCAAAAAGTATCTACTCATGGAACGAAGACTACAATGGTGGATTTCATTCGACATTACCAATGCTCCCAACTACAGTATTCGAGTCATTTTTTAATATTTTTCAGGTGTCGATCTCTAGTCCGATTTCTTTATTTGTTCTGGCACTATGCTTGTATATGGTTTCTTTTAAGCTCACTTCTGAATTTCTTGATGAGTGTTGTAAGAAAGGGGGCGTAAATTTGTATATCGTCATTATCACTTCAACCTACATTCTTTCAAACGAAATAGTAAGGGGGTACTTTGTTAAAAATAATCCTGTTATTTGGGCTCTAATGTTTTCTGGAATTACAATTTTGTATTTTATTAAGTATCTAAAAAGGAATCGTCTAAGGGATTGTTTGGTTTCTGTTTTGGCATTCTTTTTTTGTCCCATAATGTTTCACACAACCATATTAGTCTCATTGTTTTGTGTTCTGTTCTGGTTTGTATATAAGGTTGTTTCTTCTGATAACGGTAGACATATTTCTGATATGACTGTACGACCATTATTGATATTTTTTGGGCTGATTATCTTGTCCAACTCATATTGGATACTCCCCTCACTTCGTGATGTTGTGAGCCGGACCGGAATACTGTCGTCGTACACTTCCAGTAACTCCAATACCGATGTGATACTTGAGTTTATTAATACTCACTACAACAAGATTTCTCTTAATAGTATCCTCTCATTAGAAACTCAATATGACTGGTTCCGCAAGGAGGTATCTCTGTTTCTAGTCATTAATTCATACATTATCCTGGCTTTTGTTTACTCCTCTCTTTTTTTTCTCCCTTTGGAAACAATGCATAATGTAAAAAGGGCTGTTTTCTCACTCTGGGTTATCTTCATGGCAATGTTTTATTTTGCTATGGGTCCGAAGGGCCCGTTTGGAGGATTCATGTTTCTGTGGGATACATTGCCTGGCTTTACCCTCTTCAGAGATTTCTTCAAGTTTGATTGGTTAATTCTGTTCTTAATTCCTATCCTATCAGCATATTCTTTGATAAAACTCTCAGACCTTATTGGCCGTAAGGTTCGCATAATTATTATATTGTCACTATTTATTTTTCTTTCCAGACTCATACCGTACTTTTATTTGGTTGACTATTTAAAGCCTACGGTCTTCCCTCAATATTATTTCCAAGCAATGACGTACTTAAATGCGAACGCCCCTGGCAGCCGCGTATTAATAGCACCTGTCCTATCGTGGATGCAAAAATTCAACTGGTCAAACGACACATACGACATGCAAGATCCTCTATCTGCAAATTTTTTAAATAATCCAGTTTTTGCAAACAGGACAACATATGAAGAAAGTGGAGTTGAAAAAACAAATATTGATCTTATTAACTACTTAGTACAAGATGGATATTGTTTTAGAATGCTGGCAGGAACGAGAAATATTGGACGCGTAATAGTCAGGTCAGACATTTTGGATAAATATGTTGTTGAACGGAATAACGACAACGGTGCAGTATTGTACTCAAACGATATTGCCAACCGGATTAGTACACAATCAGGACTTGTTTTGGAAAAAAAATATGGAGAATTGGCAATCTTTCGTCTAAAAGATAAGTATCTTTATCCTATGATTTATCTCGAATCTGATTTAAAGACAACAAAACTATTGTCTGGTTGTTTGAACAAGTCAAGCTCTCTTTCTGAACGAATGGATGAAGATACTGGCACTGACGATTTTGATGATAGTAATAAGCAGAACAGTCAGATAGATGACATACAATTTGAGAAAATAAATCCCACACGATACAAAATTCAAATTCACAACTTAGCAAAAGACACAACCCTTATACTTAATCAATCCTATAATAGCGGATGGAGTCTTTCCACTGGGAATAAATCAGTTCTGAATAATGATCATTTCTTAGCCAATGGATATGCAAACGGGTGGAAGATTAGAATAATGGATCTTTGTGATAACAATAACATGTGTCAGAAAAAACCCAACGGACATTTCGATATCTCACTTGCACTTGAATTCGTTCCTCAGAAGATATTTCACCTGTGTCTTATTCTCTCTTCCATTACTGTAATAGGGTGTTTCCTGTTGTTGGTATTTGAAAATGGATTATTAATAAAAACCGGAAAGCGGAAGGCAGAATCCAAAGATGTCAAAAAAGCTAAATAGTGTAGAGTGGTTGATCGAATTATTGTTAATCTTCATACTTGTGATTGGATTAGTTTTCAGACTTATTGGAATATCGCGCAATCTATCGATGTGGAATGATGAAGGTTATGTAGCAATAATTGCTAGAAACCTGATACAGTCAGGGAGATTCGAAACACCAGCGGGACAAACAACCGGCATATATCAATTTGGGCTTTACGGCGTTACAGCTCTATCGTATCTACTATTTGGGGTAAATGAATGGTCAGGGAGAATTGTCTCTGTTGTGGTAGGTATGGCACTGGTATACCTTGCGTACAATTTGGTCGGAAAGTTAATTTCGAAGAGGGTTGGTCTTGTTACGTCGTTTCTATTGGCTTTTTCCCAGATCCAGCTGGCATGGTCTACTCAGATTAGACCCTATATATGGTTAGAGCTTTTTACTTTAGTAATAACCTTTTATTTGTACCAGCTAATTGTCTCCCCTTGGAAGCAATCGAAGACATATTTAGTCCCAGCACTTATATTCTCTTTGATAGCGTCATTGTTTCACGGAATAGGTCTTGAAAACTTTGTCATCGTGGGGGGGGCTTTTGTATACAAGGCTGTCAAAGAGAAACAACTCAAATACTTATATTTCATTCCGATTTTGATTATAGTATGTCTTTTGATACTTTACCGGTCTTCGACTGATGGATGGAGTTTTGTCACGAGAATCCTTTTTAATTTTTCTTTTGATCCCCTTCACTATCGTATTTTCCTCACGCATAATTATCTTTGGCTTATTTTTGGTGCGTTTGTCGGTTTTATCAATTTACAAAAAAGAAATACAGAGTTAGCTGTTCTTTTGGGAGGTTCAATATTGTTTATTTTCGCCATGGCCATTTTTAAGATAAACTCAAATTACGTTCGTTATTCTCTTCCCGCCTTTCCACTTATGTATGTGCTATTCGCGGAGTGTACTGTATTCATAATTTCCAAAATAACACAAGGAAGGTATTTACAAGTGTTGTTGATCATGTTAGTTTTTGGTCTTCTGAGTTACACTGGAAAGTTTGTTTTTTGGCCTAAATACTATTATTCAATAAATGCGGACATGAGAGAAAATCCTATTGTAGATTACAAACTTGCTTTTTCGAAAATTAAAGACCTAATCAAAGACAAGGATGATGTTTTGGTGATAGATTCATGGAATGATAGAGTCCCACTATATTTATCTGGACAAAAATTTGTAATGACAAATTACTCCACTCAAAGCGAGGTTGATTCTGTGTTTGGAGAAAAGTTCGTCAGATCATTGGATGAAGTCAAAAGTGAAATTGCTAGCCACAAGAACGGAGTGGTGATTGTGGAGGACTGGCAAAGCTTCATGAGCGAAGATATAAAAGAATACGTGCGCAAAAACCTAAAATTCGAATTCACCGTACAAGATTTGCCATACAATTTCAATGACCATTGGGGATTATCAGTTTATTCGTGGGGCATATAACAATAGTAGGTTTATAAAAAATAGTATATAACTCAGAACATGAATCACAAGAAATGCGAGGTGTTGCTAATGAATCAGTATTTTACTGTTGATAAAAATTGCGACGAATTGATTGTGGCCAGTCTTCCTTTAAATCTACTGAATCTAGGAACATATCTCAAGGCGAATGAAGTATCTTGTAATATTGAGGATCTAGGCATGTTCGATTACGGAGACTGGATCCGTGACGGAGATAAAAAAAGATGTGGGAAATCAAACGGTGAAATTAAAAAGATTATTCTAAAACACAAACCAATTCTTATAGGATTGTCTTGCATGTATTCAAGGCACTTCCAAGACATCGTAAATTTGGCAAAGTTTATTAAAACCATCGATCCAAAAATAAAAATCGTTACCGGAGGCAATCATGCCTCATCATTTGCCAAATGGATCGTTGGAATGAAAGAATTTGACTTTGTTGTCGTTGGTGAAGGAGAAATCACTTTATTGGAATTGAGTAAACATCTTATTGATAAGAACACTGACTACTCAGATATAAGGGGCCTAGTTTACAAAACTGGTCAAAAAGTGATTGAAAATGAGAGACGACCTCTAATCTGGGATCTGAACAAACTTCCTCCACTTGACTACTCACTTATAGATGTAAATAAATACGCCGCGCTATCAAAAGGAAGCGCCTATTCCATGAGGACGCCCGTTATTGGAATCATGTCCAGTCGTGGATGCCCCGGTGATTGTCTGTATTGTACTGTCCGTGCGGTTTGGGGAAAAACATGGCGAGGAAAAAGTGCTACCAGAACCGTTGATGAAATTGAACAATTGCACAGACAATACGGTGTTAATGAGGTAATATTTTTGGATGATTCTGCGGCAGTAAACAAGAAAAGATGGGGAGAAATATGTGATGAAATAATTAATCGCAAACTTAACATAAAATGGACGACTCCAAATGGGATAGCTCACTGGACACTTGATAAACGTCTCCTAAAAAAAATGAAAAAGGCTGGCTGCTACAGAATCACCTTTGGCATAGAGTCAGGGAATGAAGATATTCGACAGTATATTCACAAAACCCACAAATTAAGCCAAGCGAAGGAGCTCATAAAATATGCAAATAAAATTGGAATGTGGACAATCTGTACACATATTTTAGGCTTTCCTTATGAGACAAGAGAACAAATGATGGATACCATTAAATTTGCAAAGTATTCGGGCACTGATTTTGCGGCATTCTACACGCTAAGTCCGATGCCCACATCTCTTGTATATGAAGATTTCAAAAAAGAAGGGTTGTTAAACTTTGATGGTATTTTCAAAACCAAGATATTCGACCAAAAAAAATACGAAGAAATGTATAGGATGCTGAGTGAGGGCGCTGCTCCAACTACAAATTTCAGCAGAGAAGAAATCAAGACTATTCATTTATATGCGTATAAAAGTTTCATGTTACACCGTGCGTTATCCTATCTGAATCCAAGCCGGATTCTTGACAAAATCCATAGCTTTGAGGATTTTGTCTATACATCTAGACTTATATTCACGGGGATACAATTATTTATTAGGAGTTTTATTAAGAGAACTACGAAATCTCTTCTGTATTCACAGGTTGATCACAAAAGAAATACAACAAGGATGTCTTAGTAATCTTAGTTATAATTAGTAAATGAATAAGATAATTTTAAACCTTGGTTGCGGTCGGACGGCACTAAAAAACGCCATAAACGTTGATTTTTCGATTCATGATTGTTGTGATTTAAAAATGGATCTATCAAAATTTCCTTGGAAATGGAGAAATAATTCTGTCGACGAAATATACATGCTGTATTTTTTAGAACATTTCGACAAAGACACGGTATTGGCTATCTTTCGTGAGTGTCATCGTGTATTAAAGACAAGCGGACTTATTCACATTCAAGTTCCTCACTACACCTCCACAATTGCCCTTACTGACTTAAGCCATAAAACCGCCTTTAATATAAATTCATTCGATCTACTTGAAGGAGGTAACTATATGTTTTCAAAACCAATTTTCCAAAAAGAACTGATTAAGATAAATATCCTGGAAACATTAATAGAAAATAATCGATACCTCAACATTGATCTTGACAGAACAAAAATTCTCAAAAGCCCACACCCATTTTTTAGGTACTTTTTGCATTTTCCGATGATTATTTTCCAATTCCTCATAGATCTCTCACCTTTGGTTTTCGAAAGATTCTGGTGTTATTACATCGGAGGAGCCGGGGAAATTATCTATCGGGGTCGCAAGGTTTAGGGTTAGAGGAAATAATGTGACATAATTATTTTGTGAAGGTCAATGACGCAGGCTTATCCAGAATATTTCTTTATGCTTTCTTCCTAGGTACCTATATCTATTTACTTATCTTTTTCCTAAATCACACATCCGGATCACACGCAATAGTGGGTATTTAGAGAATCGGGGGAAGCGGAAAAGATTGAACCCTTCCAAGTCGCAGCCGAATCAATCAAAGCCTACGAGGACACCATCCTTAACTACTTTCACCATCGCAGTACCAACGCTGCCGCTGAATCATTCAATGCCAAACTCAAAGGTTTTAGAGCATTGGTGAGAGGAGTGAGAGATGTGAAATTCTTTCTATTCCGAGTGGCGAAACTATATGGTTAAAAACCATGTATTGCGTGTGATCCACACATCCACCGTTACAGCACCAAGCACTAGCAACCTCGTATCAATAACTTCTAAGGCTGTCCAATCGACCGAAAAAGTAATCCGTGTAATTGATGGTGATTGGCAGGTACCCGATATATTGAACACTTAGTTAACAATTAAATGTTCAGTCTAACGAGTATCTTTAAGATATGGCAAATTCAATTAGTGGGGAGACAAAGTCTCAAGTTATTAAGCGTATTCGTGATGATGGTGCCCCCGTTTCCCAAGTGGCCGTAGAGTACGGTCTAAACACCCGAACCATCGATGCTTGGTTAAGCAGAACAGTCACCGAAGGCAGTGGACTCATCCTTGAGGTAGGTAGACTCAAAAAGGAAAACAAGCTTCTCTTTGAGCTGGTAGGCAAACTCATGCTGGAGAAAGAAAAGAGACCATTTAAAAAAAATTAAGTGGTTGAGTCAGATGGTTAACTCCGGACTTAGTTCTTAAACGAAACGCACCACCAAAAAAGAACTGGCGGTTGGGCTAGGTATTTCCCGGGGCATGCTCTACTACAAATACAAACAGGAAGAAAAAGACGAGAGAGCCAAAGAGGCGGTGATATCGGTCTTGGCGAGTAATCCTTACTATGGCCACCGAAGAGTGGCCATGGATTTGAAGTAGGGTAAAAACAAAGCTAATCGGATCATGAGAAAGTATGGTCTCAAATCCAGATCCAACAAGAAACGCTTTATCAAGCCTGATGATTTGGGCAGACTAGACAATGACATACCCAACCTGATCAAGGATCTCTGTCCCATTAGGCCTAATATTGTTTGGGTAGGTGATTTTACTTACCTTAACTTCCACGGTAAGTTCTACTATCTCTCTACAGCTATGGATCTGTTTACTCGAGAGATTTTAGGCTGGGACTTCTCAGACCATCACAATGCCGAGTTGGTCATAGCTGCCTTTAACGATGCCAAGCAGAAACAACAGGCAACCCCGGAGTACAGTCACTCCGACAAGGGATCGGAGTACGACTCATACAAGTACAAAACATTGGTGAAAAGCCACCACACTCTGGTATCGATGAGCAAGAAAGGATCTCCTTGGGAAAACGGCTACCAAGAATCCTGGTACTCAAACTTCAAAAAAGAACTAGAAGATATCGACCGCTTCCAAACACTGGGGGAACTAGTCGAGGCTATCTACAAACAGATCTATTACTACAACCATGATCGAATACACACTTCTTTAAAAACCTCGCCGGTTAAGTTTAGAGCAAACCTAACTATGCAATCGGTGTTCAAAGAAACGGGTACTTGACAGATACCTTTGAGATCGAAGGAGGAATCAAGGTGCGACTCATCGGAATAGACACACCGGAAATGAAGAACAAAAACAGAACTATCGACTGTTTTGCTACGGAAGCCAAGCAGAAGGTGGAGTCACTGCTGAACGGTAAAGAAGTTGTCTTGGTCAAAGATGTCTCCGAGACCGATAAATACGGTCGACTTTTGAGATATGTATATCTGGGAGACGAAATGATTAATGACACCCTGATAAAAGAAGGTTACGCCCGAATCTCCACATTTCCTCCGGATGTGAAGTTCAAAGACCAATTTTTGGCGAATGAAAGACGGGCAAGAGAAGCCAACTCCGGCCTTTGGTCCGCCTGTGAGTAGGATCCCGATATGGGATAATCAATTACGTTTATGGCAGATCAAAAAGAAAAAAAACCTGAACTAAGTATCGTCATTATCAATTATTGTACCGACGACCTGGTCTTAAATCTCTTGAGGAAACTTAATTCTCGCCCGGGTGTAGAAATAATCCTGGTAGATAACAGCCCCGTCGAGACTTTAAGCAAACAATTACCCAAAAGAAACGATGTTCACTATTATTTCACCGGACAAAACCTTGGCTTTTCCGGAGGAAACAACTATGGACTAGCACGGGCTTCTGGGGACTGGTTATTCCTTCTAAATAGCGATACTCTGGTGACTACAGAACAGGTTCTGACACTATTATCCGAAACAAAGAAAAGTAAATATCTCGCCTCCGCCCCAAAACTCATGCAACTTGATGGAAAAACTCAGAACAACGTGGGCTTCTTCGATTCTTTTTTCCGGAACCCAATAAACTTTATATTTATCAGACCGCGTTTTCTAAACTGTGGAAGTACCGAAAAACCAACCGAAGTGGATCTACTTACTGGAGCGGCCATGCTTGTTCATTCTTCAGTGTTCTGCCGGGTAGGCCGTCTTGACGACAAAAACTTTTTTATGTATTTTGAAGACCTCGATTTTTCTTATAGATTATATCGGGCGGGAATCAAAGTATTATATTATCCCAAGGTTAAAATAATTCATTTTGGAGGAGCCAGTTCAGATCAAGACACTAGACAAAAAAATAAAAACTATCAACATGGTTTATCGGTTTATCTCCGCGAAAATCGCGGCCTTCTTGCTGTTATGTTAAATAACCTCTTCCATTTTTTGTCATGAAAGCAAAACCACTTAATCTTTTACAAATTTTTCTCTGGTCTTTGTTTATCGGTTCCTACATCTATCTCTTTTACTTCTATGTCATAGAGCACTCTGCTGGGACAGTTTTGGCTCCATCCGGTCAAGAAGTAGTATCAGCCAAATCTACCGAAGAAGTAATCCGTGTAATTGATGGTGACACCTTCGAGATCAATGGCGGTATCAAGGTTCGGCTGATCGGCGTCGACACTCCAGAGATGAAGAACAAAAATAAAACCGTCGATTGTTTTGCTCAGGAGGCCAAACAAAAACAGTATAATTTCAGATCTCTCTGTATTCTTGGGGGTAAGGTCATAAAAAAGGAATACCTTACAACGAAAATGACCATTGGGGAATCAGCGTCTACTCCTGGGGAATTTAACCCAGCCACCCGCAGGCCTGCCCACCGACAGGA
>Ga0210057_1005989_pt1 | contig 15312 bp, 3 predicted proteins | sample CryGeyCG2114_010_2_FD_183968 | JGI IMG/M metagenome (GOLD analysis project Ga0210057, IMG submission 183968) | Groundwater microbial communities from aquifer - Crystal Geyser CG10_big_fil_rev_8/21/14_0.10 (SPAdes) (version 2) | ecosystem: Environmental > Aquatic > Deep subsurface > Groundwater ... | reverse complement strand
GCAGTCGCAATATATGTTCGTGAGTCATAAGTATTGATTTTCTGACTCACTCCCGAAGACCTCTACAGTCTAGCAGGGCGGACATTACGCTGAACACTTATGAGGACATTGTAGCTGAACGCCAACACTTCAGTTGACAAAACAGGCAATATTTGATATCATTTTGTTTCAACATTATTAAAAATAAAGTAAATCCTCCCACCTCGACTAGCCGTCAAGGCGAGGTTTCTGACTCTGCTTCAAGGGATAACAAAGCCGAGATCAAGAGATAAAAAGTATAAATATGAAGAGATTTTTGAAAAAGAAAGTTCTGATTGAAGCGGCTATTTACGTCATATTAGCGATTGTTGTTTTTTCTATTGCCAGCGCTATCCGTAACGGGGGAGACGAGCCGGAGCCCAAGGAAAAAGTTGCCGGAGTTTCTATCGAAACCATTTCTATACAGAGAGGGGTAACCGTTCCTATAAAATTGTCCGGTCAGGTAAAAGCCAAGCAGTCCACTTCTATCCGCGCGTTAGCGCAGGGAACTGTTCAGCAAATTGCGCCGGTTGGAAGTACGGTTTCTCTCGGACAACAACTTTTCCGTTTGACCAATTCCAGTATTGAAACAAATTATTTAACCGCGCTTTCTTCTCTGTCAAACGCGCAGGCCAGTTTTTCACAAACCAAACTGGCTTCCGATACCTCTCTTAACCAAGTTGAACTTTCGGTCAAACAAGCAGAGGTTGCACTCGAGCAAGCGCGCGCTCAACTGAAAGATGCCGAGGTTACTAACAATATATCGAAAAGACAAGCAGAGGACAGCGCAAGAGTCGCTTATGATTCGGGGTATCGAACAATAGAAACAGTTATTAGGTTTTTGGGTGGGCCAAATTTAAACGACTATATATATGAAGACATATTAAGTAATGATGTAAATATACTAGGTGACATACGAAATTTGTTTAGCGCGTCGGTAAACAGTTTCAATTTACTCTCCCGACAACCAAACGGTGATTTATTGAAAGCTATAAACAATCTTGAAACTACTCTTATCTCTGTTAAAGATTTAACTCGTTCGACATGGACATTTTTACGCTTGGCTGTACCGGGTCCCGGATATTCCGAGGCATCGCTCAATACCGCCGTGCTTTCTGTTGGCGGGTATATTGACCAGTTAAACGGAACTGATACTCAAGTTAAACTGGCAAAAAATTCACTTAACGCAACGCAAGAACAAGCAGTGGTTACTATCGCTAATTTGGAAAGGCAGATTGAACTATCAGAAATTTCTCTGGCAAATACTAAAAACGCTTTGAACGCGCAAAGCGTCAACGCGCAGCTATCACAACTTGGATCGTCTTCCCAGTTAAATGGAGCTCAAGCCCAACTTGCCGGAGCTCGATTTCAGTTTGAAAATTTGGCACTGCCATCTCCTTTCGCGGGAACAGTGATTTCTCATGGAACCTCTGTCGGATCCCAGGTTTCTCCGGGACAAGAAATTCTCGAAATCGGAAATTTGGATATCATTGAAATCCGAGTTGAGGTTTTTTCATCTGCTTTAGAGGCTGTTGTTTTGGGTCAAACTGTCCTTATCAACGGGCAACCGGTTGGAAGGATCTCCGAGATAGAAGCAGCTGCCGACCTGGCGACTGGAAAAGTCGGTATAAAAGTAGAAGCGGATAATTCTTCAAAACAATTCATCTCCGGCAGTATTGCCGAGGTCGAATTTAATTTGGTGTACGATACCACCGAAACCATCTTTCTTCCTTTAAAATACGTGAAAGTCGGACAGAATAATAAAAAGGTTTTAGTGATGGTTGATGGTAAAGTATCCGAAAAAGAAGTGGAGCTCGGGCAACTGTTTGGTGATTTGGTAGAAATTACGGAAGGGTTATATGAAGGTGATTTGGTAATTATTGAGAACGGTGATTTTCTAAAAGCTGGAGATAAAGTAGAAGTAAAGAAGTAAAGGAGTAAATTTTCAATTTCGATTTATTCTCGACTGCTCCGTCCGCTCAAACGGACGGATTCGCTCGAACAATAATTTATTTATGCAAGAACAAAACAACAATCAAAACATAACCCCTCCATCAGAAGGCGAAATCAATCGTAAAAAAATAGAAGACGGGAGTAAAAATCCGTTAAGTTTTTTTATTCGACGCTCCAGACTCACCGTCCTCATTGTTGTTGGAATCGCTATTTGGGGAGCGGTTGCCGGCTTATCTTTACCGCAGGAAGCCAACCCGGAGGTCAAGATCCCGTTTGGTGTGGTTACTACTGTTTTTCCAGGAGCTTCGCCAACCGATGTTGAAGAATTGGTTACGAATAAGATTGAAAAAAAAGTAGAAAATCTCGATAAAGTCAAACTGATAACCTCGGAGTCTTCTTTATCGTTTTCTTCCGTGTTCGTAGAATTCGAAGCCAGCGCTGATTTGGACAAAAGCATTCAGGATTTAAAAGACGCGGTTTCAGAAGTTCGGGGCTTGCCAAACGAAGCCGAAGACCCGGAAGCGATGGGTATTAACTTTAACGATTTTCCGGTAGTAACTTTTTCTGTGGTTGGGGATTTGACCGATATAGAGCTGAAAAATCTTGGGGAGACTATTCAAAAAGAACTCGAATCAATTTCCGGAGTTTCGAATGTTTCAGTGACCGGAATACGCGAGCGCGAAATTTCGGTAAAAGTTAACCCGGGTGAACTAGAGCGGTTAGGGATTTCTATCAACCAGGTAGTCGGCGCGATGCAAGCGGCAAATATCAGTTTGCCACTCGGTGATGTCGAGGTGGGGGAACTAAGTTACAATGTCACAAGTTCTGGAAAATTTAATTCGGTAGAAGATCTAAACAATGTAGTGGTAAAAAGTTCTCCCGCAGGATCCGTATTTCTTTCCGATGTCGCAAAAATTTCTGATGGTCTAAGAGAAGCAAAATCTATTTCACGAGTGTCGTTGGACGGTGGACAGCCAAAACCCGCTATTTCTTTGCAGATTTTTAAAAGAACCGGCGGTAATATTATAGAAATTGTTGACGCGGCCAAAGAAAAAATTGAAAACTTGGAAACAGAAGGCGTGATTCCGGTTACCGCCCAAGTAGAGGTAACAAACGATGTCTCGCAGTTTATCCGACAAGATTTCACTACTCTACGTAATTCCGGTCTTCAAACTATAGTTATTATATTTATTTTGCTTACGCTGGCTTTAAGTTTCCGAAAAGCGGTAACGGCGATATTGTCAATCCCGTTGGTATTTATGATGGCTTTGGGGATATTGTCACTGACCGGTTCCACTTTGAACAGTTTAGTATTGTTTTCATTGGTTTTATCCATGGGATTACTGGTGGACACGATAATTGTTTTATTGGAAGGGATACATGATGGTTTAAAACAAGGCTTTTCCCCAAGCGAAGCCTCAATTTATTCTCTTCAAACTTATATATGGCCGGTGTTAGCCGGCGTATTAACCACAATATCCGCATTTATCCCCATGTTTTTGGTTAGTGGTATAATGGGTGAATTTTTGAAAACTTTACCTATTACCATTGCGGCAACGCTTGGATCTTCATTATTTGTGGGGTTGGTCATTATGCCGGGTATTGCGGCCCTACTTTTGCGGACTGGGCGAAAAGTTGATGTGGAAAAGGATACTATTTTTGAAAAATATCTTATCCACAGGACAGAAGCTTTGTATTCCCGGTTTATAACAAGGATTATTGCCTCGAGAAGTTTAAAACGAAGGTTTGTTGGGGTATTGGCCGGGTTATTTGTTGTGGCGGTTGGTTTGGTTGCCTTGGGGATTATCCCCATTCAGCTGTTTCCGGTTATTGATGTTGACTATTTTACTGTAAATATCGAGTTACCAACAGGTTCACCTTTGGAAAGCAGTAATAAAATAACAATAGAAGTGGAAAATCAGATACTGGAGTTGTCTGAAGTCAAAAATTTTGTCACAAATATCGGGGTAGTATTGAACACTGGTGAAGGGGGAGTGGGCGGAAGTAACGAAAATACTGCCCAGATTGTGGTCAATTTGACCGTCCTTAATGAGCGCGATCGGAAGAGTTTTGACATCGCCGCGGATTTGCGAGAAAAATTTGAGGGTATTGCCGGCGCCACCATCACCGTCTCCGAGCTGACCGCCGGTCCGCCAACAGGAGCGCCTGTCGAAATCCGGATAACGGGGAATGATTTTATTGATATTGATACCGCGGCCGGTCAGGTGGTCGGGCTACTGGAAGAAATTGATGGCGTGATAAATATTGAAAGCGATAGCAAATTGTCGCCGCCGGAATTTTCTTTTGAGCTTGTCCATGACAACATGGGCCGATACGGGTTAACCGCGGCATCTGTCGCCACTGGATTACGAGCGGCAGTCGAGGGAGTGACCGCGACTAACATAACCTTGGACGGAGACGATATCGATGTCGTGGTTACTTTTTCCGGATCGAAAATAAGTTCCGTCGAAGAGTTAAAAAATCTCGGGATCGTTTCTCCTTCCGGGCAAGTCGTGAAATTGGATCAGATCGCTCGGTTTGAAATTTCGCCGTCGCTTGAAGTTGTTCGTCATAGAAATTTAGATCGGGTCGTAAATATTCGAGGCGACGTGGAGGGTACCAGTTCAAGTGTTGTAAAAAAAGTATTCGAGGAAAAAATCGCGGAAGTTAATTTACCAAAAAATGTGAGTGCCCAGTTTGGGGGCGAGGTAGAAGACATCCAACAATCGTTTACCGAGTTGTGGTATTCGATGATCGTTGCTGTCATTTTAATTTTATTTATTATGACCGTGCAGTTTGATTCTTTCAAACAACCGTTCATAATTATTTTAACTTTGCCGCTTGCCGTAATCGGTGTCGTCTTCGGAACATTTATTTTAGGACTGGAGTTTGGCTTCGCAACATTTCTGGGAGTGGTCGCTTTGTCTGGTATTGTTGTCAACGACGCTATCATTTTAATAGATAGAATTAACTACAATTTGAAGACCAGAAAACTGAAAATTTCGGAGTCGATTGTCGAGGCTGGAAATGCTCGGCTCGAGCCGATAATTATGACCACCCTAACAACCATAGCAGGGGTTACACCTCTGGCTTTTGCAGACGCATTTTGGAGAGGGCTCTCTGTAGCCGTTGCTTTCGGGATCGCTTTTGCGACTGTTTTGACAATGGTGCTTGTGCCAATTTTGTATTTGAAATTTGAAGGTAAGGCTTGGATGAAAAAAAGAGTATCTGGAGAAATTTAGCCTCGCCGATGAAAAATAAAACCCCGACTGTGGTCGGGGTTTTTGTTTGTGAAACTGGCATTAAACAAAAAAAGTTATTAAATAGTGTTTGTCAGCCAGTTTCACAACATAAATATTGGTATTTTTTAGAACCTTATCAATACAAAAATGTAAAAAGTAGGAAATTTTTTTTGGAAACACTCTTCCCAAAATGCAATTTTCTTGTTTTAATACAATTTTTTTTTGCATCTCGGGAAATAAATCAGTTTTGGGAAATCATTTTTAGGAAAAATTTATTATTATTTTCTTTAAATAAGTTTGTGAAACATACGATTTTACAAGTTATCAACAGATCAAATGAACTCAGAGTGATAACGATTCTTCTATAAAAAATAAAGAATTAAAAAATAAGGGTTTTATTCTTTTTATCCCGTAACAAGGTGGAGTGATGGCTTGTTGACACAACCGTTAATCTTTTAACAAATATTTTCTATAATGAATATAGAAATCTCGGATATCCGATATAGGACTTCAACCAGATTACATAGGGCAGAAACAGATAAAAAGAAACAAATCGGCAAAACATAAAAATTCAAGGAAAAAAGATTCCAGCAGTACCTAAAAATTTAAACCTGTCATAGCGTTTTCCCGCAGGATATCGCTTGACGGTTGTCAGTTAAAAACTAACCTCAAGGTGACCTAGTTTAAAGTTCTAGAATGGTCATTTGAGGTTGGTGAAACTTCCACTCAAGAACTCTGGATTTAGACAAAAAGAAAACGACCCGGAAGTAATGCAAATGGATAATAAACCCGCAGGATTTTTTATATGAGCATTATTGAGAGCCGTTTTCTATTTGGATTATATCACAAAAATGATTCGCAACAAAGATCATTTTTAGACGGCCTAACCAAATCCCTTTTCCTGCAAATAGCTACTTCCTTTAACTAACCTTCCTCACAACGTTTGATCCCTGAAAAAAGCAATCTAAGAACTTTCCACATATAGGAGCTCGAAAACAATTACTGAAATCAAACGAGAAAAACTAAATAATTTCAAGGACAGGCACCATACCTGTCCTTGATCAATTAAATGGTCAAGCCAATAAAACAAAACCAAAATGAAGAGGTGGGGAACCTCCTCTCTCTACATGAGGCTTCGAAACTCTCCGGGTATCACGCGGACTACCTTTCGTTTTTGGCTCGTACCGGAAAACTCAAAGCACAGAAGATCGGCCGTAACTGGGTAACAACAAAAACCGCACTTCAAAGACTCAATGATAAAGATATTGAGGAAATATCAGATGAGTCAGGTAAAAAAATACCAGTCAGAATAATTGATCCTGTGGTTGAGAGTAGACGAGGCCAAGGATCGGAGTTTGATAAGTTGTTAAAACTTCAGCAGGCGTTAACCGAGGCAGACATAAAAGTTAGCGTTGCAAGGTTGGAGAGTGACCAGAGCAAGCTAGAGATCTTACGAAGAAATATCACTGAAGTCAGCGAAGAATCGTATGGGAAAAACGATACGGTTGAATTTCCAAAAACACTTGAAGAGACAGCCCCGCCAGCGACTGTTCCGCAAAGTTATGCACCAAGTCCAAAACAAGAAACACAAGAGGTAGAAAAACCGTCACTGTTAAGACACCCAGCCTGGAAAGTGTTGGGTTTTATCTTATTGCTTTTGACCATCGGTGGATCGACGATGTATTCTTCAATCTATTCTTCAAAAAATCAAAAAGAAGCTTTCAATGAAATTGCTTATAATTTTGAACAATTTATCGGGGCTCAATACCAACCGCAAATTGATGGGCCCTTAGTTCAGTCAGTCGATCAGTTCGGTGGTCGGGTATCTTTGGTAAAGAGTGGCGACCCTTTATTGGATTTGGCTTTTCCTGAATTGGCCGTTGATACAAAGACTGACGTTGTTGTGGCACCCGTAACAATTGAAACGTTAGAAACCTTTGTGCCAAAGAAAGGGCAGACAATTGTAGACTCGCAGGTTTATGAGGTGACGGCTGAACAGAAAGGTCTTCAAAAATCTAAATTTGAAAAACCAGTCAAAGTAACATTTACTTACGACAAAGAAGATATCCAAGGTTTTAACGAAGATGAACTGGGTATTTTCTATTGGGACGAAATACAACTTGAATGGGTAGAGTTGCCAGGTGGGGAGATTGATCCGTTTACGAAAAAAGTTTCGGCTTACACTAGCCACTTTACTATCTTTGCACTTATAGCTAAAGAAAAAGAAGTTCCATCTGCAATTGTTTATGTCGGTGGAAATGGTTTACCGGGATTGCAAGGAGTGCCTGGCCCACAGGGAGCATCTGGGAAGGATGGTCCGCAAGGGCTACAAGGCGAGGCTGGTTCGCAAGGCCCGCCAGGGAGCGGGGGAATAGTAGTTGCCCCGACTTCACCAACAAACGGAGGGACAGCTGGATCATTTACATATCTTTCAGCAAACCACGCCACTATAAACACTTTATCTGTTGGAAATTTAGAGGTTACATCTGGGGCATCATTCAACACCATCTCGGCAACGTCTGCCACGACCACTAATTTAGCCATTAGTGGTCTTCAAAGTTGTACAGAAATAGAAACTGACGCTTTCGGTACGGTGGTATGCGGGATTGATGATAGTAGTCCCAGTTCGCAGTTCAATATTTTTGCAAATAATATTTTAGCGCCAACCTCTACGACTGCCAACCTCGCGCTTGGTGGGACCACTACTGACACCGCTATTTTTTATTTCGATATTGAAAATGAAAAAATCACTGCTTCGTCCTCGATTACCACTTCGAATTTTTTAACCGCCACCACCACCAACGCGACCACTGGTGATTTAATAAAAATAGTTGTAAATAATACTGGCTTTACTGGAAGTGCTTTAAACATCCAACAATTAGACGGTTCAAAAATTGTAGAGTTTGTTGGGAATCCACACAGTACCTCTACCATCCGTTCCGGTCTCAATGTTGATGACGGCACTTTCGTAGTTAATGCAAATGAAAATCGCGTGGGTGTTGGCAATGCAAATCCAACGTCGACCTTTTCTGTTATCGGCGATGTAAATTTTCAGCGCTCTGATGGCGCTTCACTGATAAAAATTGATACCGCAGGACACGTAACGGTTGCGACCTCTGACCCACAAGCAAACTATGGCTTTACCGTAGCGACAACAACTTATTTTGCAAATACTGTCGCTTTCGGCGGTGGCATCACTTACTCCGGTGGCTCGACTTTTCCTTCGGCAACCACCACAGACACACTAAACGTTGGTGGAACACTAGCCGTTGCCACCACCACCTCGCAGAGTTGGGATTTGCAGGTTGGGGCTGACGCGCTGTTTGGTGGAAACGTTTACACTCTTGGATCGGCAACGACCACCGGCTCCTTTGCCGCCGGCGGAACCCTGTATGTTCAAGAAGATACCGGACGAGTTGGGATCGGGACGGCTAGTCCGAGTCACAAATTAGATGTTCGTGGAAATGTAAATGTCCAAGGTGGATTCGGTAACTCATATATTGATATCAATCACGCTTCAGTATGGCGTTTTGAGGTTCAGAACAGCGTTTTTTCTATAAAAGAAAACAGTATAACCCCAAGGTTAACGATCCAAATCGGTGGCAACGTCGGAATTGGCCTAACTACTCCAACCTCAACCTTGTCGGTTGTAGACTCCTTCGCTGTCTGGGGAGCAAGCGTCGGACAAGATGTTTTCTCAGTTGACTCCTTCGGCAACGCTACCACTTCCCAAACCCTGCACGTCGGAACAACCCTGGAACTAAACGATGACTACATCACCGACCTCACAGGCTCCGGACTTTCGGTTGTTTCAGGCGCTCTTTCCGTCACCTCTGGAGCAGGAAGTAACTGGGCTTTTTCTCCTTTTGCTGATGCGATTTCACCTACCTCTTCTACTGTTGGAATTTTTGTGAACGCGAGCTCAACAATCAATTCCCAGTTCCGAGTAACAGGAGAAACTCATTTGATGGGCAACGTCGGCGTTGGGACGATAACTCCGTCGGCGTTTCTTACTGTTGCAGGACCTCAAGCGACTTCCGGAACCGGCGCGGATGGACTGGTAGTGTATGCGGGCCGAGGCGCTGGTGGAAGTCCTAATACCGGTGGGTCTATAAGGTTATACGCAGGACAGGGTGGAGAGGGGCCTGCAGGAGCCTCATTGATTCTTGGCGGATCCAGTTGGACCGGAGGCCATAGCACATTGACGGGCGCGGCGGCGGATGTAAACGGTACTCCTGGTAATGTGACCATAACAGGCGGCGCCGGTTGGAATAATGCAGGCGCTAATGTTTACGTTATGGGCGGCACGGGCGGCGCCGGCAATGGAAATGTAATTTTGAGCACGGAAAGCGGCGGGACAGTTCGCGGCAACGTCGGCATCGCGACCACCACCCCGGGCGGCTACTACGGTGAAAAGCTTACGGTGGTGGGCGGTATTTATGCTTCTTCCGCCACCACGACTGATTCTCTCTACGTCGGCGGCAAGCTTATGGTTATCGGCGGTACCAACCTTACCGACGCCACCACCACCGGCACCCTGCACGTCGGACAACTGGAACTAAATTCTGACTATATCTCTGATTTCACAGGCTCCGGACTTTCGGTAGTCGCGGGCGCTCTTTCCGTCACCTCCGGCGCCGGATCAAACTGGGCGTTTTCTCCTCTTGCCGACGCTATTACTCCTTCCTCAACATCTATCGGCCTCTTTATCCCCGCCGCGTCATCGACCATCGACACCTTAAGAGTCTCCAATAGTCTCAATGCCTCTTCCACCGTCACCGACTCACTGAAAGTCGGAACAACTGAAGCCATCACCGTAATCGACGGCACCGGGCTTTCGGTCTCTGCCGGCTCATTAAACGTCTCCGGCTTAACGGTCACCGAGTTCTCAAGCGCCAATATCTCCCAGTGGACCAATGACGCCGGCTATCTTTCCTCGATTAACTCCCAAACCCTCGGCCAGCTAACCGATGTTAACACGACCTCGCTTGCCCACCTAAACATTGCCTACTGGGACGCGGACGCCTCCCAGTGGCTAGTCACCGCAACGAGCACCTGGGACACCGATACCACTTGTGACGGAACAAGCTGCAACATCGCAAACACCGGCACGCTGGACGGCTACGAAGCTTCCGCTTTTTTAGATTACGACAACCTAACCGACGTCCCCGCGACCTCCACCATTCTTTCTCTTCTCGATTCTGATTACCGCATTGCCGAACTCAATGCCTCCACAACCCTTGTCACCAACCTAACAGCTACAAACGCCACCACCACCGGCACCCTGCACGTCGGACAACTGGAACTAAATTCTGACTATATCTCTGATTTCACAGGCTCCGGACTTTCGGTTGTTTCAGGCGCTCTTTCCGTCGACGCAACCACCCTGCAAGGCATCAACGGCGCCTGGGAGACAAGCTTTTCTAATACAGCGTTAACTCCAACTAATACTGCATTGGGCATCTTCATCAATGCTTCGTCGACCATTAATTCAACTCTACGCGTCACAGGAACAACCACCATCGATGACACGACATTGGTAGTAAATCCAAATGAGAACAGGGTAGGGATTGGGACGGCGAATCCAAGTGTAACTTTGCATGTTGAAGGCACAGGCTATATAAACACCAATTCTCTATCGGCTTTACTGGTTGAACAAGACGGAATAAAGAGCAACACTTTAATAGTTGACACAACAAATGGACGAGTAGGAATTGGAGTTGTTCCTGCCGCGGGACTTGATGTTGGTGACACTGCGTATTTTAGAAATGGTCTTTTCTCTGATAATTATACTGGCTACACTGGTGGACAAATTACTCATAATGTTCCTTCTGGAAATTCGGAGAGATTTGTTTTGGGAAATTCTGCATCGACATTTCAAATACAGGACTCATCTTCTAACCAATTATTAAGAGTTCAATATAATGGTTTTGTTGGTATCGGAACTACTACCCCAGATTATGTATTAGATGTAGATGGTGGAGATAACGCTGGTTTGAGAGTGGTGCAAGACGGTGCAGGGGACGTAGCGATTTTTGAGAGGGACGACGCTAATCCCGCACAAGTAAAGATAAATTTTGACCAGGCAAATCCTGCTATTATTTTTAATAAAAATAATTTAGATGCCTGGACTATTAAAGCTCCCGGCAATTTATTTTCAATAATTAACGGGGGGACAAGTGGGGACACCAGAATGGTTATCGATGGCTCTGGTTACGTAGGCATCGGGACAACCACTCCTTCTTATCTCTTCCAAACCGGCGATATTTCTCAAAACCAATATTTCTCCGCTGATCTTTACGGCAACGCAACCACCTCCCAAACCATGCACGTCGGAACAACCCTGGAGCTTAACGATGACTACATTACCGATCTCACCGGCTCTGGCCTGTCCAACGTTGGTGGCGCGCTTTCCGTCACCGCAGGCGCAGGGAGCAACTGGGCTTTCTCTCCTCTTGCCGACGCTATTACTCCTTCCTCAACCACGGTAGGTATTTTCATCAAGGCATCTTCAACAATAGATTCCACTTTAAGAGTGACAGGGACGACAACCATCGACGGGACTACATTGGTAGTAAATCCAAACAACAACAGGGTAGGGATTGGGACGGCGAGTCCGGAGCAATTACTTCATTTGTCGGGAACCCCTGCTCTTGATGGTTCTTCCCCAGTTACCACACGTATTGCTTCAGTACAAAATGGAGATTGGACAGAGGGTGCAGAATATGGAGCCATAGAATTTACATCAACAGACGGTTCTGGATCTTGGACTGGAGGAGTTGATACCGTCCGTGCGAAAATATCTGCCGTTGCGAATAATACGGCTGGCTCTATTTCGGATCTTATTTTCTATTCATCTGGTTCGACAGCTAATCTTAACGAAACATTTCGTATTACTCAAAGTAGATTAAGTTTGGGTGGTGTGTCTAGTCCTCTTGGTAAGTTGCATGTTAAAACTCACGCAACTAACTTACCTAGTTTGTACATAGAAAAACTTACTTCTCAATACGTCCCACTAATTCAAGTAGTAAATCAAAATGCTGATGATTTATTTGTTGTTGGTTCTAATGGTTATGTAGGAGTTGCTACATCTACACCTTGGGGAAGCTTGTCAGTAGAAGGACAAGGCAGTGCTCCCAGTTTTGTTGTATCAGATGTTGGTAATAATACAGATTTTGTAGTTTTAGCTGATGGGAAAGTCGGAATCGGGACTACTAACCCGGGAGAGTTGTTAGATATTGGTAGTAGTACTTTAACAGGAACATTCCAAGCATGGAGTGCGGCTTACGGATGGCCTTCCCTAGATTTTGATGGATCGGAACTTCTTTTGGCTAGCCACGGGGCACTTCGGTTTGATGATAGTGTGAACGCTTCGGGTGCGGGAGATGTAGGGTTAAATAGAGAATCTGCCGGAGTATTAAAAGTTGATAACGGCTCTACTGGATGGGGGACATTGGTGTCAGGCAACGTCGGGATTGGCACCACCACCCCGGGCGGCTACTACGGTGAAAAGCTTACGGTGGTGGGCGGTATTTACGCTTCTTCCGCCACCACCACTGATTCTCTCTACGTCGGCGGCAAGCTCACGGTTATCGGCGGTACCACCCTTGCCAATGCCACCTCCACCGGCTCCATCAACATCGGTGGTCAACTAGGACTAAATTCCGAATACTTCTCCGATCTTACCGGTTCCGGCCTTTCTAACGTCGGTGGAGTCCTCACCGTCACCTCCGGAGCAGGCTCCAACTGGGCGTTTTCTCCTCTCTCTTTAGCCATCACCCCCACTAACACGGCAGTAGGAATCTACATCCCTTCCGCTTCTTCCACCATCGCGGTTTTAAGAGTGCCTTCGCTCAACGCCTCTTCTACTCTCATTGACACTCTGACTTTAACCAATGATTTAACTGTCGCAAACGGCGGCACGGGCGCCTCTGCCCTTACCGACCACGGCGTCCTCGTTGGCTCCGGCACCGACCCCTTCACGGCTCTTACCGTCGGCACCAACGGACAGCTCTTAATCGGCTCCACCGGAGCAGACCCCGTGTTTGCCACGCTGAACTGCGCGGACGGGCTGACTTGTACTACCGGCGCGGGGACCTTGGAGATTGACTTTGACGGCGGGGCGACTCCCGGCGGGTCTTTAGGCGGTACATGGGCATCGCCGACTATTGATGACCTCTTCCTGCTACTTGCGGGGGACACCTCTTCGGGAGATTACGTCTTCACCGGCTTAATTGACTCAACCGACCTGCGCGCCGCCACCTTAAACGCCTCCACAACCCTTGTCACTAACCTAACAGCTACAAATGCCACCACCACCGGCACCGCGCACGTCACTCAATTGGAAGTCAACGGCGACTATCTTACCGACCTGACAGGATCGGGGTTGGAAGTTTCCGGCGGTCAGTTGACAGTAAGCAGCGGAGCGGGCTCCAACTGGGCGTTCTCTCCGCTTGCCGACGCTATTACTCCTTCCTCAACCACGGTAGGTATTTTCATCCAGGCATCTTCAACAATCGACTCTACTCTAAGAGTCACCGGGACAACCACTGTTGGGGAAAATACGTTAGTTGTTAATACAAATAACGGTAGAGTAGGAATTGGGACGGCGAGTCCAACAGAAGCGTTGGATGTAAACGGAAATATTAATTTTGCTGGTGGTGGATATTTGAACGCTGATAACGACTGGACTATAAGACGCGCTGGCGGTGTTGTTGCAACTGTTCAGAGCGCAAACATACAAATGGGAGCAGTCACAAGTTTGACTTGGAACAAATGGACCACTGGTACAAATGTAAATATTGGATTTATTGAAGTACAACCTCAGGATTTGGCTCCTGCACCGATTACTATTTCTGCTCAAGGAGCAAAAGCTGATGCGGTTAGTTTTAAAAATGGAGCTAATTTATATTTGAATGCTGGTAGCCCAGCAACTGGTGGAAATTACGGTAGTATTTTGTTACAGCAAAACGGCGGCAACGTCGGCATCGGGACGACTACGCCTGCGTATCTCCTCCAAACCGGCTCTATTGGTGCAGACCAGTATTTCGCAGTTGACCAATACGGCAACGCCACCACCTCCCAAACCCTGCACGTCGGAACAACCCTGGAACTAAACGATGACTATATAACCGATCTAACAGGATCGGGTCTTTCGGTTTCTTCTGGCGCGCTCACCGTCGACGCAGCCACCCTACAAGGTATCAACGGCGCCTGGGAGACAACCTTTGCGGGAACCGCTCTAACCCCGACCAACACCGCCCTCGGCCTCTTTATCCCCGCCGCGTCATCGACCATCGACACCTTAAGAGTCTCCAATAGTCTCAATGCCTTTTCCACCGTCACCGACTCACTGAAAGTCGGAACAACTGAAGCCATCACCGTAATCGACGGCACCGGGCTTTCGGTCTCTGCCGGCTCATTAAACGTCTCCGGCTTAACGGTCACCGAGTTCTCAAGCGCCAATATCTCCCAGTGGACCAATGACGCCGGCTATCTTTCCTCGATTAACTCCCAAACCCTCGGCCAGCTGACCGATGTTAACACCACTTCCCTTGCCCACCTAAACATTGCCTACTGGGACGCGGACGCCTCCGAGTGGCTAGTCACCGCAACGAGCACCTGGGACACCGACACCACTTGTGACGGCACCACCTGCGACATCGCAAACACCGGCACCCTCGACGGCTACGAAGCTTCCGCTCTTTTAGATTACGATAACCTAACCGACAAACCGGCCACCTCCACCATCCTTTCATTACTCGACTCTGATTACAGAATCGCTGAGCTTTACGCCACCTCCACCCTCACCGACTTTGCCACCAGCACCAACCTTTACACCTCCTCCCTTGGTTTAGGATCAGACTATATCACCGATCTCACAGGCTCCGGACTTTCGGTTTCTTCCGGTGCGCTAACCGTCGACGCAACCACCCTGCAAGGCATCAACGGCGCCTGGGAGACAACCTTTGTCAATACAGCGTTAACTCCAACTAATACTGCATTGGGCATCTTCATCAATGCTTCGTCGACCATTAATTCTACTCTCCGCGTAACAGGAACGACAACTATCGACGATACAACACTGGTGGTTAACCCA
>Ga0210057_1005988_pt1 | contig 15312 bp, 16 predicted proteins | sample CryGeyCG2114_010_2_FD_183968 | JGI IMG/M metagenome (GOLD analysis project Ga0210057, IMG submission 183968) | Groundwater microbial communities from aquifer - Crystal Geyser CG10_big_fil_rev_8/21/14_0.10 (SPAdes) (version 2) | ecosystem: Environmental > Aquatic > Deep subsurface > Groundwater ... | reverse complement strand
TCCTCTCCAAATATCAGTTTCATGTTTAAAACCTTAGAAAAAAAGAGATGGCTATCAGTCCTACTTTTCGTCCTCATTGCTATTCAAATATTTTGGATAAGTTCACTCTCTCAAAAATCAATTTCAATTCCTTCACAGACATTTCAACTAAAATCTACAATTTACCACTTTTGCGTTTTCTTCCTTTTTGCTTTCTTCCTCATTGCATCAATAAAAAATAAAAAAGAAATCACAAAAAAAATGATCATCATAGTTTTAATCGTATCGTTATCTTACGCAATTCTTGATGAAATTCACCAATCTTTTGTCCTAGGAAGATATCCTTCTTTTGACGATGTAATCATTGATAGTTTAGGGATAATAATTTCAACATTTATTTATTTTAAAACTTCAAAAAAACTATCATTAATCTCAGAAAAAAATCATGCTCACAAAGTTAAAGAAGAATTATTGTCCAAAAAATAATTTCCCCTTTGGCATAATAATTACAACTGCAAGAATCACCCATAATAAAAAATTGTTCTGAATATCATTCCGTCCCGCGAACAAATCCTGACGGAGTCGGATTTGTGAGCAATTAATAACTTTGCGACATTGAAGCAAAGACTAAATTTATACTATTAAAAGAGAAAATAATCAATCCATAAAACTAACTTTTTCCCCTGGCTTTCTAGGAAAAATATGGAAATGAACATGAGGAACAATCTGTCCCGCGACCTTAAAATTATTCTGAACTATGTTGAATCCTTCAGCATTATTTTCTTCCATGAGTTTAAGAGAAGTTCCTTTAATCGCTTCGACTAACTCGCCACCAAGAGTCACAGGCATATCAAGAACGGTTTCAAAATGTTTCTTTGAAATAATTAAACTATGTCCTTTGACTTTCGGCTTCGCATCGGGTATCGCCATAAAGTTCTCATTCTCAAAAATCTTATTCGCAACAATTTCTCCATTCATTATTCTACAAAACACACAATCGTGATTTTGATTTTCAGGTTTTTTTATCATGTTTAAAAGTATAAAAAGGAGTTTAAATAATTTATTGAAAGAAAGAGATTAGAATTTAAAGTTTCCAAAGATTATTGGATTTACCCATATTCCCCGATAATAAATTGTAAGAGGGGTTATTTCTTTTTTTACTCTCTTTTATTCTTTTCTCATCAATTTGTTTAGCTTTATCTCTAAGATGTCTTTTATCATGACATGTACCACACAAAGCCCTCAAATTAGAAGTTGTTGTTAAGCCCTTTTTATTATGTTCTTGAATATGATCGAATTGAATTGATCCAGTCAAATATTTATTACATTCAGCGCATTTATTCTTTTGTTCCATTAAAATAGCTTTTTTCTGAGAAAAAGTTGGTGCTACTCTTTTATTTTTATTATTAAAAGGATTTCCAAAAATACCAACATTTAGATTATTTCCAAAAGGATATTTAGCCATTATTAATATTACATGTTATCCTTTTTATATTTATTTAATTTTAAGATTTAATCTCATTCCCATATCCCCAATTAAAATCATAGTATCTTCTTCCCGTTCGTCCAGCGAGAAAATCCCCGTTCTCCGCATCGCAATTTCTGAGCAATCAATAACACTCGCGACATTATCTAATTTAAGGGAAGATTAAGCGAAAGAAACCGTAGGTGTCTTCGCGGAGCGAGTGCTATTCAAATATTCCTTATTCTGATCTCAAATCGTCCCAACAAAAACATTTAAATAAACTATTATAATATATTATAATATGGAAACAATAGTAAAACAAACCAGAGAACTTGGAACTTCAGCAGGAGTTTTACTGCCAAGAAGCTGGCTGAATAAGCAAGTAGTTGTAACTCTATTCAGCCCATCAAATGTTGAAATGATAAAAGATATCTTAGAGATTTTAATTGAAAATAAATTGAATGAACAGATTAAAGGCATTTATCTATACGGTAGCTATGCAAGAGTTGATTATGATTCAGAGAGTGATAGAGATATTTTAGTTATCACTAAAAGCGTGAATAAATCGCTCAAACATAAAAATTACGAAATCACGTTGGTCTCCGAAGCTAACTTTGCAAAGAATTTGTCTAATCTGTATTACGCTTCAATGCTTAAAGAGATAAAAACACTCCTTAATGAAGAATTAATAGAAAAATACCTCTCAAAAAAATCAACTTTAAACATTCAAAAAGTATTAAAAGAAATTGAAAGTGTTATAAAAATAAATAAAGAAACGGTTGAACTTCTTAAAAATAAAAATAAAAATATCCCAGACGGGGTAGTTTATTCAATCGTATTGCGATTAAGAGAGTTATACACATTAAAATGTTTGAAATTAAATAGATTATACAACAGAAACGATTTCATAAAAATAACCGGAGAAAAGATTTATTCGTCTTATTCTAGAATAAAAAAAGATGGAAAAGAATTGTCTCAAATCTCTCCAGATGAGATTATAGATTTACTTGATCTATCAGAAAAATGGCTAAAAGAATTAAAAGGATCAAAAAAGGGGCTCAAAGTCTAAAAGAAGAAATTGAAAAACATTTTCTAAAATTAGAAAAAGACCTAGAAAATGATAATATAGATCTTGGAAGATACCACGTCAAAGAACTAGAAAGAGGCTTGATTAAAGCCCTTGAGATTAAAATAGAAATTTTGAATAAAGATGACGACTCGGTCTTAAAATTTAAAGAAAGATTGGATATGTTAAAGAATAAATTTGAGATAACTTAAATTTATTTCACCCTCGTCTCAACAACCTTCCCAGCCCCTGTAAATTTAATTTCTTCCCTAATTAATTCTCCAAGAATTTTTCGTAAATCTTTCACCATAACTCTAATCTGCTTCGTTGAATCCCTTTCTCTAATTGTAACATCTTTATTTTTCAGAGAATTTTCATCGATGGTTATGCAATATGGAGTTCCGATCTCATCGTTTCTTGCATAACGTCTCCCAATACTTCCGCTTTTGTCATAAACAACATAAAATTCTTTTCTCAAATCATTTACAATCGATTCGCAAATCGCTTCAAACTTTTCTTCTTTAATTATTGGAAAAATCGCAGCTTTTATCGGCGCAAGTTTTGCAGGCAGTCTCAAAACAACAGTATCTTTTTCTCTATCATGGGAATAAGCCTTAGTTAGTATCGCTAAAAATATTCTTTCCATTCCAAATGTCGGTTCTATCACTCTAGGAACAACTTTTTCATTATACTTCTCATCAAATATTTCCATTTTCTCTTTACTTTCTTTTTGATGTTGCATTAAATCATATTGTCCTCTATTCGCATTTCCTGCAATCTCTTTACTTCCAAAAGGAAATTCAAAATCTATATCGAAAGTCGCAGATGAATAATGACTCAATTCATCTTTTGTATGTTCCCTGATTTTTATTTCTGTCAAATTTATCGACCTCATCCACATAATTTGTTCAACGAGCCAATAAGCATGCCACTCATCAAGTTTTTTAGCTTCAAGCATTTCTTTTAATGAAATTTCTTTGAGTTCACTGCTTCCTTTCTTTTGAGTTTCCTCATCTAAAATTTTAAATTTTGTATCAAGATGTTCATTAGTCAAAAGATTACATTTAATTTCATTAGGATTTATAAAAAATTCAAATTCACCTATATGAAATTCTCGACTTCTGAATAAAAAATCTCTCGGTGCAATTTCATTCCTAAAACACCTTCCAATTTGAGCGACACCAAAAGGTAAAGTCTGTCTTCCAGTCTGCATAATAAGTTTAAAATCAGAAAACATTCCTTGCGCTGTTTCCCCTCTTAAATACGCAATACTCTCATTCTCTCCAGATTTAGGTCCCACATTCGTCTTAAACATTAAATTAAAATCAGTGATCTCTTCTTCCAAATCATAACCCGCATCATGAAATTTCTTTTTGTTCCCTTTTATAATGTTTAATATTTCATTCTTATCTTTCCCTTCCACATTTATCTTTAATATTTGTTCAATTAATTGGTCAGCCCTGATTTGTTTTTTTGATTTCTTATCATAGATCATAATATCAGAAAAATTATCAACGTGTCCAGACGCTTTCCAAACTCGCGGATGTGAAATGACGCTCGCTTCCATTCCAACCATATTATCTTTTCCTTTAACAAAATAATTCCACCAATCTTGTTTTATATTATTGAAAAGCTCAACTCCAAGTGGTCCAAAATCCCAAAACCCTGCATAACCACCATAAATATCAGAACTTCTAAAAACAAAACCTTTTCTCTTGCAAAAGTTCGAAAGTTCATCTACAGTTATCGGTATTCTTTCATATTCGGTTTTTTTCACTTTCATTTGCGTATCAATTTTTTCAATCTTCCTTTCCATTTTCTTTTCATTCTTAGCTTCGTTGTTTTCAGAGGTAACTTTCTTTTCCATTTTTTCTGTTGCCTTATTATCCATAATAGACTTCATTCTCTTTTCAGCTTCCTTTTTAGTTTTTCCTAAATAACCAAGGGTCACAGACTTAACTTTATCTCCTTCTCGCCTCGATTCCTGCAAGTAAAAATATTCCTTTCCATTAATTTTTTTCTTGACGATGAACGGCATGTTTGTAATTTTGAGATTTTGATTATTTGTATATCATTTGAGCAAATTAGTTAATTCATTTACGCCTCGGGTGGGTGGCAGGGGAGACGGTGGTGGGAAAACGAATTTGCTCGAGATTGAAATTAAATAATAACGCAAAATCTCAGTTTATATAAAATTAGGTACTACTAAAGTTTATAAAATTATTGAGACTCTAATTTACTAGTCCTTATTCTAGAAACTCTGTCATCCCATTTAATTTTAAATTTTTTATCTTCAAGATAATCAGAACAGGCCATAAAACTAACAACTCCAACAAAGCCTAACGCAGTAGCCATTATATTATCATTAAAACAACCATAAAGTCCTGTTGCAACACTTGCTCCAGTAAAGTAATTTGACACTTTTTCTAATCCTTCATAATCTCTAATATCCATGAATCAACGTAGATATAGACTATAAAAAGTTTCTACTCATTCGTCTTAAAGAACTTTTTCACAAATCCACTTCTTAACTGAGGATTAACTTTCCTTCTTAATCGAATAATTCTAATTATCATCACAATCGCAAATAATAAGAAGAATATTATAACTCCCGCACTTATCCATAAATTTCGTCCGCCAAGATTTCCAACTGTTAAGCCCGTAACTCTTCCTTTACCAAGAATTATACTTTCTTGAACAAAAGCAGAATAAATATCTGAATTTATATTTACAAGTAAATTCAAATCTCCATATAGATTTGGATCAATAGGAATGAAAGTTTCAAGTTCTAATTTTTCTCCCGCTTTAATAATTTTATTTTCAGTGATATTTGCAACTCTCTCATTATTCTTTCCATATAAAACAAATTGAATTTCAACATTTTGGTCAACATTAGACAATTCTTCAAGAGAATAAAGAACTCTTACTTTATCCAGTCCGCTTTTTCCAACTTCCAAAAATTTAAGTTCTAATTTTTTATCCATAACATCTATATTAAAATTTGTTGACTTTGTCAATTCATTGCATATCAAACTGATTTGAATAGAAGTCTTTTCCCCTTTTGCATCTTGAGGAATTTCAATACCAATTATGAAATCATAATCTTCACCCGCTGCTAAATCTTTGACTTCGCTATCACTAAACCATTGTTTAACATTTTCATTTGCATTAATAGAAAATTTACAATCATTCAAAAAAGCCGTTCCGGAATTTTTAACACTCAAAGTGACTTTTTTTTCATCTCCGGGAGAAATCAGCAGATCTGAAATTGATCCAACAGTTAACTCTTTCGTTAAAGTTAAATTGGAAGTAACAGTATTGTTGATGATTGTGGTTCTACTGCTTCCACCGCCGCCTCCTCCTCCACCGCCTCCACCGCCTCCTCCGCCACCTCCAGAAGAAGTTGTTACAGTAAAACTTGTCGAAGAAGAATTTTTATTTTCCGCAGAATCATTAACATAAAGATTTAAAATAAAATTAGCATCAACACTCACATCAAATGTTGTCGAACCAGTTCCATTACTGCAGCTAAAAGTAGTGTTTTCAATTTCCAAATTGATGCCCCTATAAATATTATAAATACAATTAACAGGACTTGAGTCATTAAAAGAAAAAGATAAAGGAATACCGGTTCTAGACGTCTTTGTTCCTGCGGGCTCACTTAAAGTTAAACTAGGATTTTGAGTATCTACGTTAAATGTATAATTGACATTACTCATTCTATTTTGAGTATCGTTGCATATTATTCCCCACTTATGACTTTTATCATTAAGATTAGAAACAATAAAATAATTATTTATTGAAGTTAAAGTCGATGAGTTTGTTTGATTTAATCTCCATGTTCCATTAAAATCACCCCATAATTGGCAGGTTGAAATTGGTAATCCAGAATCCACCGTATAATTAAAATAGATGTTAGAGTTATAATTTAAATAAGAACTATCTAATGGATAAACTAAATTAATTGCAGGGACTGTTGTTACAACATTAAAACTCACACTGCTGTTTGCTTTATTTCCAAATGTATCATTTGAATATAAATTTAAATTGTAACTTCCATCTCCATCAGCATTAAAAGTTGTATTCTGGCAATTTAAAAGAGTAGTATTGCCAATTTGTAAATTCACTCCTTTAAAAAGATTATACCAGCAATTCTGAACGCCTATTCCAGAATCACTGACAGAAAAATTCAGAGACAAACTTGAATTGATTCCATAAGTTTTGCTTTGAGGATGATCCAAATTCAAATCTGGAGCAACTGAATCAACAAAAAACGTCACACTTTCTGAACCATTAAAATTTCCATTAGTATCATTCGCATAAGCTCTCAGAGTCGTTGAATCTTGAGAAAAAGTATAAAACCCTGGAGAATAACTTACATTAGTTGTTCCATTGAAAAACCAAACCTCATCTATATAATCATCTGAAGCAGAAATATTTACTAAAATAGTTGCATTAGAATAATTCTGATTAAAAGGTGAAATTATTAATAAACTAGGATTAGTAGTATCAACAAGAGAATAACTAATACTTGCATTAAATAATTGAGGAGTTATTAATGAATTATCGCTTGAAAAAAATACCTTATACTGAAAATATCTTCCTGTTAAATTTATATTATTAGAATTTACAGTTTGCCAGTCTCCGTCGCCACAATCTGCTTGAGTGCAATTTCTAGCTTGAAATGATAAACTGGAATAGTCCAACATAGAATTAAGCCCAAAAATATTTCCGTTTCCTCCATTAAAATCACTGCCATTCACTTTTAGAAATGTTGTTCCATTATCAGTTGATTTCAGTACATCTTCACTTCCGTCAATTACATAAACATTATAATTTTGATCTGCATAAGAAACTAATCTGTCATTACCATCTCCTGCGCCATTAATATCATCATTAGCAAGATTCCATGTAAGTCCATTATTATTAGATTTCCAGAAATCTTGCCTGTCAAGAATATAAAGATTATTACTTGAATCTATTGCCATATCATCCACACTATTTCCTATTGCTCCATTAAAATCATCTTTGACTAAATTCCAAGTTACTCCTTGATCCAAAGAATTCCAAACATCAGAGTGAACATCAACTGCAAAAATAGCTCCAGAACTATTTATCACAAGTCCTAAAACAACTCCATTTCCTCCGTTAAAATTTGATACTAATTTAGAAAAAGTATTCCCTCCGTCGGTGGATCTCCAGACATCTTGGTCCCCCTCTATAATATAAATATAATTATTGCTATCAATTCCAATAACATCACCCTTTTGCCCTTCAGCACCGTTATAGTCATCATTAATTTTTGTCCATGATAAACCCTTATCTGATGAGATCCATAAATCCTGATTATAAAGCAAAAAGAAATGAGTTGTATTCTTTTCCAAGTCAGTCGCTCCGTTTCCATCTCCTCCATTATAATCATCTTTGACTAAACTCCAGCTTACTCCTGAATCAATTGATTTCCAAAAATCAGACTGTGCATCCACTGCATAAAGAACAATCAATGAAGAGGTTCTATTTTCATTAGTTAAATCATTCCACATCGACAAACCACCAGCATCAAAAACTCTGCTTGTGAATGTTCCTGAAATATTTGAACCAGAGATAATAACTGCAGTTCCATTATAAACAGAATTATTATAAGTTCCATTATCAAAATTAGCCTGACTATTATCTGAAAAACTGAGTGCCTGAATTATTGTTAAACCAGTTACTACAAATAAAAATACAAACCACACATCTCTTTTCATACATAAATAGGTATAACCTTATTTTTAAACATTACCGATAACAGTATCTCAGATGGGTAACTGATTTTTATGTTTAGCTAATATTTTGGGGCGAAGGGCAGTGGTGGTGGAAGGGCGGGTTCGGGACGAAGTCCTGAATTGTGGGAATTTATGAAAAATCAAAAACTACTAAAAAATTACAAAAAATCATCGGAGATACTCACCCTAATAATGAAAATCTTTAAATAACATCGTCTCCTTTGGAAATGATGAAAAAGAGTCAATTATTTACTTTATCAATCATTTTATCAATTTTCTTAATTTCATTTATTTCTGCCCAGTCTACTAGCAAAATTTCCATAGAGACTTCAAAAAATATTTATGGTGTTGGAGAAAAAATAAATGTTAAAGTTTCACTTTTTGATGAGAATAACAACCGAATCGATGACTCAGTTTTAATAATCTTCCAAGATGCTAAAAAAGTGAACAAAATAGAAAAAACTATTTCCTCTAATGAATTTGTTGATATTGATTTAGGGAATATCGTAACTCCCGGCGATTGGATAATATCTGCCACATATAAAGGATCTAAGTCTACAGGAAATTTTGTTATAGAGACGAATGAAGACGCCACTTTTGAATTGGTTGGAGATAAACTAAAAATTTCAAACGTAGGAAATACACGTTATGTTCAAACAATAAAAATTATTATAGGCAATACTGCAAGTGAAAAACAAATTGACTTGGGTGTTGGGAAAAGCATAGAATTTAGATTGATAGCTCCGAGCGGAGTTTATAATATACAAATTCAAGCCGACGGAAAATCAATGATATCCAGAAGCAACGTGGCGTTAACCGGAAATGCGATTGGAATAATAGATGAATCTGCAAGCAAAACATCAGGAATAACTGGCGGTCTTAAACCAAACGACGAAGACAATTTCTCATCTTTAAAAAATAACATGTTTGTATATGTCTTCATCATAGCAATACTTGGAGCGATGATTCTTCTCGGAATAGAAAGACGATATAGAAAAAAGTTGACTGGACATAAGTAATTAAATCGATTCTAATAATTTTTGAACTCTTATTTTGACTTCATCTCTTGATTTAACATGAAAATTATAATCAGTTCCCTTCGCATCGTCAATATCCCAATATTCTAACTTTGAAGAATTTTTTAGATAATCTGGCCATGATTCAGGATTAGTAATCACTACAACTTTATCAGCATCTCTGAGCATATTTTCATTCAATTGACTTCTTCTATAATCTCTTACATCAATTCCTTCTTCATCCATGACTTCCCAGACATACAAAGCTTTAGGATTTTCTCCAATTTTTTCTCCTTCATGTTCTCCAACTTGCGTTCCAGCACTTATAGAAGAATGATCTTTAGAATAATTATTAAAAAAGGCCTGTGCCATTTGGCTTCTTCCAACATTCGCTTTACAAACAAAAAGTATTTTCATTTTCCTTAAAATAACTTAGATCCATTTTTAACTTTTCTTTCGGGAATTGCTAAAATAACTTCTCCTTCTTCTCCAGGAAAACCAGTCGTCAAAAAATCGCTCGTAAAATTCGCAATTTGTTTTGATGGGAAATTGATTACTCCGACAATCTGTTTTCCAACCAATTCCTCTTTTGAATATAACTTTTTTATCTGAACACTCGATTTCTTTATTCCGTATTCTCCAAAATCCGCCCATATTTTATACGCAGATTTTTCTGCCTCGGCAAAATCTTCAACCTTTGTGATTGTTCCAACTCTTAATTCAACTTTTTCAAAATCGTTCCAGTTTATTGTTTCCATTTTGTAAATTTAAATCATGAGCCGGGAATCGAAGATTCCCACATTTAAGCGGAGGGCGAGAGTTTACGACTTGAACAAATTTCTTTACTAATTATAAGTCGTGGGCTCGAGTAGAGTGACTTCACGAAAGTGGAAGTTCAAATATTTATGGTCGTGGCGGTGAGTGAGGTCACGAGTCGGGAATCGAAGATTCCCACCAACTTTAAATTCAATAAAGCGGAGGGTGGGAATCGAACCCACGAAAATTCGCTCTGCAGGCGAACGCAGTACCATTGTGCCACCTCCGCAAAGATAGTTTAATGAAAAAACGAGAAGCTTATACTTTAAAAAATAACCGATTTTATTTTTTTGATTGGGGGTAAGAAGCGTCCATCTTTATTTTAAGATCCATAAAAGCTTGGTTGAAATTATCTCCAAGTCCATAGTAATAAGCATCGTCATGTTGATAAAGTCTGGCTTCAACTTTAATGACACCTTTATAGGTTTTGGCAAAGATATAATTTCCCCTCCCAATCCATTTTTCTACGGTATCAACAAAATCAAAACACTTCTCATCTCCTTGAGACTCTACAACTCCACCCCCTGCTTTGTAATCGAGCGACGCAAGAAGTAATGATTCCCTTAAATGAGGATGAATTCCTGCCCCCTTTAATTTATTTTTAATTCTTCTTCGAGATTCAATTCTAGTCAGTATCAATCCCCTCTCTAACAAAGTTGATTTCACAAAATTATAATCCTTCAATGCATCATCCAAATTTTGAAACCTTCTTAACATAACATTATTTTTTTAGTCCATTCATAAAGATTATTGTTATAGACAGTATCTCCGATATTTATAAAGAAATTTAATTTTGATTTTTCCTATCTTAATTTTTGGCGAGCGACTTTGTAGTAAGGGGTAAGTGTGGTGTTGGTGTGCGAAGTCGCGAGTTCTTCGGCAAAAGCCGAATTATTGTGGGAATTTATGAAAAATCAAAAAACTACTAAAAAATTACAAAAACTCATCGGAGATACTATATAGAAAATATTGAAGAATATACTAAATCTTCCACTTGCCATTATCTTGAATGACTTTTCCATCGAGAATAATCTTTGCCTTCTTCATGTCCTTGACGATGTCCCAATGCAGTCCTGAATCATTTCCACCACCATTTTGTTTGTAAGCCATTCCAAGAGCTAGATGAATTGTCCCCCCGATTTTCTCGTCGAATAAAAGTTCTTTTGTAAATTTATTTATTCCAAAGTTACATCCGACGCCGAATTCTCCTATATAAGAAGCATTCTCATCCATATTGATTAATGTTTTTAGAAGGGTTTCATTTTTTGACGTTTTAGCTTCAACAACTTTTCCGTTTTCAAATTTTATATAAATATCAGTGACTTCTTTTCCATTATAGATTGCTGGATATTCAAATTTTATCCATCCGTTTGTGCTTTCTCTAACTGGTGCCATGAAAACTTCGCCCCCAGGCATATTCTCTTCGCCTTTATCAGCAACGCAGTTCTTTCCGTAAATAGAAAATTTCAAATCTACATTTTCTCCAATAAGATGAACACTTCTACCTTTCTCAAACACTTTATTTATTACATCAAGTCGCCTTCCATACTTTTTCCAGTCAATTAGACATGCGCCGTATACAAATTTTTCATATTCATCTAAAGACATATCCGCCTCTTGAGCGATAAATTCAGAACAAGGATTTGCTATAGTCACTCTTCTGATTTTTTCCCTTGTATTAACGATATAATCTGAAATTGGATGTATAACTTTGCTCCTCGCTGAAATTTTTTTCGGATCAACATTATTTAACTCACGAGTATTATCTCCAGAAACAACACCGATATACGCTTGAGCTTGATTAACAGTGTCCATCCAGTACTGTGGAAATTTTTCAATCTGATCTTTTGTGGCATGCTTGTAAAAAAAATCATTGACATTGTGCAAATGAACTCGAACAATCGGATGCGCTTTTGCAAGAATGACAGCTTTATATAATTCAGTCAAGAACGGAATTGCAGTTGAATCTCCAGATATGATCACAGTTTCTCCTTCTTTAACTTCAACGCTATATTTTACAGCGAGTTGCGCAAGTTTTCTTAATCTCAAATCTATCATTTTATACCTAGAAACCTTAAGGCGATTTCGATCCATCACCCTTAAGTTTAGATAATATATGCGTTTAAAAAAGTATCTTCTAAAGAGTATGTATTTTTTTACTACTAAGCTGGATGAAAATTTATAAACTAATGTAAACATATAAACTTATGAAAAAAGGGTTGATTGGTTTAGCCATCATTATCATACTCTTAGTATTATCTATTATTGGATACTTTTATCTAACCAAAATATCTGTTAAGGAGTGCCTAAATTTTCCAAACAAATTAAAATCATGTGGGCAATATAGTTGTGAATTTGAACATCCATTAACAAAAACTCGCATGAATAGAACTATAGCCGGTTTTGAGGGTAATTTTTGTAAATATATTGAGGATATGCCAAATAATGGAAAAATGGAATGTTTATTTCCAAAAGGAGATCTTCAAAAATATTCAGATTATTATAAAATTCTTCTTAAAGGCAAAGAAATAGAGACTAGTTCTAGAAGCAACTTTAACGGAACAACTGATTCTAAAATTATTGTTGATGGGGAAGAAATTGAAAATTACCTTAGTAATGCATTAAATAATGGAACATGTAAAATAAAAGGTTATCGAATAGGAGACGATAGGATGGATTCTCTTAAAAATGAGTTAATCACTGATAAGCATTGTGAATTTTTAGCAATGTATTCATATTGTGCAAACGATGAATATTGTTTTCCTTTAATTGATAAATGTGTAAAGTGGAATTCTACATTTAAAGATTTTATATTAAATAGAACTCAAGATAATCCGGATATTAACTCTTGTGATCAGTCTTGTACCGTTTGTGAAAAGGGAGAATATATTGGATTCGATTATCGTTCTGATCCTGATTATCCAATGATACCTTCTCCAGCAAATGAAGGAATAGATAAATTACAGGTTTGTTTTGAGTGTTATGATTCGATGTTAGATAAGGGATATGGTTGTATAGAAGGCTATCATTGTGACATAGGTAAATGTATAGTGGATAATTAGTTTAAGATATTTTCATGGCTCGGACAAGATTCGAACTTGCGACCCCCTGCTTAGAAGGCAGGTGCTCTATCCAGGCTGAGCTACCGAACCATTAGAAAATCAAGAAGTAATCATATTTAAAATGTTTCTAATCTATTCATGCTTCTAAAAACTAATCCACAAAAGGCTTATCGTATTCGCCAGGTCTTGAAGAAACCTCTCCCACTTCAGAAATAGGATTTGGATTAACTTCTCTCTTCCAATAATATGATTCCTCAAGTCTTTGGACTGGAGTTTTATTTAGAGTATAATGTGTTCCGCAATTATTGCAATGTGCATTTAAACCATCCAAAGTTTCTCCGTCGACAACTTGTGCTAGATGCTTTCCAGCTACAGAACAATCTTCAACTTCTAATCCACTCGAAATATCTTTATCCATAATAATTCCCATAAAGAAGCATATTTAAGAATTTCGATTGTCGTTACACATCAATACTTCCAAGCTCTTTTGCCAATTCGACATTTTTGAAGACTTTTTTTACTTCATCAAGAATTTGATTCAAATTAGTTTCATAACGAGAAGAGATGTGAGTCAAGTATGTTTTCTTGACTTTTGCTTTTTTTGAAATCTCACCAACTTGTTTGCTTGTCATATGTTTATGATCAATGGCTTTTTCTACTAAATCGTTTCCAAAAGTACATTCAATTATTAAAACATCACTCTCTTTAACAAAAGGAATAATTTTATTGTTAAATTTTGTATCCATTACAATTGAAACGCTGACATCTTCATCTTCGTAAATCAAATCTTTTGCTTTGTATTTTTTCCCGTCGTATGTAATGTCTTTTCCTTCTTTAAGATTAGCTAGGTGTTTTCCTTCTTTAATTTTGTATTTAGATAATTTATTTTTATCTATACGTCTATGTCCTTTTTTAATGAACTTATATGCAAGACAAGGTGTTCCATGTTCCATCATTTCAGCTTCAATTCTAAAATCTTTTTCATCAACAACAATTCCAGGTTTAGTCACTTCAACAAGTTCAATTAAAAATTTATCAACAAAAGCAAACGACTCGAGCATCCTATAAAGATATAACTTTGAATTTTTTGGTCCGTATATCTTAAGTGTTTTTTGATGTCCCGTTAAACTCAATGTCTGCAAAAGTCCTGGCAAACCGAGAATATGATCACCATGCCAATGTGAAATAAAAATTCTAGTAACACTTGAAGGATTTATGTGAGCTTTCCTGAATTGTCTTTGAGTTCCTTCACCACAATCAAAAAGGATATGTTCTCCGTCAAAATCAAGGAGTATCCCCGGATGATTACGCCTATCGGTAGGTACAGAATCTCCCGTTCCTAAAAAAGTTAAATTGATTCGCGATGTCATGTAAGAAAGAAGAATTAAGAGTTTAAGAAACTAACTCCAATCCCAATTACATGTAACATTCTAAAATAAAATAGAAGTCAACTTCTTACTTTGATGTTGAAGAAGCTGGCGAAATGAAGATTATCGTATCTCCTCGTAAAAACGTAAGACCAATATTTCTTCTCATTTCATTGTTTTGCATTTCTTTGGTGTTATCTAATACCAAGTTGATATGGATATCAAACGCGAGCAGAGTGCCAACAAACTGCTTGTCACCTTTCAAATGCACTAAGACTTCTTTACCTTTAGAGTTGTTAAGCAAATCCAAGGGTCTTTCAATTCCGTTTACCATACCACGAGATAAATTGGTTGTTTTTAAAACTTTCTAAACAATGCCTTATCTCCACATAGGCTTCATCCCATATTACAAAAATTAATTTATTTATAATAGAGATTTTGTTTGGTATTAGGGCGAGAGTTTACATTTTGTCAAATTATCTAATCAATACAAAATGTGGGCTAGAGTTGAGACTCAATTTGGATGAGATCCTCCTCGTCCTAAAGGAAGGGGTATCCTTACGATTGTATTGTTTAAGTTTTATCACATATATTTCAAGATTATCAACATCTTCTATAAAAAAATATTATTAAAAAAATTTGGATTAATCAACTGACCCAATCGCAGCAAGCTGCGGGGTATGATTAAACGAAATCCGACAAACGCAGCTGACCTTTTACGCCACCTTGTTCTTCAACATATTTTTTTATTTTCTCAAGTCCACCATGATCAC
>Ga0210057_1005987_pt1 | contig 15314 bp, 11 predicted proteins | sample CryGeyCG2114_010_2_FD_183968 | JGI IMG/M metagenome (GOLD analysis project Ga0210057, IMG submission 183968) | Groundwater microbial communities from aquifer - Crystal Geyser CG10_big_fil_rev_8/21/14_0.10 (SPAdes) (version 2) | ecosystem: Environmental > Aquatic > Deep subsurface > Groundwater ... | reverse complement strand
AAAATCCATGCCCCTGTGGGTATGCCTCAGACCCTGACCACCCTTGCCACTGTTCCCCGATACATGTTGCCCGCTACCAGAAAAAAATAAGTGGTCCACTATTGGATAGAATTGACTTACATGTAGAAGTCCCACGAGTATCATTTGAAAAACTCACCAAGGAGTCTCTTGAAGAGTCTTCTGCTCATATTCGTGAGCGTGTAGAAATGGCAAGACAAAAACAACGCGAACGCTTTGCTGGGACACCCTGCGCCACAAACAGTGAAATGAAAAGTGGCGATATCAAACAGTACTGCGCACTCAATAACGAATCGACGGCCATCTTACAACAGGCGGTGTCACACATGCATCTATCCGCTCGTAGTTTTCACCGAGTACTCAAACTGGCAAGAACAATTGCAGACCTGGATGGGCGTGATACAATAGACACACAGCACATTGCAGAAGCGCTCCACTATCGCCCTGCATCTCACTCATACTCCAATCTATGACAACACAAGAAAAACCAATACTTCTCTTTAACACGCTCTACCTTACAAGTTTTGCGCTCTATGCCGTTCTACAAAAAAATTACGAATTTATATTCTACGTGTCTATTGTATTATTTTTTATCATTCTTATCGTTGTAAAAAATAAAAAAATCGGCCTCTCTCCACGAGTGCTATGGGGGCTCAGTGCCTGGGGGTTACTACACATGATGGGAGGCACAATTCCTGTGCATGACTCTGTCCTCTATAATCTCCAACTCATACCAGTACTCCTCAAGTATGATCAGTTTGTCCACGCATTCGGATTTGGAACAACCACCATTGTCGGGTACCAACTACTGCGACCGTATCTCAAGACAGACCTCAATTGGACGACACTTTCGCTGCTCCTCATATTGATTGGGCTTGGCGCAGGTGCGATGAATGAAATACTTGAATTTATCGCAACAGTCATCATTCCAGAAACAAACGTCGGTGGCTATGTGAACACATCGCTTGACTTGGTCTTTAACCTTATTGGTGCCACCATCGCAGGGCTGTGGCTTAAAAAAACGCATGCCAGATAACTCGTAATACCGTTTCCAAACAAAAAAGACGTTCATCTTTGAACGTCTTTTTATCATCGTACATATTGCAATGGATTCTGATGCGCCCCATTTACTCGTACTTCAAAGTGCACGTGTGGCCCCGTAGAACGCCCTGTTGACCCCATGGCGGCCAGTGCTTGTCCCTGGCCCACCTGCTGCCCTACAGAAACGTAGAGTTGTGAGGCGTGACCATATAATGTTTGTACTCCACCGCCGTGATCAAGGATCACATAACATCCATATCCACCGTTCCATCCACATTGAGATTTGATAACCGTTCCTGCCCGTGCGGCATAGAGCGGCGTTCCCACTGGCCCAGCGATATCCACCCCAGTATGCCGCCACCCAAAGTACTGTGTAATACGACGCACTGAAGTTGGCCATACATACCCAGACCCGGCCGGTGCTGATACCGAAGGTGGCGGCGCAGAAATACTGACAAATGGTGCCGGGCGTGGCGCAGAGACAATACGTGGTGTTGGTTTTACCCCGTCTGGAATAAATAAGTCTTCACCAACAACTATATCTGCACCATTTTTTTGTAGTCGATTAAACTCAACAATCTCGTCGGCATTCACACCATAGATGCTTGCAATCTTTGACACCGTGTCACCGCTTGCGACCGTGTGATACAGCCCACTTGAAGGCGGAATTTTGAGCACATCTCCTGGACGAATGTACGAGCGAGCAGACAAGCCATTTGCCCAAAGAATTGAATTCACGCTAATACCATACCGCTCTGCAATAGCGCCAATCACGTCACCCGGCAACACTTCATGTGTGATGGCATCCGTTCTATTTTGCGAAGCAGGCTCGTCTGCAACAGGCAAGACAGAACCAGGGAGGATTGTTGGCTTTGTAAGGGCGGATCCACCAACACTTACTGCCGCAATATCTTGGGCAGTGGGACTCACCACTTTCCCTACCGTATTTGGTGCGTCAACGCTTACCGCGCCAGATTTCCAGGCAGGCGCGTCGGTAGCCTTGGGACGCTCTAAGTTTGCTACTTCTACGGTGATTTCCTCGGTGCCAAAGTCTTGTTCTCCTGGTCCTACCAACGCGTAAAGCAAGGTATTTCTCCCGGGGAGACTGCCAATATCCTGAGAATATAACTTACTATGCGGCAATAAAATCACAAGTATCACAATAAGAAGACTGAGCTGCAGTGTGCCTCGTTTCGCGAAAATTTCAACCACGCGGCTATCGAGAGGTATCTTGTATTTTTCAAGCTTCTTGCCTACCAGAAAGCCCAATTTGTAGAGACGGAATCCAAGGGTGTTGGCATATAGGTCGTGAAGGCGAGAAAACATCCCCAGAAACGAAAAAAAAACCCAGGCGACTGCGCGTTTTCCATATACTGCTAATCTTAGCAGAAAAAGTAATGTTTTGTTGAAAAAATGTTTCATACATACCCCATTTTAGGTAGGTACATAGTAGCATAAGAGGGCACGCTTGGGAAGCTATACCAACGAGAGCGTTGGTTGACTTTTCGTCGTCTATGAGCTATTCTACAGCCCTAAACAGCCCTATTTTCAAATCTATGTCTCATACGATAAAAAACATTCCAAACTCAGAAATAGAAATTACTATTACTGTTACACCAAAAACCTACCAACCGCACCTGGAGGCTGCAGCAAAGCGAATATCTACTCGTATGGCAGTAAAAGGATTTAGAAAAGGAAATGTTCCATATGACATGATGAAAAAAGAAGTGGGGGAAATGGCACTCCTCCAAGAGGCACTGCAATCAATTGTCCAAGCAACGTATGTGGAGGCAATTCAGAAGGAAGACCTAGAGATTGTGGGAACCCCACAGATTGACCTGGTCAAGAACGCCCCAGGAAACGACATTGTCTATAAAGCAACTGTCGCACTATTACCAAAAGTAACGCTGGCAGACGCATCCAAACTCACGGTAAAAAGAAAGGATATCACCATTGAAGACGCAAAAGTCAGTGAAACCATTGAAGCGCTGCGCGGCATGCATGCACAAGAAATTGTAAAAGAAGGCCCTGCAACAGGAACAGACAAACTTGTGATTGACATGGACATGACCGTTGATAAGGTTGCGGTTGAAGGTGGACAAGCAAAAGACTACCAAGTCTACTTATCTGAAGACCACTACATCCCAGGATTTAATAAAGAAGTGGAAGGATTGAAAAAAGGGGACACAAAAAAATTTAGTCTTGAGTTTCCCAAAACACACTACCAAAAGCACCTTGCAGGGAAAACAGCAGACTTCGCCGTCACGGTAAAAGAAGTGTTTACCCGGGAACTGCCAGAATTGAACGACGAGTTTGCAAAAAAATTGGGCCAAAAAGATTTGAAGGCGCTTACTGACATTATCACAAGCAATCTTGAAAACGAAGCAAAACAAAAAACAAACCAACAATACGAAATCGATATCCTTGACGCAATGATTGAAAAGACCACATTTGAAGACATTCCAGAAGTATTGATTAACTCTGAACGACAAAAAATGTTTTATGAGTTGCAACGTGACCTCGAAAGAAACGGGGTGAGTGTGGAACAGTACATGCAAGACATAAAACAAACACAAGAAGAACTGTACGAAGGATTCCGCAACCAAGCACTCAAGCGTGCGAAGGCCGCACTCATCTCACGACAAGTGGCGCTGGAAAAAGAAATACACGTCACTGACGAAGAAGTTGACAACGAGATCGAACTGATGAAACAGGCGTACGAACACAACAAAGAAGCACAAGACAATCTAAAAAAACCAGAAGTCCGAGACTCGATTGCCACCGTACTGCAAAATAAAAAAGTTGTTGCCTGGCTAAAAGAGCAAGTGGCAGGAGACACAAACTCAAAGAAAGAAAAGACAGAAAAAAAAGATACGAAAAAATAATACCACAAAAAAACACCAACGAAGCGTTGGTGTTTTTATGTATGTGGTGGGGTCCTCGCGTCGCTCCCCTTCGAACGAAAAGAAGTATACAGAAATTATCCTGTTCATGCTATAGTAAATAGGCTATGAATAAAATTACTGTAAAAGTCACCCCACGGTCATCAAAAAAAGAGTTACTTCTTTTGGAAGATGGCACATACAAAGCAAAGCTTACTGCACCACCAGTGGATGGGGACGCAAATACACAGCTGATAGAACTCGTTGCCAAAGAGTTTGGTGTGGCAAAGTCGCTCGTGACGATTGTAAACGGGAAGACGAGTAGGGTGAAAACGATTGAAATAGGTTGAACCCCCTCTGAGCAGAAAGGGTTGGACGGAATCAATAAAAAAAAGCAGCGTCCCTCTGGACACTGCAGAGAGGGCCTTGCAAATCAAAAAATCAGGGGAACGAACTAGGGTCGATCCACTCCACCCTTACTCCACGGGTTGCAGCGTAAAATACGCCACCCAGCCTTCAAGATACCTCGCACTAATCCATATTCCCGGATTACTTGGTGCCCGTACTCACTACAGGTGGGGTAGTACATACAGTACCCGTCCGGAAAAAACCACTTTGCCCAAAAAGAGTGGTCCGGAGAAAACACTTTTTGATACACCCGCACAATCCACAGCGCTGGGTAGCGGGGGAGTGTGAGTATTTTTTTATATACCGCACGACGTCTCATATAGATACGACTAATTTACAACAAGACCCTCGCCCTGGCCAGTACAGCCGTGAGGTCCTTTTCAATCTCCGGATAGCTGACATCGAGGATGCCCGGCTTTGCCATAACAATAAGCAGGTACCCCTGGCGAAGCCGGCCTCCTTTCTGGAGGAGCCGAACCACTTCTCGCATTTGTCGTTTCACTCTGTTGCGTTTCACCGCACTTTTAGATACCTTTTTACCGACCACAAAACCAATCTTCAACATGTCCACAGCATAGCCTCGTTTTGGATACTTCTGTGGATTAATCTGCCACACCTTCATAGTTGTAAGCGCACCACCAACAAAACGCCCATTTTCAAAGGCGATTTCAAAATCTCTTTTCTTTTTTAGCCGGTACTCTTTCGGTAACATAGGACTATCCCTAAATTCGCATATCAGTAACACCAGTATAACAAAAGAGCCCCGCTTTCGCGAGGCTCTGTGTAAAAAACCGATTTATCGAGTTTTTCGTAATCGCTTTCCTGTTTTTTCATCACTCACGGTTAGCTTTGCTCGTGCTTTGACACGACGACGCTTTAGCACCAATCGGCCATTTTTTGTACTCATACGAGCACGAAATCCATGACATTTGGCACGCTTACGTTTCTTTGGTTGGTAGGTTCGCTTTGGCATAAAAACAGTATTATATAATTGGAGGAAGAGCCTGAACGCTCATCAGTAAATCGATAGGATTATACGTGGTGCAGTGAAAAAAGTCAAGGGCACCACGGGATACATACTTATCCCGTATGTTTACACCCAATGTATACTGTGTGGGAAAAGTTATTCACACTTTCCACACATTATCCCCACCTTACACACTTTTTTGCTCTACTCTGCGTTTTTTTTGTTTGAACATCTGTGATAAACTGGCACAGAACCTGTTAATATCATATTCCTATGACCAACTACGAAATTTGGCAAGCCGTGCTTGCAGACTTTGAACTCAAACTTTCCAAGGCAAACTTCACCACCTGGTTCCGCAGTACCGGCATTGGCGAGTATGACGAAGGTCGCATTACTATTTGCGTGCCAAATACGTTTACAAAAAGTTGGCTTGAAAAAAAATACAACTCCGACCTCGCAAAAACAATCGAACGGGTCACTGGCAAACCTGTCAAACGCATTGAATACAAGGTGGAAAACATGAAAAACATTACCGAAAGAGAATGCCTGGTGCAACAAGCCCCAAGTGTCTCAAGCGTGCAAACCCCTATGTATTCAAACACGAGCCAAAAAGCAGCCACTTTTGGACTCAACCCAAAATATAGCTTTGATACCTTTATTGTTGGAAAGCAAAATGAACTGGCCCATGCCGCGGCCCAAGCCGTTGCCGACCGACCGGGCGAAGCCTACAACCCATTGTTTATCTATGGAGATGTAGGTCTCGGAAAAACACACCTTCTGCAGGCAATCGGGCACACACTCCTTGAAAAAAATCCCCAAATAAAAATCATGTACGTAAGTTCTGAAAAATTTACCAACGAATTCGTCAACTCCGTAAAACAAGGAAAAGCCAAAGAATTTAAAGACCGATACCGCACGGTTGATTTACTCCTCATTGACGATATACAATTTATTGGGGGAAAGGAACAAACACAGGAAGAATTTTTTCACACCTTTAACGAACTACACCAACAAGGAAAACAGGTGGTGATGACGAGTGACCGCCCACCAAAAGCCATCCCCGCGCTGGAAGACCGCCTACGAAGTCGGTTTGAGTGGGGGATGATTGCCGACGTGTCAGCACCAGACCTTGAAACACGCTTTGCCATTTTACAGACAAAGTGCCAAGAAAAGGGATTTTCTCTTTCTGAAGAAATTTTAGAATTAGTGGCACAGACGGTCAAAAGCAATATCCGTGAACTCGAGGGAGCGCTCAACAAAATTTCTGTATTCCACCAAATAAAAAATGCCCCTGCGTCAGTAGAAAGCGTCCGCTCAATTCTTGCAAGTTTTGAAAGTCAAAATATGCGAAAATCCGTCACCCCACGAGAGGTCATTACTACGGTTGGAAAATTTTACGATATTAGTGTCGAGCAATTGTTGGGGAAGAGTCGTGAGAAAAAAATCTCACTTCCACGCCAAATCATTATGCACCTTCTCCGTGCGGAGTTACAAATGTCATACCCGGCCATTGGGCAAGAGCTGGGTGGACGAGACCACACCACAGCCATTCACGCACAAACCAAAATCAACAGCCTCATAAAAGATGACATGAAAATAAAGCAAGATATTGAACTCATAAAGCAACAGCTCTATGCCAGTAGTGTAAAATAATCTTTTCCACAGAATATCAAAAGATATACACAGTCTAAAACATGTATATAACAGACGGAAAGAGCGGGGAAAAACAGTGTGGTTCTGTACACAAAAAAAAATAATCCCAAAAACGACACACACCTCGTCACAACAAACCCACGGGTTCGTCCAACAAACATACACAGAAACACAATAAAAAAAGTGCATAGCGAAGCGACAAAAAGCACTTATCCGCATTATCCACATACTCTACTATTACTAAGTACTAGTAAATATAAAAAAAATAATTTATATGCTGTGTGTGGAAATTAATACACATCTATGAAATTTACCTGTACCAAAGAAAACATACTTTACGGATTACAAGTCGTGAGTGGACTTGCAACAAAACCAAGTCACTTACCTATTTTGTCTCACATCCGTATTACCGCAACAGAGTCAGGAGTAGAGCTTGTGTCTACAAACCTTGAAATTGCCATCAAGGCATTTGTTCGCGCAAAGGTAGAGCAGCCCGGAAGTTTTACCGTTCCTGCTAAAACGTTACTTGACTATGTACAACTTCTCTCCGACGAGCAACTCTCTATTTTGCAAGAAGGAAGTGAACTCGTCGTATCTTGTGGTAGATCAAGTACAAAAATAAAAGGATCCTCTGCCGAAGAATATCCGGTGATTCCCGAAGTAGAGGAACAGCATGCCTATGCACTCTCTGCAAAACGTTTGAAAGAATCCCTCTCTCAAATTGTATTTGCCGCTGCAAAAAATGAAATTCGTCCAGAACTCTCGGGGGTGTTTATGGGATTTTTTGTTCGAGATAAAAAAGGATTAATTCTCGCTGCTACCGATTCATACCGTTTGGCAGAGCGGTTTGTCCACGTTGACCAGGGGAGTGAAACGACTGAGTCTATTGTTCCTGGAAAAACCGTGACAGAGTTTGTTCGTTTGCTGTCACTGTCGCTCGCCCGTGAACAAGCCGAGCATGATGTCCGCATGTGGATTAGTGGCGGACAGATTGCGCTTCGTTTTGACCAGTTTGAGGTCACCTCTCGCTTGGTTGATGGGACCTATCCCGACTATACACAGATTATTCCAACAGAATTTAAAACCACTGTTACATTTTCTCCACAGATTTTGGTAAACAGTATCAAAGCAGCGAGTTTGTTTACCACCAGCGGGGTGAATGCTGTCACGTTTCATGTGGAGCCAAGTGAATCACGTGTTGGCATTTCGTCCACAAGCACCCAAACAGGAGAGCACGAAACAACACTGGATGTGGAAGTGTTGGGAGAAACAAATGACATTGTCTTGAACCATCGCTATGTTCTTGATGGTCTCAGTCACCTGGCTGAGGGAGATATTGAGTTTAAAATGAATGCAACAGATGCGCCGTGTTTGTTTAAGGCCAAAGAGAGTGATGACTATGTGTATATTGTCATGCCTATTCGTCAGTAGTATGTTATATTTTTTTTGTGAGTCGCTCTGAAAAGTAAAAAGCCCCGGGTGCTCCGGGGCTTTTTTTATTTATTCTTCTGTCAGGAGCTCACTTCCTGCTCCTGCAGAAAGGTCTATTGTGATCGGAATCACTTCTTCAAGTCTATTGCCAATATCGTCTTGGACAATGATGGTAAGCGTCGTTGTGCCGCTCGTGAGCCATGCCAGATCCTTATTAAGGTTAAATGGGTGCTCGTACACCACGCCGGCGTATGTAGGCCCTATTTTGTACGTAACACGGTCCACTCCACGCGGAGCACTGACGCGAATATCCGTATCAATACGGTTTGAGCGTAGTACGGTGCCTGCCGTTGGGTAGATAACTTCCATAGTTGGCATGAGTTCGAGTGCATATGCATCGTCTTCTTGTTCTGGTGGTTCCTCGAACGTTAGTTCCCAGTCAGGGTTTGCTTCCTTCTTTCTTGTCGCCCAGTCTTGTATGGCCGCCTCCCATATTTCATACTGCGGATCGTCCGCAGGATTTTCTGGAATGTTCCCCTGCGGGTCATCTTTCAATACATAGTGCAAAATAGAATGCGGTTGTGTGTACGTCCTTTCAACAATCAAGTGTTCTGGTGTGCTGGAGTTGGCGCGGTTTCCGGTGACTTTATTGACTCGCAGTGTGATAGAACCACCCTCAGAACCACGAAGGGCCGGTTTGGTGGTCGTGATTTGTGGTGGGGCAGGGAAGGATTCCACTGGTGAGTCCTGAAGTGCTTTTTTCATAAAGCTCTGCCAGATTGGTCCGGCGATTCGGCTTCCTCCGTAGCCACGTGTCATTGGTGTATTGTCTGTATTTCCTGCCCATACACCAGCCACCAAACGTGGAGTATACCCCACGGTCCATGCATCAACGTAGTTGTTCGTTGTTCCTGTTTTTGCGGCGACGGGTCTCCCTGGAAGGGTGAGGACGCCTCCTGCGCCAAACGCATAGGCGCGCGCTGCGTCGTCACTGAGGACATGTGAAACAGTTGCGGCTACTTTTTGATCAAGCACGCGCTCGCCTTTTTCTTTTTTCCATTCATACAGTACGGTTCCGTCAGATTCTTCTACTTTTAAAATGAATACGGGCTCATACTTTGTTCCACCATTTGCAAAAATGCTAAATGCGCGCACGTGTTCAATAGGTCGTACTTCACCACCCCCAAGGACTAGGGATAATCCAAAATTCCCTGCGCTAAAAGATGTATACCCCAGGCGCTCAGCAAACTCGACTCCTTTTTTGTCACCTACCAGGTAGAGCGTTTTTACTGCGGGGATGTTGAGTGACCCTTGGAGGGCTTGGCGCATGGTAACCGGTCCGTGCTCTTGCAAGTCATAGTTGAGCGGTTGGTACGATTTTCCTGATACGGCGAAGTTTGTTACCACATCAAACAGAACGGTTTCTGGAGTGTAGCCTTTTTCAAATGCTGCTGTGTAAATAATTGGCTTAAAAGAAGAACCCGGTTGACGCAGTCCTTTTGTTGCCACATTGAACCACCCATCAATTTCTTCATCTTCAAAGTTGCGTGACCCCACCATTGCTAAGATTTGTCCGGTATGAGGGTCCATTGCCACGAGTGCTGCATTGTCAGCGCCGGCAGCTTCAAATATTTTTTCACTTTCTTCTTGGACTGCTTCGTCTGCCGCCTGTTGCATGTCCCAGTCAAGTGAGGTAATTACTTTGAGCCCTTCGGTATCTACTGTTTGTTCGCCATAGGTTTCAACCAGTTGCTCTCGTACGTCAAACACAAAGTGTGGGGCGGTAATGTTGCCAACATTTCGTTCCAGCGTCATGGGTTGTGCTTGTGCCTCTGTCTTTTCTTGTTCTGTGATGTATCCTTCTTCAAACATGCGACGGAGTACAAAGTTCCGTCTTTCTTTGAGCGCTTCCCCATCGTTTAAATATTTGGTTGGTGCCTTTGGAAGCCCTGCCAGTGTGGCGGATTCTTGGAGATCCAACTCTGAAGCGGACTTTCCAAAGTAACTCTGCGCAGCAGACTCAATACCATAGTTCGTTGACCCATATGGTATTTCGTTAAAATAAATTTTAAGAATTTGATCTTTTGAATATTTTTGCTCAAGACGAAGAGATAACATAATTTCTTTTGCTTTTCTGGCGAGGCTTCTTTCGTTGGTGAGGATAGCATTTTTCACCAACTGTTGTGTGAGCGTTGATGTTCCTGCAACGCGTTTATTGGTAAACACACCATAGACAACAGCACGTAAAATACTCAGTGGGCGGACTCCTCTGTGTTCGTAAAACTGCGTGTCCTCGGTTGCGATCACACCATCAATAACATGCTGTGGAATTTTTTCCAGGTCAATGAGTGTTCTTTTTTCATCGGTAAAAATTTCATAGAGCAGGTGGTCTCCAGTGCGGTCATATATCTTGGTACTCTGTGCCACGTGTCTGTCAGTGAGTTTGTCTGGGTCTGGCAGATCTTTGCTCGCCCAAGCAAACAGACCAATAAGCAAGACCAGCCCAACGGAACCACCAACCAGTACAAGTTTAACGAGACCCTGGCCCATTGTCTTCCCATTGGCAGTGCTGAGGCGGAGTAGCACTTTGAATAGTTTCAGTGGAAGGGAAAGTAAGAAAAACAGTGCCAAGAGTATTCGTTTTGTGGGTGTTTTCCAGTCAAAGGGAGGCTTCTGTGGTTGTCGAAGTGGTCTTTGGCGAAGTTGGCGACTCGGGACCTTTTTGGGAGGTTCGTCCGCCACATATCCATAGGAACGGGTATTTCTTTTTGGCATAATTTGGCTTAATTTAGCAAAGTATTTTGGCAAAAGGGTTGACAAAACCCTGACTCTATGATATACTAATCCGTTCCAAAAAACAACCGAGGAGTTTCCTTAAGCGGCATTTCTGCCTGGACATGTTCTCGATTATTCACTATACTATTGCTCCGTATGAATATGACGTATAAGACCATCAATTTATTTCAGGATTTTGTTTTGAAGGGAACGGCTACTGTACTGCTTGTTGCTGTTCTAGCCGGAGTGGCCACTCCACAGACGGTAGAAGCGGGAGAACACCTTCCACTTCAAGACCCCGTTACCACGTTGTTTATGGATCAGTCAAGTATCGGTCCATCGTTTCCAGAAAGTGGTCAACGAAAAGGATTTGAACGCACGGTTCGATTTACTGCGTATACCAGTCATGGGTATCAAACAGACGATACACCATTTCTCCCGGCAGACGGACATGACTACCGCATTGAGTTTGAAAAATATGGTGCTGTTCGTGCCATTGCATCAAATGACTATCCATTAGGAACAAAAATGCGTATTACCGAGTTAGAAGACATGTATCCAGATACGTTTCCCGAAGGGACCATTTTTGTGGTAAAGGATCGTATGAATAAACGCTATACAGGAAAGAACCGGATGGATTTGTACTTGCTTCTCTCTGATGATGAGGGGCGTATGGATCTTGCAAAGTCTTTAACAGCCGCCAAGCAGTTTGGTGTACAGACGTTGACGGTAGAAATTTTGTAAGCAACCAACGAAAAAAAAGACCTCCACATGGAGGTCTTTTTTATGCTGTGAGGTACCGGCGGGAATTGAACCCACGATAGAGGTTTTGCAGACCCCTGCCTTACCGCTTGGCTACGGTACCTTTTTGTCTGTAGAACGAGCCAATCATACCATGTGAGTGTCTTTTTTTCAAGAGGTGAGTATGTTATGATACGGCATATGAAAGATACAAAAAAGACATTTGTTATTATTGATGGGCACGCCATTATCCACCGGGCATATCACGCATTGCCACCCATGACGGTAAAAGATGGCACTATTGTAAATGCTGTCTATGGGTTTACGTCAACGCTTTTGAAAGTTATGGAGGTGTTACACCCCACGCATATTGCGGTGTGTTTTGACGTCGCTGGTGGCACATTTCGTGATGAGGTATATACCGAGTACAAGGCAACGCGAGGACCTGTTGACCAAGACTTGTACGACCAAATTCCATTGGTGTATGACATTGTGCATGCGTTTGATATCCCCATATATTTTAAAGAAGGGTTTGAGGCAGATGATGTGATTGGCACTCTTGCAAAGGAAATTGAAAAAGAAAAGGGAGTGTGCACCGTTGTGGTGACCGGAGATAAAGACTTACTGCAACTTGCCGACGATGGTCAGACCTCCATATTTCTTTTACAAAAAGGGATGAGTGACACACAGATATACGATGCAGCAGGGGTACGCAAGCGGTTTGGTTTTGCCCCGACACTCATTCCGGACTTTAAGGCGCTGATGGGTGATCCATCAGATAATATCCCGGGTGTGCGTGGTATTGGGGAAAAAACCGCAACAGAGTTAATCACTACTATTGGGAGTGTTGAAGAAATGTATCGACAGCTAGAGGATCAAGACAGTGCCATATATACACTATTCCGTCCAGCAGTGATAAAAAAGTTGGTTGAAGGGAAAAAAGATGCCGTCATGAGTTTAGAGTTGGCAACTATTGTTACTAATGTTCCGGACCTGTCGTTTCGCCTGAAAGACGCTGCGGTGCATACTTTTGACTACACGGAAGTAAAAGATCTTTTTTTTAAATTTGAGTTTTTTTCTTTGATACAACGTATCCCAGGTGGAGATGGCTCTCTTCAGTCGTCACCCGTGGTCAAAAAATCTGACATACAAAAGAAAAAAGGGGTGCTGACGGTTGTGGATTCGGCTACTTTTGCCCTGTTTGAAAAAAAATTGTGTGCAGCAACGCAATTTGTCTGTAAAGAACTCTTGCAGGGCGATCCTCTTGCTGTGGCCTCCTTTGACGGGCTCCTATTTTGTTTAGAAGGGGAGGGGTTTGTCCTGCGGAAAAGGGCGTTGACAAGTGCAGAATGGAACAGCCTCATGGCCATATTTGCGGACGAAAAAAAAATAATGCTCGGGCATGACATAAAGGAATTGGTAAAGGTACTTGGCGTGCATGGAGTCGTTGTACACAACCGCCTGTTTGATATCATGATTGCTTCATACATTATTAACTCAAGTACGCGGGCGCATGACATTGAAAGTATTGTACGACGGGAGTTGGGGAAAGAACTCCCGGGCGTTGGCAATCAGTCTTCCTTGTTTGGCACTGACCCGAGTATACTCTTTGGCGAAGTGGAATTGTATGCCGCCTTGTATGAACGGTACGAGACCCTTCTTCGGGAGGACGAAAACAGAGGACTCTTTGACACCGTGGAAATGCCGTTGATTGTTGTGCTGGCTGACATGGAGCGACATGGTATTTTTGTAGACCTTCCGCTTCTCAAAAAGTTGTCCGGACATGTGGAAAAAGAAATTAGTACGGTGGAAAAAGAAATTTGGAAGGCTGCCGGCAAAGAGTTTAATGTTGCTTCGTCAAAACAGTTGCGTGAGATTCTTTTTGATGACCTTGCACTCCCCACCGCGGGCATTAAAAAAGGAAAAACAGGATACTCTACGTCTGCCTCTGAGCTTGAAAAATTGCGGGAGCAGCACGACATCATTGGCAGTATTGAGTCATTTCGTGAGTTAGAAAAACTACGAAATACGTATATTGATGTACTGCCAACACTGGTGAATCCACATACAAAAAGAATTCATACCCACTTTAATCAAACGGTGGCAACGACTGGCAGACTGTCGAGTTCAAACCCAAATTTACAAAATATTCCCATCCGTACGGAGTTGGGGCGAAGCATCCGCCATGCATTTATTGCAGAGCCTGGGAACGTTCTTATCGCTGCGGATTATTCACAGATTGAGTTGCGTATTGTTGCCTCTTTGGCAGAGGACCAAAAAATGCTTGAAATCTTTAAACAAGGGGAGGATATTCACACGGCCACTGCTGCGGCCATTAACGGAGTTCCACTGGAAGATGTCACCAAAGAGATGCGTCGTGCGGCAAAAGAAGTGAACTTTGGGGTGCTTTATGGCATGGGAGCGTACGGACTTGCCTGGCGTGCAAATATTCCGCAGTGGCAGGCAAAAGAGTTTATTGATGCATATTTTGAACAGTTTTCTGGGGTAAAAAAATATCTTGATGCAACGCTTTTATTTGCAAAAGAAGAGGGGTATGTTGAAACGCTCTTTGGAAGAAGACGGTACATTCCTGAGTTGGAGTCCAGTAACTATCAAGTGCGAAGTGCCGGTGAGCGTATGGCGATTAACATGCCAATTCAGGGAACGGCCGCGGACTTGATGAAGCTTGCCATGATTGCGTTGCAAAAAGCTGTTGGCATGTATACAGCATGTGACGTGCGCATGCTTTTGCAAGTACATGATGAAGTGGTCTTTGAAGTAAATACAACATTGGCAGACGAAGTCGCAGCTCTTGTAAAGGAAACCATGGAACAGGTAACGACATTACGAGTGCCTATCGATGTAGAAGTGGGTATTGGGGCTAACTGGGGTGAAATAAAGTAACAACGAAGGTACGTCGGTTATAAAAAAGTGATCAGATTTTCTGTTCACTTTTTTTTCCACAAAAGTTTGCTAATGTAACGGACAAAATAATTGTTTCGTGGTACAATGTATCAGTAGAAACTAGGGGGCATGCGCGGGTTCTTTGTTATTTTTGTTGGTCGTATTCTTAGAATGAAAAGACCACACCGACAACTCTCCTTTTTTGAGATCCTACTCTTTTCCGTTGGAATTTTTTTGTTTTTTGTTTTTGCGAGTGCCTCTATTTTTTGGGAACGTGCGTACTCAGCAACACCGCCAAGTATTATTTCCTACCAAGGAAAGTTACTTGAAAATGGATCGGCTGTTACCACATCAAAGGCCATGGCATTTTATTTGTATGACGACTTGACTGCCGGCACGTTGCTTTATTCTGCTTCTGGAACACTGGTCGCCACGACCACTGTTACTATTACACCGACGTCGGGTATCTTTTCTGTTGACCTTGGTGACACATC
>Ga0210057_1005985_pt1 | contig 15319 bp, 18 predicted proteins | sample CryGeyCG2114_010_2_FD_183968 | JGI IMG/M metagenome (GOLD analysis project Ga0210057, IMG submission 183968) | Groundwater microbial communities from aquifer - Crystal Geyser CG10_big_fil_rev_8/21/14_0.10 (SPAdes) (version 2) | ecosystem: Environmental > Aquatic > Deep subsurface > Groundwater ... | reverse complement strand
CTTGTTGCACCTCTCACAAAAATTCCATTTTCATATATCAGAGACACTGCTAATCCGTCAAATTTTATTTCACAAAAATAAACCCCACCTTTCGCCCTCCCCTTATCAGGGGAGGGTTGGGGAGAGGTTAATTTATTTATTCTCTTCTCCCAATCATACAGCTCTTCTTCACCGAAAACATCATTCAAAGAAAGCATACGGTGTTCGTGTTTTACTTTTTTAAATTTGTCCAGGGGCTTCCCTGCTACTCTGTTTTCTGGTGAGTTAACATCATTAAACTCTGGATATTTTTTTAAAATATCTTTTAATTCGCGAGTGAGAGAATCATATACTTCGTCTGTTATATTTGGAGCATTTTTAATGTGATATAAATTTCGCAGACGTGCTATCTCAGCGCGTAATTTCTTAATTCTATCTTCTGCTTTTATCTTATCAGCCTTATTCATAAAACTAATAAGTTAATTCTATCTGGCGTTCAACACGATTTGGGTTAGAAGAAGCGCAAAAAGAATCTCCTATATTGTAACCTTTTGAAATAATTGTGGTTATGTTTGGTGTAACAGTAGTGTCTCTAGATAAAGAAACTCTAGCACAAGCCTGACCTGATTGCCCTATTGAATGCAAGTAAAATATCCAAGGACCTTCTGAAGTTGGATTAGAAGAGCCATTGTTTAAATCCACATCAGTCCCTGCACAGTAAGTATTGACCTGACTTGAAGGCACACCAAATGGATTGATTAGACCAGAGAAACTCTGGGTACCGACGATATCGTAATACAAGGCACACTCTGCCCCTGTATCAGCTGCAAAAAAAGCATCGTTTGTAGCACGAACAGAGGTAGAAAAATTTAATTCTTTAAGAGAGATATTTGCTACACCCAAGGTAATAGTCAAGATTATACTGGAAAGCACTACAGCAAAGAGTATCACAAACCCCTTATTATTTTTTATATTATTTTTAATCATTACCGTATCCAATTAAATAAATTTTCTTTTAAAGAAATACTTTTCACCCCAGATGGTATCGCATAATACACAGTAGAGATGACCTCTATCTCATCACTATTTACATTATTGTTTACATCACTGATTTCTATTTTTCTAACAAAACCAGAGTTTACTCCTGTATTAGTATTATAATCATATTTTCCAGAAGAAGCAGTGTATTTTAATTCTGGGCAAATTTGCGAAGGACACAGAATGATAGGTATGTCTATAATCGGCTGAGATTGATCAGCAAAATTTATAGCAGTGTTGTCAAAATAACAAGCTTTTCCTTCCCACATATCACAATCAGAAATTTTTACTACAAAACTATTCCAGCCATTATCTCCAGAAGGTGGTTCGTAAAGAACATAAGTATCTCGCATATTTCTCATATACTCTACTCCTTCTTGGGCCAAAAAAGTGGCGATGAGTTTTCTCTTTGCATAATTTACATTTGAAAGATTGTTTGACAAAACCACCATGAGAGCAAGAACAGAAGTGGTAAAAATCATTATAGCCACTAGTGTTTCTATTAAAGTAAAACCTGTACTTTTTTTAATATTCTTTTTTATAATTTTATTTTGCATTTACTTTACAACTTTTAACTTTATAACTAATTAAATATCTATATCTATAAGTCTTTGGGTGACAGTAGTTTGTAAAGAAAAAGGTGTGACGATATTTTTATAATGTATTTCTCCTACTAATCTTATAATTGTGAGGGGTTGCTGAGTATTGCTTGTTGGTGCGGATGGTGGCTCCGCCCCTAATACAGAAAACCCAGACCCTGCTTTTAAAATAATTTCACTAGAATTTAATTGAACAAAAGTAACTCCACCATTTATAGATTTATATATATTGTACTCACCAACAATTGCTCCTTGTTGTTCTAATTTGTAAACCCACTGGTCATCTGTATTTGTAGGCCCTGTAATACCATAAGCCTCTTCAAATACTATGACTTGACCATTTGTACAACTATCTGGAGTATCTAACTCTGATGCCCCACCATAAGACTGATTCCAAGCATCAAAATCATAGCACCGATAAGTATATCCTGTTCGCATATTTCTAGAGATATCTTCTACAATAAAACTCAGATTATCCATAATCGAACGCATCTTGGCTGTTTTGTTGTTTACTAAATTTGCAGACAGAAGGGTGTTCATCCCAGACATGATAACCACCAGAAACAAAGCGACAGCGATCATAGTCTCTATTATCGTATATCCAGATTTTTTGTTTTTAAAAGGTTTTATTTGCATTTACTTCAACTTTACGAACTTTTAAATTTATAACTAATTTTTAATTTAACTCTATCCTACCAGAAGGATATACACTGATAACGGAAGTCAGTCCCCCATCTGAAGAAGAAACTGTGATTTCAACATGGTCGATAGGTCTAGTTAGAACAGGAGAAGTAGATTTAAAAGTCGCTCCTGAATTTGGTCTAGTAAAAGTTATATGTAAATTATTTACAATTTCATTTGTAGGTCCGGTGAGATCTTTATAGAAAACCTTGGTAAGGGAATTTGATATATAATTACCTTTTGTTATATCTATCTTTTCAAGACATTCTTCTGTGGCAGGTGGACAGCCAGTTACTGGAAAATCAAATTGTTTATTTTGTGGAGGAATAGTATAATCTAAATCAATAAAACGATAAAAAGTAGTAGGTGAAGCATTGATATTAAAATAAACGCCATAAGAGGGTTTCCATGTCAGAGGGTTTGAGGGTGGCTGAGATATTGGAGCTAGTTTGCCAGAAATGGCTGACTTTTGTGCTTCAACTATTTTAAGGGTCATATCATGAGCTAAATTTTTAATATCTACTTTTAATTGAAATTGTTTATAATTAAAAAGGGTTACTCCAGAGATAATAGAAAAGATAGACAAAACTACGATGAGTTCTACATAGGTCATCCCTCTATTACAATTACGAATTACGAATTTAAAATTAAGAATTTTTTTAATCATATTTTTAAAATACTCCGAAAATATTTAAATCTAGAACAAAAGCAATAAATGCACCAAGAGCTAAAAATGGAGCAAAGGGAATTTCGCTTTTCATACCATGCAACTTTCTAGTGGCTATGAGAGCAAGCCCTACTGTCGCTCCAGACCAGAAAGCAAGTACTGCTCCAGAGAGAACTTTTGCAAAGCCAAGCAAAAGACCAAGCCCGACAGCGAGCTTTGCATCACCCAGTCCCATCCACCTGCCACCAGAGACAAGCCAAAGTAGAGCAAATGGTATAGCAATAATAAAACTACCTAAAAATTGCATTAGAGTTGGAATATGCGGAGAAAATACTCCAGAAGAAATAGTATTATCAAAGAAAAATATACCAGCAAAAGCAAAAGCTCCAAAAATAAATGCCAGTAAATCTGGAATTATTTTGTGCTTTATATCATAAACTGTGATAACTAAAAGTAAAGAAAATACTATAGCGTAATAAGCATAAGTGAAGGCAAACATTAGAGTATCTGCATAAAAAAGAGTGCTAAATTTACAAAACAAAACTCCAAATATAACTCCTGTTGCGAGTTCCACCAAAGGATACTGAATAGATATCTTTGTCTGACAGCCACTACATCTGCCTTGTAAAGCAAAAAAGGAGAAAATTGGTATGAGTTCATACCAATTTAATTTCTTTTGACAAACCATACAACCACTCCTGCCTCCGAGTGATTTGTTTGTATTAAATCTCAATATGACAACATTCAAAAAGCTACCGATGATGAGGCCTAAAATAGAAAAGATGATTAGAAATATTAGATCCATATTTAATTTAACAATAAAGAATAATAGAATTATTATAACACAGTTGAACAAAACAGCTAAAGACTACTAAAGGGACTAAACTAAAGGGGTCAGGTACCTTTGATTTGTCTCCCTCTATTCCGTACAGTCCCTTGTAATTTATATTTATTTATCATAACATCACTCCAATTAGTAGCGCCGAAAGGTTTTCCTCTATTTATACAATATCTAATTGCTTCCTCTTCTTTTTCAGAAATTGAAGTATTCACAAAATATAGATAATCATCTGGTTCTTTTATTGGCCATATTGATAAAAGTTTTTTTTGTTTTTGATTTCCATAAAATCTGAACCATAAGCTACAAAATTTCCAATTCTCAGCTTTTCTCACCATATTTGCTCGTAGTGGATTTCTTTCAACATAGCGAATAACTGTAGCTAGATGCTTGTCTTCTTGTATTAAAAATGATTTGTATCTTCCTTGATATAGATGCCCTGTGCCGATTGTGTTATTTTTAGTATGCCATCTTTGTGTATGAGTGAGAGTGATCCATTGCATAAATTTTTGAAGATCATTATCTTTCATGGAATGAAGAACTAAATGAAAGTGATTTGGCATCAGACAGAAAGCAAGAATTCTCATATCATATTTTTCTTTTGCTTCTTCTAGAATCATTACAAACATTTCATAATCTTCTTCTTTGAAAAAAATTGGTAGGCGAGCATTGGCACGGTTTATAACATGATAAATTTGATTTCCAACATCAATTCTAGGTAATCGTGGCATATGAGTATTATACTAACATTTATTTATAAATCAAAGGTGCCTGACCCCTTTAACCCCTTTAACCAAAGGTGCCTGACCCCTTTAACCTTTAACTCTCTCTCCCTTATTCCTTTAATTCTAAACTAATCACACAAAGCGATAGTGTCATTTGTTATTAGAGCATTTAATTCTGTTTGAGTTGGATTGCCATCGAGAACTTCTTTCTTTGAATTTCCAGAACTATCTACACACCAAGCTGAAGTTGTACTATTTTGTTTCATTTGAATAGCGACTGCCCAAGAATTCTTAGTTGACATACAAGACTCTAGCCCACCAGAAGTCGCCATAGCGTGGCTAACTTGTGCCCAGACAATTCCATTTGAAAAAAGAGTGTCAGCTGTATTGGTACATGCACCTAAAGCAAAAGCTGTGGGTGTAGCATCTACACCATAACCACCATATGTAGCATACAAAAGCTCAGCTTGACTACGAATAGATATTAAATCACTTTTAATCCCTGCATCAGCACCTTTTGTTCTTACACTACTTAATGAAGCCAAAACAACTGAAGCCAAGATACCGATGATAGCAACCACTACCAAAAGTTCTATAAGAGTAAACCCTTTCGAATCCCTCAAGGTAAACACTTTTTTAAAATTTTTGCTAAAAATTATTTTATTCATTTATGTTTTACATACACTATTTTTAATACTTAAATTATACCAAATATACAAAACAAAAACCACCCGTATGGGTGGTTTTTGCTAAAAATACTTTTATTTTCTATCCGCAAACTGCAGCAACAGTATTTCCACCTGTGGCAGCTTTGTTTGAAATTGAAGTACCAGTTGAATCAACACACCATTTTGTATCAGTTGTACCTTTTAGAGATGCTGACATAGCCCAACTTCCTCCATTTACACCAACAGCACATAAAGGAGAAGCAGCTGACAAACTCCCCGCAATTGCAGATTTAAAACTAGCATCAACAAAAAACATTGTTGTACCTGAAGTTGGACATGCTGCAGCAGCTAATACTACACCGTAAGTACCAGCACCAGTGCCATCATAATAGATCTCTGCTTCTGCACGTAAACCAGCTAATTGAGATTTTATTGCTGCATCAGCCCCCTTTGTACGAGCTGAGTTTAGAGAAGCTAAAACAACTGATGCGAGGATACCGATGATAGCTACTACCACCAAAAGTTCTATCAATGTAAAACCTTTCTTAAAATTTTTGATGAAATTCATTTTTTTCATAATTTATTTAAAACATTTAATAATAATTAATAATAATAATTTCGACTTATTTATTTTCTAATGCCTTTATTATAACATAACTAAAAAAAAATTAGTGCAAATAAGTTATCCACAGTTCCAAATACAACCCCTCCTAACCTCCCCTTATCAGGGGAGGAAAAATTCGGAAGTCCCCCTGACAAGGGGGATAAGGGGGTTGTATTCCTAACTTATCCCCCCAGCCAAATTGTAAATTGGCACAAGTACAGAAACCAAAAGTACCCCTACTCCAAGCCCCAAAACTACTATCATCACTGGCTCTATCAGCCCTACTAGAGTGTCCACTGCATCATCTACTTCACGCTTGTAAAAGTCTGCCAGTGTTTTTAAAATCTGCCCGAGAGAACCTGTTTCCTCTCCTACTTTTACCATCTGCACCATAATGTTTGGTATTTGTTCTGGATATTTTTCAAATGATACAGACAAAGAAAGACCTGATTTTACTCCATCTGCTACCTCTTTTAAAATACTTTTATAGACTAGACTACTGACCACTTCTGAAGTGAGGTCAATGGAACGAATGATAGGTATTCCAGAGACAAGCATGGTATCCAAGTTGTCTGAAATTCTAGAAAGATATAATTTCTTGTATAAATCCCCGATGAGCGGAATGGATAAACGCATTTTATCTATATAAGCCTTGCCAGCGGTAGTCCTAGAGAGCCACCAAAGCCAAAAACCAGAAATAATCAAAAATATAATTACTAAAAATCCATAGTTCAGAAAAAAGTCTGAAATACCTATAATGACCTTAGTAAAAAATGGAACTTCTTGACCAGAATCTAACAGTATGGCAGAGAGTTTTGGGATAACAACTACAAACATAAGCCCCATAACTACAAAAAAAGTAAAAATAACGAAAGCAGGATAAATAAGTGCATTTCTAGTTTTACTTGTTAATGCGTATTGACGGTCCAAATATTCTGCTAAGTGTAAAAATGTCTGATTTAGCTTTCCAGTTTCTTCTCCGGCTTTGACCATATTTATATAAAATTCAGAAAACACATCTGGGTGTTTGGAAAGAGCCCCAGAGATAGAGACTCCTGCTTGCAAATCGTCTCCGACTTGGGTCAACTTCTTGCCCAAGAGTTTATTTTCAGAATTTGCTGCGAGCATAGTAAAAGCTTTGAGAGCAGACACTTGAGCTTCAAAGAGTGTGGCAATCTGACGAGAAAGTATCACGATGTCTTTCATTTTTACTTTATCAAAAAACGAAATAGACATAAAAGATTTTTCTCCTTCGGACTCTTTGATTTCCAAAATAATCAGCCCCCGACGCTGAAGACCACTGATAGCTATATCTTTTGTAGGAGCATCTATCTCACCATCTTTATTTATTCCTTTTGAATCTACTGATTTATATTTGAATAACATAATTTTAAAGCATCCTCTCCAACCCCTTTGGATTCAAAGAAAACTGATAAGCATTTTCTATTGTTATCTCCCCTGCTCGCACCAACTCCAAAAGAGAATGGTTTAAGTCTATCATGCCAGACTCCATACCTGTCTCTATGACCACATCTATTTCGTGGGTGCGTTTTTCTCTGATGAGGTTGGCAACGGCATTGTTGTTTAATAAAAGTTCATACGCTGGGACTAGTCCACCCGCTATCCGTGGTATCAGTCGTTGAGAAAAAATACCCAAAAGACTAGACGCAAGCTGGACCCTGATCTGGTCTTGTTGTATACCCGGAAAAGAGTCTATGATTCGGTCTATAGTCTGAGAAGCATTGTTTGTGTGTAAAGTAGACAAAACCAAGTGCCCTGTCTCAGCTGCGGTGACTGCAATAGCGATAGTTTCTGGTGTACGCATCTCTCCTATCATAATCACATTTACATCTTCTCGAAATACTGAACCCAATGCAATATGAAAATCTTTTGTGTCTATCCCCACCTCTCGTTGATTGATGATAGATTTGTCTGCATTATACATAAACTCTATTGGGTCTTCGATAGTCACTATGTGTTTTGTCTGTTCAGTGTTTATGAGGTTTATCATAGATGAGATAGTGGTAGATTTACCTTGTCCGACTGGACCCACAACTAAAAAGAAGCCTTGTTTCTTTCTGGCTATATCAGAAATAATCGGGGGCAAATGTAAATCAGACAAAGATTTTACTTTTGGGATGAGCCTAAAAGCGATATTTATAAATCCCTTTTGAAAAAAAGCGTTACCCCTCAATCGTGCTTCGCCACGAAAATCATAAGAGAAATCCATCTCTTGATTTTCCATAAATCTCTCTACCTTTTTTTCATCTAACACTTCTTTCAAGACACCTACCATATCTTCTTTAGTAAATTCGGGATATTTCAACAAAAATATCAGCTCGCCAGAAACACGAATAGCCGGTACTCTGCCTACACCTAGATGCAAGTCTGAACCATCCTCGTGTATTACATTTAAAATCAAATCTTCTAATTGTTTTTTATAATTCATTATTTTTTTATATTTACTTTACTTCTAGTTTTTCTTTTTAAGACTGTTTTAAAGCTGCAATTTTCTTTGAAAGGATAGTTATAACCTGAGCGATAACTTCTGCGGGAGTGGAATTTGCTTTTACTATATAGTCTTCTACTCCGAGAGCAATACCACGATCTATATCCGCCTGCTGACTTTTATTGGAAAGAATTATCTTTACAGCATCTAGGCACATATTGTCATCTTTAATTTTCTCTAAAACTTCAAAACCATCCATAACGGGCATAATTATATCTATGAGCATCACATCGGGGACAAGACCTCCTTTTAATTTTTCTATTGCTTGAATTCCATCTGTGGCAGTATACACTTCAAAATTATTTTGACTGAACTTAAATGCATACACATCCAAAAGAAAACTGTCATCATCTACTATTAAAATTTTTCTTTTTTCTCCTTCCATATTTTTATTATACTATTTTTAAATAAACAATACCATACTACCTAATATTATAACCAAAATAGAGACTATTTTAGGAATCAAGACTCTCTGAGATAGGTTTTCAGTAGCAATTTTTGGGAAAAACTTGGTGCAAATAAGTGTCAAAACAAGAAGTATAGCCGGCTGAAAACTACCTACTAAAAATACCATAACGACGGGTGCAAGTAAAATTGCATAATTTGTCAAAACATTACCTATTGAGGATATGACTTCACTAGCAAAATTTAAACTAAAAATTTTTACTCTCCCTATTTTTATCATTTGTAAAAATGCTGTACGATAATTCGGAATAAATAAATATATAAAAACACCAGAAATACCAAGTCCTACATATTCCCAAAAAGATGATACCCAAAAATTGCCATCGATAGTTACATATTTAAAAATTACACCGATAAGAGCAATCATAAAACAAGCTGGTATCATATATAAACCCACTTTCCATTTAAAATTTATATGCCTTTTGTTTGAAAAATCAAGAGACAATAATAAAACACCCAAGAAAATTATGAGAGAACCTATCTGTTGAGACAAAGTTAGAGTCTCTCCAAAAAAGAAATACCCCAAAACATATCCGAAAACTGGAACAGCTAAAAACCACGGTACTACAGAAGATATATGCTCTATCTTGATTGCAAACATATAAAAAATAACCCAACAAATAGTGAGCACGCCACTTGCAATCAATAATAATTTATCAAATGTAGAAATATCAAAAACATCATTTACAAAAAATAAAATCAGGCTAGCAAAAAATATCCCAATCAAACTAGAAAAGAGTACCAGTGCCCCTGTTGATTTTCGGTTATCATCAGTATATTTTTTAATCAAATACTGATCTATTATATTTACCACCGCCCACAAAAATGGTGCAGCCAGTGCTATGAGAAACCAATTCATAAATTATTGTTATACATAAAATTAAGCAAAGTCTAAAATTTCATACTCGTCATCTGTTAATCCATATTTCCTCAATATATTACTACAACCCAATAAGGTAGATCTTTCCTGATGATAATTTTCTGGGTGATAATTAATAATATTATCACCTAAACCATCAATAAGTATTTCTAAATCGTTTTTTGACATTTTTTCAATTTTTACATTTGGGCAGAATTCTTCAATTGCTTCCATGATAGATATCAATGATTCTTCTCTATCAATTTGTAAAACCAACTTATTAGAATCAATTCCTTTTTGTTTTAGTAAATTTTTAGCATTCATAAGATTTTAAAATTATTATGTTTTTTAATTAGAACAATTCCACAGGATTAATTTTAAATTGCAACATTTTAGCACTTTCACGCCCACCATCTCCGCCTTTTCTTTGCATAAATATTTTTCCTATCCATAAACTTCCTCTATCTGTAATTCTTATATCACCGCTTCCAAAAACATTCAGGACATGGTTTATAGATTTCAAAACCCACTTACTCTCTGTATCTGATTTCAAAATCACCAAAGTCCAATCAGCTGAAAATTCTCCTCTGCCCTTAAGAATATCTGAAATTATTAATATCTTATTTTCTTTCAGAAAATTTAAAAGTTTGTTTTGGTCAGATTGATTCATTTCTTTTATAAACATTCTCTGTGGATCTTTCAAGTTCGTCTGTGTTGGTTTTATTTCCCCAGTATAAAGTTTCAAAATTTGTGCCACATCTTTTGGAATATTCCAAAGTTCAACATATTTATCTACCTTCCTTTTGTCTATTTGGTTAAAACCACTTTTTAAATTACTGACAAGTTTAACCTGCAAGTTTTGCACATCCTCTTGAGATTTTAGTTTAATTAAAATAGTTATTCTAACTTGAATATCTGCTTTATATTGCCCTCTAACTTTTAACGCCTTTACAAATTCAATATCATCAATTTTATAATTCATTTCAGCTAGCCATTCTTGAGCAATCTTGTCACTACTCCAACTATTAAAACGATCAATAACATCTTGCTCATTACTAAATCCAGCCTTAGCGGTTTTAGAGCCCAAAGCTATCATTTCTTTTAAATTTGTCTTTTTATTTTTCATATTTTTCCAATGTTTTAAATAATTCTCTAGTAATTGCTTCAATAGTATTTACAGTCATAGCGTTTCCCGCTTGTTTTAATAAATTTATCTCTTCAATAACTCCATCAACCTTTTTTGCTAATTTTTTAGGGAAACCTTGAAGCAGTAATGATTCGTAACCAGACAACTTTCTAAACTTACCATTTCTAACATACAGAATACCATGTCTGCCCACTCTTAATGTAGGCACCTTATTATCATATACTCGCAAATCGGATTGTCTTGTGTCTATAACCAAATAATCTCTCTTTAAGAACCCTTTCAAATCATATCTTCCATGATTATATGTATTTTTTAAATATCTCAAAAATGTTTCGTAAGATTCTTTTTTATCATTAAATTCAAGTTCTTTTTCATCAATCAAATAATCTTTTACATTTACTCTTTGCTGTTTATCTGGAAATTTAAACTCAAAATTATTAGGTATTAAGTCCTTTCTAATTCCGATAAAATAAACTCTTTCTCTCATCTGTGGCACTCCATAATCAATACTATTTAAAACTTGATAAAATACTTTATAGCCCGCTTTATCAAGTTCTTTTAAAATAACCTTTAACGAATTTCCATTATCATGATTTGTTAGTCCTTTAACATTTTCCAAAATAAAATATTTAAGATTCTTATCAATCATTATTTTTATCAAGCCATAGATAACTTGACCTCTTTTATCTTGCATTCCTTTCCTTTGTCCAATAACAGAAAAAGACTGACAAGGAAAACCTGCAATCATCATGTCAAAATCTGGTAATTTATTTGTATCAATTTTCATTAAATCACCATAATTTATTTCTTCTTCACCAAAAAACTTTCTATATGTTATTTCTGCTTGTTTATCTATCTCAGAAAAACCAACACAAGACAAGCCATTTTTCTCAAGACCAAGACGGCCTGCCCCAATTCCAGCACAGAAATCCATAAATTTTACCTTATATTTAGTATTACTAAAAAAAGTATTTTCTTTTTCAAGAAAATTTGACGCCCATTTTGATGCTTCTGATATGGTTGCTAGAGCCATAAATCCATTGTATCATAATTCTAGTTATTCATAATTTATTCATTCTCATTGCTAAAATTATATATCTCAGCCATAGGGATGATACCATCTACGGCTTTGAGTATCGCATCTTCTCTCATCATGAGCATTCCTTTACTCCTAGCTTCTTTGTAAATAGCCCCGTCTGTAGGATCTTTTAAGATTACATTTTGCATATCTTTGTCTATCTTAAACATTTCAAACACAGCTATACGCCCACGGGTCCCAGATGGGCATTCGTCAGAAGGAATAGTATCGTACATTTCGTCTTTTATGTTTATTTCTTTTCTATATTCTGCTGGCAAATCTTTTAATTGTTCTTCTATTTGGATTTTCATACTTGAATCTATCGGCATAAGTTTTCTAGAAGATGGACATGTGAGACGGGCGAGACGTTGAGCTACAGAGAGTATGAGTGTAGGAGCAATAAGATACGGATCCACTCCCATATCTACTAGACGTGATATAGCTCCAATAGCGTTGTTGGTGTGTAGAGTAGATAAAACAAGGTGACCAGTAAGTGCAGCTTGAATAGCGAGCTGGGCTGTCTCTTTATCACGAATTTCTCCTACTATTATGGTATCCGGGTCTTGACGAAGAATAGAACGAAGTCCTGAAGCAAAAGTATACCCGATCTCTGGCATCACCTGAGATTGGTTCACATCTGGCATATGGTATTCTACTGGATCTTCAAGAGTTACTATATTACTTTTTTCTTTATCTAATTCATTCATCATAGAATACAGCGTGGTAGATTTACCTGAACCTGTCGGACCAGTGATGAGTATCAATCCATATGGTTTATCTATAGCTTCTCTGATTAAATTGATATTCTTTTTGGAAAGTCCTAGCTGGTCCAATGACTTGACTCCCTTTTCAGAATCAAGCAGACGAATAGCTACCTTTTCCCCATAATACCCCGGCATAGTAGAAACACGAAAATCTATCTTTCGGCCATCAACCACAGTACTAAAAGACCCGTCTTGAGGTTTTCTCTTTTCGTCTAGGTGAAGCTTGGAAAGGATTTTTATACGAGCAATCACTCCGCTGTGAACATTTAACGGTAATATAATAGATGTATGGAGTGCCCCATCTACTCTATATCGTACCTTTACTTTTTGGCCAGTGTGTTCTATGTGTATATCTGAAGCATTTCCTTCTATGGCATTTCGTAGGATAACAGCCACTATTTTTATAATTGGAGCGTCTTCTACTATTTTAATTTCTTCTTTTTTTACATCTTTTATTTCTCTACTCAGATCATTGTCAAGAATATTCTTATCTCCAACCACTTCTTCTTCTCCATTAAATTGATCTAAAGCTTCTTCAACCTGAATAGATATACCTTTATATGCATTCATCACTGTTTCATAATCACTTTTAGAAATGAGAAAAATCTTGAATGGTATAGACAGTTTGCTAGAAATAAATTGTAATGCGTCTGCACTCTGTATATTTTCCGGATTAGTAACTCCTACTTCTAAAACTCCGTCATTTAAAGCAAATGGAACAAAGTGATAATATTTGGCTGAATCTTCAGGAATATATTTGAGAATATTAAAAGAAATTTCTTTAACATTTACTTTTTTGGTTGGTATATTAAAATACACACCTTTTGTTTCAAGTATTTGATCTTCTTTTAATCCAAGCTCAGCCAACACGCTGTCTACATCTCCTTTGTATTTTTCATTAGCTCGGTTCTTTATCTCTACTATTTGGCTCTCTGTTATCAAGCCTTTTTTTACTAATTCTTCTAAAAAACTCATATCAAATTAATTTGTTTTAACTCCTCCAGTACTTGAGTTATTTGTATTTTCTTCGTCAGGGGTATCAGTAAGGGGAGAAACTGGCAGTATCTCGGAATTATTGGTAGCGGGAGTGCTTGAATTTAAACTGTTGTTTATGGCGGTAGTGTTGATTTCTGTGCCAATAGGAGCAAATGGATTTGGTCGTCCTTCGTCGCCGAGAGGCACAAGCAAAATACTAGAATCACGCAAACTAATAAAGGCTATATCTGTAAAAATTGAATCATCGAGCGATATATTCTTTACACTTAGGAGAATAGATAAAAAGTCTTTTGCTATCTGAGGGTCTGCCTGCTCTACTAAAGTGCTCCTAGTCGACGCTATAGTATTGTTTGCTAGATTTTCTTCACTAGAGAATGTAACCAAGTTTGCTTGTTCTGGTTCTTTTTTTATAAATAACACATAAATAGAAATCATAACTATGGCTATGACCGTAAAGAGTATTATGTTTTTTATTTTAGGATTCATATTGATTTAATTCTTCAACCAATAAGTATTAATTCTAAAGCCATATTTGTAAGACTCAGACGCTGAAGGCTTGCTACTGATTTCGGCAGAAGAAGCAAATTGGATGGATGAGATATCAACAATTCTTAGATTGCTTTCCAAGTCTCGCATAAAGTTTAGGAAATTATTGTAAGTGCCTTCAGTTGAAAATTCTAAACTCCATACTCCGTAGTCTTTATTAGAGACTTCTTCGGTAATCTGACTGATAGCACTAGTAGAACTATCTGTAGCTACATCTTTTTTTTCTGCATCATATTTAACATCTTTTAGAATCATCCCGTAAGGAGAAGCAATCTTTTCTATTTCTAATATCAGACGGATATTGTCCACACTGTCTGGCAATAGTTTAACAATTTTATCTAAATTTTCTGGATCTATATCGCTATATTTTTTGGTCAATTTATCTCTTTCATTTTCAAGGGCTTTTGAATTGTTGAGGGCTTGATTATAAGAAACCATCTTAGCTTTTAGCATAGACATTTCTTTATACACAGGATTTACCAACATAAAAAAACCTGCGATTGATGTTCCTATTAAAATAATTGGTATAATGAATCTAAACATAATTTTAATTTGTTACATTTTCATTCTGCGTTAATAACATCTGTTTATAATCTACAAAACTAGGGTCAACGGAAAACTCTAAATCAAAGACTACATTCCCCTTGTCGTCTAGTGCTAGATTTGAAAAAATAGGGTCAATAAGATTTTTGTTTTTTGTAAATAAATCTGACTGAAGGGCCACAGACCTGTATCCTATTGCTTGACCAGTCAATTTAACCAATATTTTATCTTTTGAAGTAGTCCCTATTTCATAGCTAAATTTAGTATAACGAATAGTCTTCATCGTAATCTCACTCAATACTTTAAAGATAGGGGAAATAGCTATATGCCCCGCAAGAACTTTGTTTGAGGCACGAAGACGTCTGTCTAATATTTGCAATTGAGATATCTTTGTAGGTTCAAAACGATTTTTAGCTATGTCCAATTGTTCTTCCATTTTAGTGATATTGTTTACAAGCGATTCTTTGTAAAAATAAAGACCCCCAGAAGCGATAACCATCGTAAAAAAAATAACGATGGAAATCAGTGTCAAAAAACCAACAGATTGTCTCGGTGCAGATTCTCTTACTATTGGCTTCTTTGGTATAAATGATGTTTGAAAATTTTGTTCCAT
>Ga0210057_1005980_pt1 | contig 15331 bp, 12 predicted proteins | sample CryGeyCG2114_010_2_FD_183968 | JGI IMG/M metagenome (GOLD analysis project Ga0210057, IMG submission 183968) | Groundwater microbial communities from aquifer - Crystal Geyser CG10_big_fil_rev_8/21/14_0.10 (SPAdes) (version 2) | ecosystem: Environmental > Aquatic > Deep subsurface > Groundwater ... | reverse complement strand
TTCTTCAAGCCGCCTGATACGTTGTCAAAAAATATCTCCGGCCCGTGAGGAATATATAGGTAATTCTTCCCGAAAGGGATTTTATGCTGGATTATATTGGCCCTTATTTTCCCGTCATCAAACCGCCAGGTCTTATGACCTATTGACTCCTGAAATTTCAGCCACTCGGTTGTTTGAAGAAATGACTTATTCATTGTGGATAACTATTGACTTTATATACTAATCTGCTATATTGAAAGTGTAGTCACTATGAAAAGCCCCCTATAAGGTTCCGTCCTTATGGGGTTCTTTTCTTTTTAAATATCTATCCAACAACTCTTTTCTTGAGATTGTGGCCATACCGACCTTAACACCATCTGGATTAGTTTCAATATCTGTAACTTTAAAACCGAGTCTTTCCAATAATTTAGGGTTTTCACCGACTATCCAGGATCGTCCAACAACTTGTTTTATTCTCGTATTATCATTCACTATTTCGGCCAATCTTTTTAAGCCGTCGTCAATTAATCGGAGTTTATCTTTAATGGTAGTTCCCTTGTTGGCAGGAACATGAAGATGAATTTCGTCATCTTCGAGTTCGTAAGCAAAAAGCTGATTAAGCTCCCTATACGTTGGATGTTCGTCATACATTTGCTGACGCTCTATGGCCTCAAATTGTTCCAGTTTGCCGGCTTGAATATCTAGATAATATTTGGCAACGGGCAACATTTTTTCTACAAATTCATTTTCATCAGTTATGCCAGCAACATCTTCTAGGGAGTTATGTAGATATTCCTTTTGCTCCTCAGATAAAATGCGCGCAAAGGATTTGAGCCGTTTTCTAATAGCCTCGACTCTTTGAGCACCAGTTTCGTATCTGTCGAACAGATCTTTTAAGTCAGATCTGGTTTTTTCATCTCTTTCTTGTAATTTATCTTTCCTCTGGGCTTTAAACTGCTCAGACAAACTTTCAATTGTTGGATTTTCTGTACTCATAAGATATTAATGACATAAACGATGTCATCCTATTTTTTTCCTAAAAGCCGTAATGCTTCTCTGACCCTTTCTTCCAATGTCATTGCCTTTTTACCCTGAGCTTGTCGAAGGGTTGCTTCTTTGAGCGCATCTTTTGCTTGCGATGGACTGTAGCCAAGAGCCAAAAGCGCTTCTATGGCTTGACCTTCTTGGCCCAAGTCCACCCCTTCCATATCTCCGACATCCAGATAATCAATTTTACTTTTTAGTTCCAAGATTAGACGCTGGGCTGTTTTGGGGCCTAAACCCGACACCTTTTTAAGGTAGTCCGCGTCGTCATTCATTATCGCCGCTTTCAGGTGCTTTGGTTCAATGGTTGAAAGAATGCCGATGGCGCTTTTGGGGCCTATGCCGTTGACGCTTGTAACGAGATGGAACAATTCTAAGTCCTCTTTATTCTGAAACCCATACATATCAAATGTCCCTTCCCGCATATTGAGCTGGGAATGAATGAAAAGTTTAACAGTCCCCTGCCCCGAGGTCACCGAAGGCGACTTTTCGGGGTTGACAACCGGGCTTGATTTTGATAAAATATTAAGCAATCTGGGGGATACTGTCACCTTGTACCCTATACCGCCCGTGTTCAAAATAACGTATTTATCACCCCGATGTTCAATAGTACCTTCCAAAAAACTAATCATATTATAACTTGCTGGCCGCTCTCGCCTCATTTTTGGCGAGTACGCTCTTGACCAATATTTTCGTTATAAGCTCCAGTCCTCCTTCACCATACTATAGTATGGCTCAGTCCGGGCTTCGCTTGTGCCTCAATCTTGGTCAAGCCAGCGGCGTTCTAATTTATGTCCCAAGCTTATCATTGAAAAAAGAAAAGAAAAAGAGCCGATACTGGCTCGTTAAAATTTATTCCAAAACATTCTTAAAAGAAAATACAGTACTACGCTGACTACGGCAACCGAAAAAAGAATGCCAAACAAGAAACCACCAAGCATTTTTAGTCCTTACCAAAACAATAGTACTACAATATACGTTAACACATGTTCAAGCTAATTTCAAAGTACCAACCCACTGGCGACCAACCGGAAGCCATAGAGAAGCTGGCAAAGGGCTTGAAAGCCGGTAAAAAGCACCAGGTGCTTTTGGGCGTTACCGGGAGCGGAAAGACATTCACAATGGCTAAGGTTATAGAGAAATATCAAAAACCGACCCTTATTGTTTCTCATAACAAAACCCTCGCCGCCCAGTTATATAAAGAATTCAAAGAATTTTTTCCAAATAACGCCGTTCATTATTTTGTAAGTTATTACGACTACTACCAGCCGGAGGCGTATATCCCCCATACCAATACATATATTGAAAAGGACTCCAAGATAAACGAGGAAATAGACCGCCTGCGCCACGCCGCCACACAGGCGTTGATGTCCCGCGATGACGTCATAATCGTCGCTTCCGTTTCCTGTATATACAACCTCGGTTCGCCCGAAGAATACAAGAATCTCGGCCTTGAGATATTCGAGGGCAAAAATATAAAGCCGGCTGAATTAGCCAGAACCCTTTTGCGTTTGCAATACGTACAGAACATAGAATTAAAGCGCGGGTGTTTTAGAAAAACAACCAATGAATTTGAGGTCGTCTCCCCCGCCGCGCAAGAGGTTGTAAAGATCCGACTGAAAAACGACGCGGTAGAAAAAATATCTTTAGCCGGTTTAAATGACCCCGAAGAACTTGAAACGAAAGACCTTAATTATGAAAAGGTGGTAGAGAGGACCATATTCCCGGCCAAATATTGGCTCACTTCGGATAACAACATAGGCCTGGCAATAGAAAACATAAAAAGCGAACTTCAAAAACAAGTTAAAGCGCTGAAGAAACAGAAAAAATCCGAAGAAGCGGCCCGGCTTCAGGAGAAGACCTTGCGCGACATAGAAATGATGAGGCAGACCGGCTACTGCCACGGAATAGAGAACTACTCGCGCCATCTGGACTTCAGAAAGGCCGGCGAGCCGCCGTATGCTTTGCTTGATTTCTTCGCTTCCAAAGGCGAATTCCTGACTATCATAGACGAGTCCCACATCTCCATTCCCCAATTGAGAAGTATGTACACCGGCGACCATTCCAGAAAAAGCACTCTTGTGGAATACGGTTTCCGTTTGCCGTCCGCGATAGACAACCGGCCGCTCAAATTCCCAGAATTCCAAAAAAGGACACAAAAAACCGTCTATGTCTCGGCCACTCCGAACAAATATGAGCTGGAAAAATCCGGCAAAGCGAATGTTGCCGAACAATTGATAAGACCGACCGGCTTGCTTGACCCGACGATAGAAATAAAGCCAACCGAAAACCAGATTCCCCACCTCATTGAAACAATCAAACAGCGAACCAAGAACGGAGAAAGAGTCATAGTCACCACCTTGACCAAGCGAATGGCCGAGGACCTTGCCGAACACCTCGCCGATAATGGCATCAAGGTCAACTATCTTCACTCTGAAATAAAGACACTTGAACGGCTTAAAATCTTAAAGGACTTTCGTTTGGGACATTATGATGTGATGGTAGGAGTAAACCTTCTGCGGGAAGGTCTGGACTTACCCGAGGTTTCGTTGATAGCGATATTGGACGCCGATAAAGAGGGGTTTCTGCGAAACACAACCACGCTTATTCAAACAATGGGCCGTGCGGCTCGGCACGTTAACGGCCATGTAATAATGTACGCGGATAAACGCACCCGGTCCATAGATGCCGCTATAAGCGAGACCGACAGACGAAGGACAAAACAAAAAGAACACAACTTAAAACACGGCATCACGCCAACAACAATTGTTAAAGACATGGGCAGTTTTGACCTCCCGGTAGCCGCACGGTCGGCAATCCAAAGATACCCCGCCCCAAGCTTTTCCGCTGACCGCCATTCAGAAAAGGGGCGGGCTTGGGGCGGGGCAAGTGGAAATGGAACAAACGGAAAAGATGATATAGTTTTCTTTGGAAGCGCCAATAAACAACGGGCGGTAAAAGAATTAACCCAACTAATGGAGAAAGCGATAAGAAAATTTGAATATGAGAAAGCGCTGGTATTTAAAGAGCAGATAAGGAAATTAAAAAATGATGTTGCGTAAAAATAGATTTTATAGTATCATTAATTTTTGAATTTTAAATTGTCATTTTGCATTTTGATTTTTGCATTTTGATTTTTATATCATGCCGATAACAAAATCAGCAAAAAAAGCCCTCCGACAATCCCTCACAAGAAAGGTGAGAAATTTAAGGCGTAAAAATAATTATAAAAACAACTTGAAAGAGCTCAAAAACCTTGCCTCTGCCGGCAAAAACGACGAGGCCAAAAAACTGCTCCCCAAAGCATATAAGGCATTAGACAAAGCGGCCAAGACAAACGTCATAGCCAAGAACAAAGCCGCCCGATTAAAATCATTTGCAGCCAAACTCTTACAAAAAACCGCTTAGCGGTTTTTTGGTGAAAACAAAAGCCGCCTACTTGGCGGCGTACTCTATATTATGCTCTTGAGTAGGTTTTGAGCCAATGCTTTTCGCAAAGTTGACCACACCCCTCAACATAATACATCCGTTGTTCAATAGGACAATCAGTGCGAATGCTCGTATTAGTTTTACAAGACGGATATGCGCAAAGATCGTAGTAAATACCATCAACGAGCTTAACATATTCAGAGTTTACACCTTCCGGTAATTTCTGTTCCACAATTGACTCCTAATCTCAAAAACTTATCTGAATTATATATACCACAAGAATCAATTTTTGGCAATATTATAGACAATCCCCAGCCCGGCTAACAGGGCTATTACCGCCGTCCCGCCGTGACTCATGAACGGCAGAGGAATCCCGGTCAAAGGAACAAGGCCGGATACGGCAGCTATGTTGATGAATGCCTGGCCGACTATCCAGGTACTCATTCCGATGACAAACAAACGGCCGAATTTGTCGGATGTTAATTTAGCTATGGAAATAAGAATATAAGATAAATAAATAAACAGGCCTATCAGAACCGTCGCGCCTACAAAGCCCAATTCTTCTACCACAACGGCGAAGATAGAGTCGTTAACAACCTCCGGCAGGAATCCCCACTTTTGGGTGCTTTCGTTATAACCGTTGCCGAACAGGCCGCCGGAACCAATGGCGATGAGGGACTGGTTTAACTGATAAGATATACCCCTCGGGTCAACGGATGGATCCAGAAATGTCTTTATCCTATTAAACCGGTACGGCTCTATGAAAATAAGCCCGGCCACAACCACGGCAAAAATCGCGACTATTACAAACAGATGTCTCATGCTCGAGCCGGCAGTAAAATATATTCCGAGAGCTATCAGCACAACCACCGCCAGAGTGCCGATATCTGGCTGCATCGCAAGTAGAAGCCCGATAAAAGATATCACCACAAAAAACGGCGCGGTACTATAAGACCAATTCTTGACGCGTTCATCCCTTGAACCGAACCAGGCGGCAAGATATATGACCATTGCCAGTTTTAAAATTTCGGCCGGCTGAAAAGACACGCCCCACAAACTCACCCACCGGTTGGCGCCCTTAAGACCGACGCCAATATCGGGCACAAAAACAAGTATCATCAACAAAAGAGAGCCGAACAATATTATGAAAGAAACCTTTTTCCAAAACCGATAGTCGATTTTAGAAAACAAAAAGAATAATAACAGCCCCGGCAGAACTCCATACAGAAACTGCTTTTTAAGATAATAATAAGAATCCCCGAATTTTTTCTCTCCATCTATAATTCCAGCCGAAGACAAGACAATCAGCCCGAAGGCAAGCAGGATAAGGGTGATGAATAATAGGCGATTTTGCATACCCATTTATTGTAATATAAAACCGAGCTAAATGCTCGGCTCAAATTCTTAATTCCTGATCGTCGGCCAGTTTTCTAAACTGGGAACAGGTCTCATAAAGCTCCCCGAAACTTTTGCCTACGCCGACGATACTGCTCCCCGACCCGTTGACGGGCTCAATTACGATAATCTTATCGCACATTCTTACGGTACTTAAACGATGAGCGATAATCAGGGCGCCGCAGTCGTTGCTTAACACTTTTTCTAATCCGGCTTGGACCAGCTTCTCGGTAGAAGGGTCAAGCGAATTAGTGGCCTCATCAATAGCCATAATTCTTGGTCCCTTCATTGCCGCTGCCAAGATCATTAACCGCTGATTTTGGCCGCCTGAAAGTTTAAGACCGTTATAACCTATCTTGGTATCAAGCCCTTCCGTTAATCTTTCTCCAAAATCGACTTGCAGCATCCTGACTTTTTCCCAAAGATATTCGTCAGAAATATCCTTTAGTCCGTCTATAGAAAGACCGTAAAGAGCATTATAGCGAAGAGTGCCATTTAGAACCTGCGGTTGTTGTGGGATATAGCCCACCATTGATAACCAAGCGCCAAGGTCTAAATCGCGCAAGTCACGCCCGTCTATTTTGATCGAGCCCGAAGTCGGGTCCATGTAACGCAATAAAAGCTTCATCAAAGTGGTTTTTCCGGCGCCACTTGTTCCTACAAGAGCTACTTTTTCATGTGGTTCAATGGTAAACGATATGTTGTTTAAAACGAACGGAAGTTTTGGGTCGTCTTTAAACCGATAAGAAACGGAATCAAATTCAACTCTGTACAGAGAATTAACCGATAATCTACTGGGATTATCTTTAAAAGTAATTCCAACCGGAAGATCCAAGGCCCTTTTTAGAGTAGTTATTGACTGCAAATTATAATGAACAATTCTTTCCAAGTCGCCAACTCTCCATAAGTTGTCTATTATCTCCATCCCCAAAAATATTAACGGATAAAGCCATCCTATCGTCATGTTCCCCATCCAAACTTCTCTAACGCCGTAACCGCTAATAAGAAGAAATACTATGGCATTGATAATACCCCTGGCGTAGCCCGATTTTATAAACCACAGCCACAATGTTGTATCCGGTATGATGGCATCGTCATAGTGACGATCTAATTCCTCAAGCTCTTCAAGTTCCTTACTGTTATTTTTTACTCTTTCTGTTTGCTGCCATCTTTCTGATCTATAACGAAAAAGAAACCGCCATTTCTCCTCTATGTCCCGGCCGTCTGTCATTACTCTGTAGTTCTGAAATCCGGACCAGGCGATGTATACGACGATGAGACACAGAATTATTAAACCAATCTTCGCGCCTACAAACCACATGCCCAGATAGGCAAACGACAAGGCCAATATCGCCTCCACACCCTCAAACATCAATTTATTAACCAAGTCCATCACCCTGTCGTGCCCTTTTCTTACATTTGATTCATTCAGAACGTTATTATCACTTACGTGCACACCCAACGACTTCTGAAAGAATAACTGGCTGACTCGTCGGCTTAAACTTTTCCCAAAACTGGCAAAGAAATGTTCTCTAAGAATCTGCTTCCTATAGTTGATATGGCGAGAACCAATAAGAACAGAGCTGAATAGAATAAAGCCAGAAAGTAAAAGGGTATCATCTTTGAGATTCAGACCGTCAAAGATCAATCTAACGGACAAAGAACCCAGAAGACCGGCCAAACTGACTAAAACCATTAACACAAAGACCTTTCTGGCCAGTTTTTTCCCGCCTTCATCTATAAATTCTTTCCAAATCCAGACGATAATATTTATGGCCTTTTTGTTTTCCTCAACATAAGCAGATATGCCGCTTTTTATCTTGTCTTTCCGACCACTCACCTTCACCCTCCACCTGTAATATTGTCAAATAACAAAACACTCTAACACGAGGTGGTTATTGTGTCAAATCCTAGAAAAATGATATCGGGGGTACTTTTGAGTCCACCAAAAATATTATCAAGCCGATGATGGCGCCGACGGCGTTGATAACCCAGAACCGCATCGTCACTTGCATTTCGGGCCAGCCAAGAGCTTCAAAGTGATGATGGATGGGAGTAGATATGAAAATTTTCTTGCCTCTGAATTTCTTTGACGCTAATTGAACGATTACTGAACCGGATTCCATGATAAAAATTGCGCCAATAGGAATCAAAAGAAGCGGGGCGTTTGTAAGCATCGCCACCACGCCAAGCATCGTACCCAGCGCCATTGAGCCGGTATCGCCCATAAAGAACCTCGCCGGATAGATATTGAACCACAGAAAAGCAACCAAAGCACCCATCGTCGCCGACAGCATAATAGCAAGGTCAATCTTTCCCTGGTCAAAAGCAATTGCCGCGTACGCGCCGAACATCGTTAGGAATATTCCCGCCGCGAGCCCGTCAAGACCGTCGGTTTCATTCGCGGAAAAAGCGCTGGCCACAATTATAAAAATGAAAAAAAGAACATACCACCAACCAACCACCCAGTCACCTAGAAAAGGAATATTTATAAAATCAAATCCCAGCTTGTAGTAAAACCACCAGGCCCCGCCGGCACCGACTAATAGATACATCAAAAGACGGTGCTTCATGGTAAGCCCCCCGCCGCTAGGCCCTATTTTTTTGATACCAAAAAGATCATCCACAAAGCCAAACAATGCCGCTACAATCATAGCCGTTAACGGCACCCATGTCTGACCCCGCGATAAGAAATTTAAGTTAGACAAAGAACTACCGGGCCAAGCCCTTGAAACCCAGAAAAATCCAAGCGCAAGAACAAGAACCGTAAACCAAATAATAACACCGCCGGTAGTCGGAGTACCCTCTTTGTGTTTGTGCATTTTCCCCATAATAGACCCGCCTTCGGTATGGAGAATTTTGAAAGCTGTTTCTGTCTTGATCTGCTTGCCCATATTGAATTTATAAAGAAACTTAGTCCAAAAAGGAGTGAAAACAAGCGCAACAAAAAACGCCGTCGTTGCTACGGCGAAGATTCGAATTACGTTGAGTACTGTAAAAATATCGGTAGGCATAACTTTAATTTAAAACACAAGGCACAGATTACACAAAATACAAATTCCGTTATACGTTATACGTTGGCGCCGCGCGTATCGTCTAACGTTTAACGCAACGCGTCGCGCTACCGTTCAACGTTTAACCCGCCACTGTTTGTGTTTTTGGTCTTTATTTGTGCTTTGTGTATTTTGTGCTTTGTGTTTTTAATTTAATTACTCCCATGAATAAGCTCTTTTCGTCCAACTTATTAACTTTTCCGTATCGGTAAATCTCTCGGCGGAGCCAAGAACGATACTGATAAGTTTATCATTTTTACCGGGGACATCAACAACCAAGAGCATACATCCCAGCGCTCCATCGGTATAACCCGTCTTTCCTCCAACAACATCGGGTATGGCGCCCAGGAGTTGGTTGGTGCTGTTTATTTGGTGCTCTATTTTGCCGTCTATGGAATAGACCTTGACGGTTTTTTCGCCAAGAAGAGACCAGAGCTGGTCAAATTCAAGAGAATAATTTACCAGCTTGAGCAGGTCCTCCGACATGGACAAAGCATCGTCGTTGAGCCCGGCGGGGTCGTGAAATATCGAGGCATTCATCCCCAGTTCAACAACTTTTTTATTCATAAGACCGACCAGATCAAGACCGAGGCCGGAAGCGTGATGCTTTAAGGCGTAGGCGGCATCGTTAGATGATTCTATGAGCATCATTTTCAGCAAATCCTTAACCCTAATTCTTTCGTCCAAATATAGTGTCTGCTTTTCTCCGTCAACTTTTAGAACTTCTTTAGAAACAACGACTATGTCGTCTAAATTCAAATTCTCAAGCACGATGACGGCGGTAAGCAGTTTGGTCAGAGATGCGATTGGAAGACGTTCTTCCGGATTTTTAGAATAGAGCGATCTGGACGACCTCGTATCGTAAACAATCGCCGACTTGGCGCTCAATACCGGTCTTTCTATTGCCGTATTCAGCACCGGCAGATAAGTCGGCTCGGAAATGGGAAAAATATAGGCCTGAGTATTGTTCAGAGACGCGCCGGCCCGACTGGAATTATTCGTACCCTCTCTCTGGAAAGAGAAAATAAAAAAAACATTAACTAAAATCAAAACACTCAAGACACCCGATAATAGATAAAGCTTCCTGGTCAAGAAAATAAACTCTAAGTTCTAAGTCCTAAACTCTAAACAAGTAATTAAGTTCAAGGTTCAAAGCGTTTTGAGTTTAAAACTTTTAGTTTTGAGTTTGTTTAGAATTTAGGGTTTAGAGTTTAGAGTTTTTATTAACTATTTTAATATTCAACTCCTTCAACTGCTCCTCTTCCAACTCCGAAGGTGAACCCATCATAAGGTCTCTTGCATCACCGGTCTTTGGAAACGCTATCACTTCCCTTATGTTCGGCTCTCCTTGCAAAACAGAGACCAGGCGATCCAAACCCCAAGCAATACCGCCGTGAGGCGGAGCGCCTGAATCTAAGGCATGAATTATGTGTCCAAAATTATTCTCAACATCAGAAACGCCTATTAATCTAAGTACCGTTCTTAAAACATAGCCCTCATGATTTCGGATACTGCCTCCTCCGATCTCCCAACCATTAAGAACAACATCGTATTGAGTGGTAATAATATTTTCTAAGTTCTTTTCGTTAATCAGGTCATCTTTATGCTCCGATATTGGAGTAGAAAACGGATTGTGGGTAAATGTTAATTTTCCATTTTTAGTTTTTTCAAAGAAAGGAAAGTCGGTTACCCAGCAGAACGCCAAAATACTCGGATCGTTTTTATCTTTTCTCAGATCCGGCCTATCGGTATTATACTTTTCCATCACTTCTTTATACGAAATTCTGGGGAATGGTATTTCTTGTATCTTCTTATCCGGATATGACGAATTAACCAGATCGATAAGAAGCTTTTCGTTCGTCTCCATTACATCCTCCCGATTCACAAAACTCATTTCCAAATCAAGCTGAGTGAATTCCGGCTGTCTGTCCCCTCTCGTATCCTCGTCCCTGAAACACCGCGCTATTTGAAAATATTTCTCCACCCCCGCCACCATCAGAAGCTGCTTGTACTGCTGGGGCGATTGGGGAAGAGCATAAAATTTGCCGGGGTAAAGACGCGACGGCACAACATAATCACGAGCGCCTTCGGGGGTTGACTTGGTAAGTATCGGCGTTTCTATTTCCAAAAACCCTTTTTGGGAAAGCCAATTGCGGATGAATAAAACCATCTCATGCCGTTTTAAGAAATTATTCAAAAGACGGGGTCTCCTTATGTCTTGATAGCGATATTTCATCCTGACTTCTTCGTCTATCTCATACCCGTCCGTATCAATAGGAAAAACGGGGCTAGTCGCTGAATTTAAAATTTCCAGTTCCAGCGGTTCAATTTCAACTTTTCCTGTTGGAATCTCGGGGTTGACCATTTTTTCCGGACGCTCCTTGACTAGACCTTTAACGCGAATTACCCACTCGGGACGCAATTTTTCAGCCAGACCAAACAACTCTTGATTAGATGGCACAAAAACCATCTGAACGACTCCACTCCTGTCGCGCAAATCAATAAAAATTATTTTCCCCTGGTCGCGGCGGACGTTAACCCAACCATAAAGGTTTACTGTTTCACCAACCAAGTTACTGGTATCGATAATAGAAGTTCTTGACATAGTAATATTTTAACACACGAAGGGTTAAATTTCTAATTACTGTGCTGGATGGGTACATCGGTAACACTTTTGAGTAGTTAGTTTCGAATTGAATCGGAGTCAGGTAATTAAGCGATTGATGAGGTCGGTAAAAGTTGTATTCAACCAGCCACTCAGTAAGCTCTCTGTTAAATATACCACAGTCGTTGGTAAGATGGCCAAGAGCAATGAACTCATCCTCTAACGTGCGATTGAATCTCTCGTCAAAGGGGTTGTCTTTAGGCGTCTTAACTCTTGAATAGTATCGTCCCAACCCAAGCTGTTCAACGGCTCCCTCAAAGTATTTAGCAAACTCACTCCCGTTATCAGTCTGGATGTTCTCAACCTTGCCGTCTAAAAGATAATGCATCCTTTTTAAGAAGTCGGCGGCATAGGCAGAGCCATGGCCGGGATACATTCTGGCAAAAGCAATCTTGTTATGGATGTCTATGCCGGTGAGGATATATCTCCTGTATCCGTAGACGTTAAGGCAGATGGTGTCTAGGGCAATGAGGAAACCGGATCGGGGTTCTTTCTGAAGTTCGGTTATCCTTTTCTTGACATGGGCTTTCTTCCTTTTATCCTGGGTCATTTTGTTTTTCGTGGGGTTGTAGTAGAGACCGTGTTTTTCAATGACCCTCTGTACCTTCCAAGAGGACACGGTTTCTCCGTATGTTCTGGCATACATGACGGCAAGTTTTACCTTGCCGTAACGGATGTATCTTTTTCGCAGGAGAATGATTCTACGTTCTTCCTCTCTCGTCACTTGCCATTGCCTGGTAGTTTTAGGTCTCCTGGAACGATCCTCAAGAGTAGTTAGGTTGTTAGGGTCATACAACTTCCTCCATTTGTGGAATGTTTTGGGAGAGATACCGAAGTATCTTGATGTTTGGGCCACAGTATGACCTTTGTCATAGTAGTCCATCCATTTAAGACGCTGTCTGGCTTGTTTTGAGATGTCTGGAATCTGTTCGACCTTGGGTAAGACGTATTGAATGCTCATACCTTCAATATATCTTTCAATGCCCAGTTTTTGAAATGTTAAAAGGTCATTTTTACTTATCTTTTCCATAAAAAAGAGACACATCAGAAGTGTTACCGATGTATCTCATCTTTTGCAATTACTAATTCCTAATTTCTAATAAAATACCCAATACTCAATTTCAAGTTTTCAGTTAGACATTAAAACATTAGACATTTTGTTAGAAATTAGATATTAGAAATTAGATATTACTTTATAGAACAATCAATTATACAATCCAACAACCGCGAAAAAGATAAACCCGCTTCTACGGCAGCTTTCGGCAATAATGAGTGCCCAGTAAGTCCGGGCAGAGTATTCGTCTCCAGCACGTAAACGCTGTCATTCTTCAATATCATATCTGTCCTTGAATAACCGCGACAACCGAGGAGTTGGTGAGCGCGAACGGCTATATTTTGAACCTTCTCACGAGTAGTTTCATCAATTTGAGCCGGTGTAATTTCCTGACAATGACTTGTTTTGTATTTGGCATCGTAATTAAAAAACTTATGGCCTTTTACCGGAACAATCTCTGTCACCGGCAAAGCTCCATCTATGTTGAGGTTAAACCTCAACATCTCGCCTAATTGAGGTTTAACCTCAACACCGTCCAAAACGCCGCAAGTAACCTCCCTGCCTTTTATGAATTCTTCCACAAGAATTTTTTTGTCCAATTTAAATGTTTCATCTACGGCTTTAATGAGTTTGTTTTCATCAGATATGATATTGACTCCCACTGACGAGCCGCTAGAGCACGGTTTTACTACAACCGGCAGTTTGGTGATCTTCGTTATGAAAATACTCAACCGCGCTTGGTAATTTTCTCCCTTTTTAATTTTCAGGGTTTTGGGAACGCAAAAACCTGCCAACTTAAATATCTCTCTGCTTCGAAGCTTGTCCATCGCAAGGGCAGAAGCGGTAATGCCGGAGCCGGTATATCGAGCGCCGTAGTATTCCATAAGCGCCTGAACCCTGCCGTCTTCGCCGAATGTGCCGTGAAGCGCGTTGAAAATAAGATCACAGCTTTTGAGAGCTTGGGGCATATCCGTCAATCGTCCGTTTACAAACCACTTATTATTTTTGGACAACTTTATGATGACCGTCTTATATTTTGCCTTGTCCAGATTAGCCACGACATTATCGCCGGTAGCCAAAGAAACCTCGTGTTCAGCCGAAGGACCACCCATCAATACGCCAATTTTGAGTTTATTACTCACTTTACTTTGGGGAGCAGGATTAGAATTATCATCACTTCTCAACGCCTTGAATATGGTTAAAATTGACTCCGCTCAAGTAATGCTAATTCTAATCCTGCTCCCCACATTAAAGCACTTTGGTTAGATACTGGTCAACGGGGGCAAAGTCATCGGTTAGAACAGGCATATCCGGTTCAATTTCACTGGTCCATAAGTGATCCAGATACTCTTGGAATTCGTTATTAACGACGTCGAATGTCGTTAATAAATTCGATGTCCCGGGACGCTTAACCGCCACTAAAATTATGTTTTGTATCTTGTCGCCATTCTCCGGTTCTTGAACCGAAAAAATATACACATAATCAGAAAATAATTTATATGTCGCATATTCGGCGCGTAGAAATTTACCCGTATCGCCTTCTACTGACGCGATGATATTCATCGCCACAACACCGCCTTCGTTGAGCCGACTAAAGACCCTGTCCACAAACTCTTTAGTTGTTAAGTGAAAAGGAACCGAGGACGCGAAAGCGTCTATAAAGATGACGTCATACGTTTTTTCTGTCTGATTTAAAAACACTCTGCCGTCCTGGTGAAATATATCCAACCGCGGTGAGTCCTGAAGGTTAAAGAACTTTCTTGCCAACTCTGTCAGTCCAGGATCTATTTCTACTACGTCCATCTCGGCATTCTTATATTGAGACAAGAAATCTTTCGGATAAGAATAAGCACCACCGCCTATCATAAGCGCCTGATTTATATTTTTATTAAAATGATCCGCCAACTTAAAAAACTTAGTATATTCAACGGCCAAGTCATCACCATCAAGAAACATCACCGACTGGATATAATGAGCCCCCGTACTCAAAGTTCGCACAGGCCTTCCGTTCACGGGATCAGTGCTGTCTAGTACCCACACGCGGTTATATTTAGTATCAACATCAATGAAACCGACTAAAGCGAACTGGTGTTGTAGGTTTGAGTTAAATAACGGCGCCGCAGAAAATACTAGAACCAATAAACATCTAATTTTGATTTTCACCGGATAGATGAGAAGCGACAGAAAAACCAAAAACGCCGCCAAAGAAAACAACAGATTAGTGTTACCAAAGTGAGAAATTAGAAAGAACCCCGTAACATACGTTCCGAAAATACTCCCGACAGTTGATATTGCGTAAAGATTACCGACAGTAGAACCAATGCGACCGGGATCGCTGAAATACAGTTTCACTACATACGGAGAAATGGTTCCTAGAAATATATTAGCGGGAGTGAAAAGAATAAAAGCACCCACAAAAGATGCCCACCTGATATCGGCTATCTGCGACTGAACGATAAATAGAATGGGTGATTTTAATATCGCCACGGCTCCTATTGATACGCCGGCTAGAAAAATTAGAGATGCCAACATCTTAAAGTCTGCCTTTACGTCAGCGGCTCTTCCGCCAAAATAGTAACCGGCGCTCAAGCTGGCCATTACAACACCAAGCAAACTAGTCCAGACGATTATGGAAGTTCCAAGATATGGAGCCAGCACCCTGGCGCCTATAAGCTCCAGCATCATAACCGAAGCTCCGCTTATGAATACCGT
>Ga0210057_1005979_pt1 | contig 15332 bp, 18 predicted proteins | sample CryGeyCG2114_010_2_FD_183968 | JGI IMG/M metagenome (GOLD analysis project Ga0210057, IMG submission 183968) | Groundwater microbial communities from aquifer - Crystal Geyser CG10_big_fil_rev_8/21/14_0.10 (SPAdes) (version 2) | ecosystem: Environmental > Aquatic > Deep subsurface > Groundwater ... | reverse complement strand
TCATCGCGAGCACAGTGGGTACCCACTCCAAATGGCAATCCCATCAGCTCTTCACCCACATCGGAAAGAACCCCACCTACTACATGCGTGGGAACGAGCCTCCCTGGCAAGACCTAGAGAGCCTCCCGAACGATGCTCAGGAGTGCCTTCACCTTTACAGACAGGTGGAGCTCCGTAATGCATCTAGGAAGGATCTACTCCGCGACGCGGTCATCTTGTTCATGGATGCATCTGGGACCGAGAGCTTCGGAGATAGTACCGAGATCGTCAGGCGTATCTACGCTGAAGACGATCTACCCAGGTCCGAAGCAGAAATGCTCCAAAACGGTTGGGACCGACTGCGAGCACTGGGCACATGAGAAACGTGTGTAGGCGGGTTCGGCAAAATAATGCCGGCTCGCCTACACGCAAGCTATATATCAATACTTTCCTCTCCTACTCGTAGGATGGGGCCACTGAGAACAGCTGCCTGGTTATCGAACACTACTTCATACACAGAACCACTAGGTTGGGTAATATTAAAACGATCTCCATCTCCCCTGCTATATCTTTGGTACGCCAAGGCTAAGGCTCCAGAAGCACATGCAGTTTCCTCATACAAAGTCTCTGTGTCCCTTACCCAAACAATTGGATCTATAGCTAAAGACCCATTCTCTTCTTTAACTGAAATTACTCCAGCAGCATCCTCTTTCTTCAGATCTTTTTCCTCAAGCATACTTATGGCCTTATCCCTATTAATAGGCTCATTGGTAATATAGTGACAGATGCCAGGAACGCAAACTATAGCTTCGTTTTTGCTGGATAAAGCGCTTAGTAGTATCTCCATAGCCGAATATCCATCCTTAGCAAAAACCCTTATTTGACCGTCTACGCCTGAGGCCTCGAGTAAAAACTCTTCTGGGAGATTATTCTTCTTCCAGGCTAAGTAGGCCAATGACCTAACCCCATTACCACAGAACTCACCACCCATCATAAAAAGCCTTGCAGCACTACCCTCTAGCTCAGGCTCAGCCCAAAAACCAACTTGTTCTATATCGTGATCCTTCTCAAGGATAGCCTTAGATATCTTAATCCCCTCTTCTTTAGAGTATTGGCCCTTAACGATGGCTGTAATATTGCCACCAGGATCCACCTTATAGAAATCAATCCTCATATCGTGGCTATATTAATAGATTATCGCTTGCAATCAAATCGCTTACCTTATCTATATCATCGGACATTACCCTATCTTCCTCCAGCGCCTCTACTCTGTCTCTTATCTTCCTATATGCCTGACTAGTCACCTTACCTAACTTGCTAGGCTCCCTGAAATCTATACCCTGTGCAGCGGATAAGACCTCTATAGCTATAACGTTATTAGTATTATCAACCACCTGAGCCGCCTTACGAGCACCTATAGTGCCCATACTCACATGGTCTTCCTGATTCGCAGAGGTTGGGATGGAATCAACTGAGGCAGGGTGAGCCAAAATCTTGTTTTCAGAAACTAACGCAGCTGCGACATATTGTGGAATCATAAAGCCGCTATTCAATCCCCCTTTACCCTCACTAATAAGAAATGCTGGCAATCCATGGTTGGTTGCTGGATCTACAAGCTTAGCCGTTCGACGTTCAGAGATATTAGCTAACTCAGACACCGCAATTGCCATAGTGTCCATGGCTATAGCAACTGGCTCTCCATGAAAGTTGCCTCCCGATATAACCTCATCGTCTTCTGGGAAAATTATTGGATTATCGTTAACTGAATTGAGCTCTCTTATCAAAACTCCTTCAACGTACTCAAGCGCGTCCCGCACTGCACCGTGCACCTGAGGAGAACACCTTAATGAGTACGAATCCTGAATCCTTTTAGGATCAGAATCTATCAGCCCAGATCCCTGAAAGGCCTCACGGATATTTTTAGCAGATTTAATCTGGCCTGGATGTTTTCTAAGAAGATGAATCCTTTCATCGAAAGCACTGCTAATACCCAAAAGAGCTTCTAAGGATAGTGCGCAAGCGACATCTGCATTATCTACTAATCTTTTAGCTTTGTTATAGGTAACTGAACCTATCCCCGTCATCACTGAAGTGCCATTGTTCCAGGCCAAGCCTTCCTTCGCCCTAAAGCCAACTGGCTTCATGCCCGCCTTTTCTAAAGCCTCGGCCCCTGACATCAATTCTCCTTCATACCAAGCCTTACCTTCCCCAAGTACCAAAAGGCCCATATGAGAAAGTGGGGCTAGATCTCCTGAAGAACCGACAGAACCCTGAGATGGGACATATGGTAAAACATTGTTATTTATAAGACCCACCAAAAACTCAGCTAGTTCTAGGCGCACACCAGAGTGCCCCTGCACAAAGGAGTTTAAACGTACTACCAAAATAGCCCTTACTATCTCCTTCGAAAGAGGCTCACCTACCCCTGATGCATGACTCCTAATAAGATTATTTTGTAACTCTTCGAGCTGCTCCTTAGATATAGCTTTGTCTTTAAAAGAGCCAAAACCAGTAGTTACACCGTAAACCACTTTCCCTTCATCTAAAATCTTTTCTACAGCCTCTCTCGCTCTAGCTATCCTTTCCTTAGCCAGCCCGGATAGCTCTACCTGAGTTTCTGAATTGAAAGCGACCTCCACTACTATATCTGGAGTCAACTCATGATCTGGACCAATAATCACAGCCTTATGCATTAACCTTATTCTAAGCCTACTTACATACAAAAGTGAAGAGCTCCACTAAATCAACAGGCAACCCTCTCCTACCTGCAGACCACCCAGAGCCTCAAACCTCAAAGGTATCGACACCTTTGGGTAAAGTGGAAATTCCGTTCTGTCACGATTTTATTCAACTTTTTAATCTCCCGGTCGGTTAAAAGAGATCTAGACTGGTTTTACTATATTAAAACTACGCTCTTCGAACGCATCTATCTTTTTTCTTGTTTAGACTTTATTTTTTCGGCTAATTCTTCTAGCTTAGCTGGTGCAGTATATACATACTCTATAATTGCAACCATAAAATCGTTCAGTATCTGCACCTCTTCATTGCTGATAATCTTAGCTTCTGAGTGAGCACCTATATTGCCAAGATACCTAATTGCACCCGCCATCCGTGCAAGTGATTTCGGAATAACATCCTTCTTGGCCAAGTCCTCAATTTTGGCCTTTAGATTACTCCCTTCGGCACTCTGATCCGCACAGATCATCTCCATAACCCTACGAGCAAGTATCGCAAAAACTATTGGAGAAATCTTAAATACCTTCTTTGCTTCTTCATATTCAATGCGAATAGCTTCAGGAAGAGCCTTGTCGAATTTTCTGACGTACGGATACTCAAGATTTGCGTAGTCAAGATCTCCAAAGTTATCACTCAGATCCCAGTCTGAGAAAAGCGACATGTCTTCACATGATCCACACTTTGCTAGAAAATAATATTCGAGGTAGCTTTAACTGAATACAAAACTTTATGAGGAGATTTATTCCCGCAATGAGCACAATATTTTACCTGATCTTTTTCCATACGAAATTTCTTTATTTATATCAATTCCACGCTTCTCGTGCTAGCACGACTTGGCTGACCACTCGTGTCTGGTACCCCCTGTGTTGAGACCCAAACAACGTTCTTTAGGCTTCTTTAGTATATCTAAAATAGGCTCTCGGGTCAGGGGTTTTATGAGAATTTAGGACACTGATTCCCCAAGAGGTTTTCTAATAATTAATAGTGTAGGTTTTATATCTGACGAGTTATCTCCTAGTTCATCGCCGCCAGACACTTCAACAAGAACTCCTAAATATCGCAAGTCCGAAAGAACTTTTTCTACATCTCTCCATGTTATGTTCCGCCCCGGCCTAATGAACATAGGATATATACGAGCTTCTCCTCCCGACTTTAAAACACGAACGACTTCAAAAAAGAAGTCCTGTACATTCTTACGACTTTCTGCGTAATGAGGCATAGAATATTCCGCGAGTACTACGTCAAACGCTCCATCTATAAACGGAAGAGACTCAGCTCGCCCTCCGACAAGGTGTGAGCCCTTATCTTCCGCCACCATTCTATCAAGGTTTTTTTTGATTGCTTCTGAATCTTCAGGAGATAGCTCACTAAACACTTCTTCTCGTTGCTCTGATGTAAGCGTATAAAACATATCGAGTGATGTGATATCAAGATTCTCTTGCTTGAGGTCTTGTGCGAATTGATTTAAACCAGATCCGATATCAAGAATTTTCTTTCCCTTCAAAAACTCGAGCGATACCCCAAGATCCTCAAAACATTCCTCCGCCGACCTACCGGTGGGTCGAATCTCTCCCCACAGCTTTTCTTTAAAATCCATATCAAAATAATATCATAATTACCCTCTCCGGTCGGTCTCAACTGGTTGCTGACCTCCTCGAGCTAGAGCCACTTACTTACTACTTTAGCCAATCTTTTCTCCCCACCAGTAAAATTATGCATCACTCCCGGAAAAACTATTGCTTTACTCTTAGAGTTAACATGTTTTTCAAACCAAGACACAATATCCTTAGCGGGACGATCACCATATTCATCATTCTCTCCCAATACAGCTAATACCGGTAACTTGATTTTCTTAAGGGTAGCGGGATTCTTTTTTGGTTGAGCGTAACTGAATATCTCTTCTATACTATTGGGTGTGTATAGACTTAAAAAGCGTTGCGCATCCACGATGTCGTCACAGACATTACTTGGCAGCAATTCGTGTTTCTTCCCAGACTTAACTAATGCACGAGCTACTTTAGTTGCTTTAGCGAGTTTATTATTTTTATCTGACATAACGGCCTCTGCATAGTCACTAACTGGAGCAAGGAGAATTAATCTTTTTACAATTCGATCGGGTTTCTTGCTGACATAATAAACAGACTTCTGACAACCAGTTGAGTGCCCTACGAGATAGGTCTCTTTTACACCTCTTTGTCTCACAAAGTTAACCACCCCCGCTATATCATCTACACAGTCCGTAAAAACTTCGTGTGCCTCTCCAGCTATCTTGGAAACGTACCCTTTCTTATTCTTGACTAACTTGTGCAAGCTGGCGATTTTATCATGTCCCCTATTACTGAAGGTAATTACGGCTGTTTTCTTGTTAATCCAAGGTTCAATCAACGAATGCTGATTAAGCGCTGAACTTCCAAGTCCATGAACAAAAATGATTGCTTTCTTAGGACGAGTGGGGCCGAACCAAAGCCCCTTAAGCAGATACTTCTTGGGCGTAACAATTTCTATAGCAAAACAGGGTTTCATAACACTCAGTTTATCAGATCTAGGGATAGTAGAGAACGCTCCTCGGGCGCCCGAGACCCATATGCTCCTCGTGCTAGCTCGAATTGGCTGCGTATCGTGTATGAGGTTAGAACTGAGATTGTGAGGAATAAGGGGGTTGGGGCGCTAACTTAGGGAGATGCTTTGAGTATATCCCCTCTCCATCAATAGACAATGTTAAAACCTGTTTACTTGACGACCAGAGCAAAAAATTGTTAGTTTGAACCTAGTACGCACTCCACAGCGAACGAAGAAGGAGAATAGCGATGCAGTGGGGAGAACCAATCAACTGGACTGGGTGGAAGCCAGTTCTTTCCATCCAGGACGTGCCAGATGCAGGAACCTTGACGCCAGAGGGAGTCCTCCTGACCAGGGAGTTACTCTCTCAATCGATGGTCTTCAACGGCGTGGGATACCACCGTCACCCAAATGGTGGCGGATGGGTTGCCTCGACCGCATACGTTTCTCAGAGAGCGTACGTGGGCTTTTTCGCAGAGATACATGACTACGCCATCATCGGAGACCAAGCCATGGTGTATCACGACTCGAGGGTCTTGGGTCGTGCCAACATCAAGGGTCGAGCACAAGTCTTCGGTCGTGCCGAGGTTTGCGGATTCGCTCTGGTCGAGGACTTCGCAAGGGTCTACGACAATGGTCACGTTCACGACGGAGCTCGCGTGGGAGAGAATGCGCAAGTCAGTGACCGAGCCGAAATCTTCGGCGAAGCGCATCTCTGCGGGAACAGCCATGCCCTCGGCGACGACCTGTTCATGGGCATGCCCTTCGAGCGAAGGGACATTAGGCCCAACATGAAGCTGTGGCTTGAGAAGCGAGAGGAAGAGAGACGCCGCAGCTCTCTCAAGCCAGGCCCATGGAAGCGCTTCCTACTACGTATTGCTGGTTGAACCCGTCGTCCCCCGATACACGATTACCCGTCGTTCTATCGGATAAGGACGGCGGGTATTGTGTTTATATATTTCTTATACTGAATTACTAGCAGCTGCGTATTGTGTACGACGTTAGAACTGAGATTGTGAGGAATTGTAGCTTATTTGATGGGAGGGAGGTTAGTAGGATTAACGTAGGTTGCTTCGACATCCCGAGTAAACTTTAAAAGTTCTTCTTCGCTCATAATCTCTATGCCCAGCTCATCGGCAACAGCTCTAATTTTCTTTTCCGCTTCCTGTTCACGTTCTTTGGAATTAATAAGCACCTCAAACTCCATGTGATACCCCCATGTTTTACTATATTTGATTGCCAGCTCCACACCCTTATATTCAAAATCGTGTCTTAAGATGGTTGGCTCTACCAAGTACTCATGCCCAATCGCAGTAAAGACTTCAATCGCCTTTTCTACGTCATCTTCATTGATAGGAAACTCAATCTCCTCAAATGAACTGCCGTGCCCGATTTTCGTAAGTTTAAGCGTAATCTTTGCAGTTTGTTTGGAAGTATTGTGGGTAACTTTGAGTAGTTTATCTGGCATAACAAAAAACCAAACTCTTTTATCGTCGGTTCCCAAGTCTTTAGCGTTCTTCTCCAGAAAAGTTAAAACCTCATCATATTTGGTCTTATCAAAACGTGAGCGAAATTTTACTTCTATATTCTTATCTCTCATACCAAAACATTATCACACTCTTAAGCTACTTAGCAGGCTGCGTATTATGAAGTGGAACTTCGTTTGCCTATCAGAAACACTTCTCCCCCAATAGGTTTATCCTCCCTGGGGAAAAGGACGAATTGTCCTTCTTCTGCAAAATATTGAGTATCGCCATCCGTCGCTATTAACTCCCCATCTTTCAATTCTCCAAAATTATGGAATTCACGGGCAAATTTGAAGGCGTTCGTTTTTTTAATTATTTGTTTTTCAACCTCGACAAAAATTTGATTAGGCGTTACGCGTTGATATTCTTCTGGAATTTTATTAATACATCCAAAGTATTTTAGAAAACTGTAGATAGTGCTAATAGCTAAATCAACATATTCTTCAGTTTTGTGCACCGAACCACACTCTATTCCTAAACCAGGCTTTCCTAAAGTTTCCATATACCAGTCGGTACTTCCTGGGTGTGTTTTATTCCATCCAGAGCTGACTATTCTAAAGGGTAATTCTGCGGCTAAATCATATAAGTCAGACCTACATATAATAAATGGCTCTCCCTCTTGGTCATTGAATCCATGTATATCTAATAAAGCATCCGATTGAACTAATATCTCTTTAAGTTCAGCAACCCTTTTGTGCTCAGGAGTATCACCATTCTCGTCTTTAAATATACGATTCATGTTCGCATTTACCTGTCGCTTCCCCTTCTCTAGTGCCAATGGATTTGCAACAACGAAATGTACTTCGCCTGCATCGATGGAAATGTTGGGCAAAAGTTTATTGAACGCTTTCACTCCAACGGTTTCGTTTCCGTGGATGGCTCCAAATATTGCCAAACGCGCTCCTGGGTTTTTGCCGCGAATTATGGTTTCTAAATCCATATTCAAATTATATATCAACTCGCTTGTATGGCTGCGTATTGTGTATGACGTTAGAACTGAGATTATGAAGAATACTGGAGGATGTTAGAAACTTTATGCTAAGTTTAGAGTGTGAGTAAAACATCGAGAAAAGTACAGATAGGGGTTATGGGTTCGGCCTCCGATCTCAAATACTCCAAAGAGATAGAGGCTCTGGCTGAAGAGGTTGGATATGAGGTTGCCAAGTCTGGGGCCGTTTTGATGTTTGGTGCAGAAAAGGATTATGACTCCCTGTCTACTGCTGCCTGCCGTGGAGCAAAGAGGGGTGGTGGTTTAACTATAGGAGTTACGTATGGTAAGGGGCTGGATGTATATGAAAAAGATAATGCGGACGTAATTATCGCTAGTGGTATGGAAAGAGGTGGCGGAAGAGAACTAGCCCTAGTGTTGAGTTGCGATGCCATAATCACTCTGAGTGGCGGTTCGGGAACTCTCACTGAAATAGCCATAGCTTATCAGGCAAACATTCCAATAATTACCCTGGAGGGTACTGGTGGGTGGAGCGACAAGTTGGGCGGCGAATATATTGATGATAGGAAGAGAATAAAAATTGAATTGGCTAAGACGCCAAAAGAAGCTGTCCAAAGGGCATTAGCCTTATCACGCTCCTAAGCTGCTTAGCAGCTGCCGGACTAGGACTCGAACCTAGATGACAAGGTCCAGAACCTTGCATGCTACCATTGCATCATCCGGCAATTTACATACTCAGTGTATATTCTAACCTCTATGTGTAGATCTGGAAGGGTCCCATATTACGCAGAGCCTTTCTAGAAATGAAACACCCCCTGACGGGGGCGTTTCATGGTCGTCCACCGAAAGACGGATCCTTCAGTGAACTCCAGTCATTATATGTGTCTCTGGATACCTGTCAACCTCCTCTTTATGATATATTAAAAACATGAAAAACAATGCTTTATTGTGGGTTGGTATGGTGCTGGTCGTGGGGGTTTTAATATTCTTTGGTTGGAATAATACTACTTCCCCAGAAATCTTAGTTGAGGATAATGTCCCTGTTGCCACAGATGATGAAGCTATGGTTGTAGATGCTATCTCTACGAACATAATCGGCTCTTGGGAGAGCCTAGATGACAGCAAATATGTTCTGGTATTGAGGGAGGACAATACTTACGAGGATAAATATGAGAATAAGGCAGTTGGAGCAGGCACCTGGTCTATTTTTACAGATCCAGTCGCTCAAGGCTTAGACATAGGGACTAGCTTTAAGAATGGTGTTTTCTTAGAGAAAAAAGAAAGTAGTACGGGAGAACTTTTCCATTACAACATAGAAGTAACTAGTAAAGAAGAGTTGACGATCACCTATCTTTTGGGTGATGTTCTACGTTTCAAACGCATTAAATAGATTTCTAATCAGGTATGATGGCTGATACTAGGGAGAGAATCAGCCCTAAAAGTACCGCCCACCAAAATCCAGTCACTAAAAATCCTGGAACAATATATGCGGTTAGCATCACTAGCGCCGCATTTATCACCAGCGTGAAAAGACCCATAGAGAGAAAGTTAATCGGCAAGGTTAGCAATATTAATATGGGTTTTAGGATTGCATTAGCTAAGCCAAGAACAATAGCTGCCGTCAAAGCTGCAATGAGACTATCCACGGATACACCCGGTAGAAGATAGGCCGAAGCCAGAATAGCGAGAGAAGAAATTATCCAGTTAATAAGTATAGGCATTGTTTTTAGTCTTCAGTTCTAGATACTGCTTCTACATACCGACAATAGTCACAATCCTCTCCGGAGTTAGGAATATTGTCTGAATCCAGTGCTTTCTTAATCTTTAGTAGAGTACCTTCTATCCAATCTCCATTACCTTCGTAAGGAATTAATTTAACATCAAACTCTAGTTTACCATCGAAAGCTTTTCTATCGGTTTTCCCATTTACATAGACAAAGTATCCAGTATCAGAGACATCAAATCCGTTTTGACGTAGAAGCCACTGGTAAAATTCCATTTGGCGTTTGTATCCATCTTGCCATTCAGCGTCTAGTGACACCTCACCATCTTTGGCAGTGGCCTTATAATCAACAACCAATAGCTCCCCTTTTGGATTTACCCACACATCATCAACGGCTCCGGTAAACATCAGCCCCGTGGGTTCGTGTAGATACTGTACCCCCACAAATGTATCTCTCCACTTATCCAAATCAGGGTGTTCATACGGAATTGCATCCAATCCATATTCTTCCATTAGGGGATGGGCCTCTTTCTTAGCTCTGTGGATATCGAATTCTTTTTTCAAAAGAGTATCCACCGCGGAGTTTAGGCTAAATGGATAACCGGGTGGTCTTCCTACCCCCAACTTTCTGTCTAGGTAGAAACACTTAGGACATTCAAAAAAAAGATCCACCTTGCTTCTTGAGAGCTTGAATGGTTCCGCGTCCTGCCCGTAAATATTGCGAGTGCGTTTTGGATTGTAGTATTTAGACATAAATAAAAGTATATAGAGAGACTCGTTAAATCAAAAGGGGGCTATCTAAAGCAAAGTTTCGATAACCCCCTTTGGAGGCAATCCGTAAGCCGGATTCTGTCTTGAACAACAATCTATCTACGACCTTCGGTTACCCTCAGGTTCTTGCGGCGCTCTCTATTGCTAGAGCTCGGCCTTGCACTCAGGTAAGGATTTTGCCGTTTCATCCTGGTCTTTTATCCCTATAACCAGGTAGAGCCATCTACGTTGGGACGGGGCTCCCCTTGCCCTTGCGGACTTGGGCGTTACTGCTCGCACCTCTGAACTTACGTTTGACGGGTGTTACCCGCTACCCTTGTCAGTAAACTGATTGAGTGTCCGGACTTTCCTCTTGGCGGGACTCTAAGGTAATGTGCGATCGTTTCCGTACTAACGAGTCCTCGCAAAGCTGTTGTTTGGATTACCTCCGAGAAGTTTTATATCACTAAAGGCCTAGAGTGTCCAGAGCTTTATTGACCAATCTATCGGCATTTTTATTTTTATCCCTAGTGACGTGAATGAATTTAACATTTTTAAAATCTTGTTTTAGGTTCCAGATTTCGATAAAGAGTGGTTGTAAACCTTTATCTTTAATTTTGAACTCTCCATTTAGTTGGTTAACTAATAACTGACTATCGGTTCTTAACTCTATTTCAGTGTCTCCCGCTTTCTTGTTGCCAAGAAGTTGTTTAGCTTTCTTTAGCGAAAAAATAACTGCACTATATTCGGCAATGTTATTAGTCGTATGTCCGATTGACTCTCCGTATTCTTTTTCTCCGACGACGGCGCCAATGGCGGAAGGTCCTGGATTACCTCTCGATCCTCCGTCGGTGTATATGAGAAAGCTATTTTTGCCCATGTAACTTTATCAATTCCATGAATATTCTATAGGTTGTCTTGGCATCATCTATCGCTCTGTGATGGGTACCCATATTAATTTCAAAGTGATTTGCTAATTCTTTTACTGAGAGTCTTGGAAATTCAGCCTTGTCGCCGAGTAAAAGCCATGCCAAAGAGAAGGTATCTAAACCTTTATAGAAATACGTTGGTTGAAATCCATGTTGTTCGAGAGCGTTTTGTACATGCATCCAATCGAAGGGCAAGTTATGAGCTACTAAAATTGTGTCTTCAGCAAAATTCAAAAATTTGAGAAGTCCTTCTCTTAGGTTCATACCGTCTTTTCCCCACTCCTCTTCATTGTAGCCAACAACTTGTAGCGCCTCTGGTGTAGCGTTTTCGATATGTTGAGGTTTAATCTTTATATCTATTTCGGAGAGCTTCTCAAAAGTGTTGGCCTTTACCCTAACGGCTCCTATCTCCAATAATTCCTTATCTAGTTCAAAGCCAGTGGTTTCGGTATCAAAAAAGCAGAGGTCGCGCTCGTTAATTGGGATATCAAAGTGCCTGTATTTAATTTCCATATTATTTATTTTATAACTTCGAGTGCAGGAAGTTTCTTCCCAGACAGGTATGTTAACATGGCCCCTCCGCCACTTGAAATAAATACGTTTTTCCCTGGTCGCTTGAGACCAGATATGGCTGAGAGGGTATCTCCACCTCCGATTAGTATATAAGCCCTTTTCTGGGCCAAAATCGCCCCATAGAGGGCCTTTGTGCCGGTACTAAAGGGTTTATCCTCGAATTTGCCCATAGGCCCATTCCAGACCACCGTGCCAGCCTCTTTAATAGCTGCTTTATAGAGCGCTATGCTCTGAGGTCCAATATCCAAAATGGCGTCATTTTTAACCTTCCAATCTACGGGAGTAACGATCTTCTCTTTTTTCGCGAAAGACTTAATTTGTTGCATGGCCCCATTGTCGTATAAAGATTTTCCTATATGCACTCCTCTTGCTTTGAGAACAGTATTAGCTGGTCCACCTCCCAAAAGAATACTGTCGGCTTTATGCATGAAGCTTTTGAGTACACTTAACTTATCTAATGTCTTCGCTCCTCCGATCACGATTACCAGAGGTTTTTTAGGATGGCGCATGGCTTTGTCTAACTGACGGAGTTCCATCTTAAAATTTGGCCCAATAGTACTTGGTATCAACTTGGGCAATTCAAAGTTAGAGGTATTTTTGTGGTGACTGGTAGGAAAATCATCATTGATAAACTTATCACCCAGTGAAGCCAAAGATTTCGCAAGACCTTTACCTGCTTTTGATTCGGCCCGAAGGAATCTCAAATTCTCTAAAAGAAAAATAGTGCCATTGGGGCTTTGCTCTATGGATTTAATAATTTTAGGGAAATTGAAATGATCTACGAAAACAACTTTTTTATGTAATCCCTTAGAGAGTGGATCCACAAATGGTTTTAGGCTTAACTTGCTTTCTTTGCCATTGGGTCTTCCGCGATGAGCTAAGATAACTACTTTGTTAGTTGCTTTCGAAATAGATCTAATACCATTCAGGGTGTTTTGAAAACGGAGATTTTTCCCTAAATCCTTATCGCTTATATCTAAATTGACGCGCAATAAATAAGTCATCGATTCATTATAGCAGAGGGAAAAACATTTAAACCCCCAGCAGGGCCAGGGGCTTAAATATAGGCTCAAGATATTCCTTAGCCGATATCATCGTTAAGGAATCCACTTCACTCGAACGCTATTGTAACTCAAAATGTTATAAAAATCAAGAGGTCTTCTTGAAGACGAAAAGTTTATATCCTAGAAAACTCCAAACCAAGCCGAGGAATGTAGCTATCAAGGCCGAGAGGTTTGCCCAATTTACTGGCCCTAGGCCAAAGAATGGTGTGACATAGTTAACTAAGATTGAAGCTGAACCTACATTGATTCCTAAACCCACAAGGCTAACAATGAGGAATTCTATAAACTCTCCCTTACCCCCTCCTTTTGTTTCAAAAGTCCAGTGCTTATTCCAGAGATAACTATTTATTATCGCCACCGAAATCGAAAGGGCCTTGAAAAGGGAAAACTCACCACCTGCCGTTATGCCCGTTGCCGCTATTAGCAGATTTAAAATAGCGAAATCAAGAAAAGTATTAAGACCACCCACTACGATAAACTTGGCCATTTGCCAGAAGATCGAGACCCAGCGGCTAAGAAAGCGTAGGGCGGTAAGGCCAATCAAGGTAAGGACAATCAGGGTAAGCGCTATAAGTATGCGCGTATTGAAACTATACCCCGGAAGATTGTTATTAATTGTCGGAAGCGAAAGAACTCCTATCAGAAAAGCAGCGAGTATGCTGAAACGAATGTCTTTTTGGCTCATGATAGAGAAATAATTTGCTTGAATTCATGAGCATCGAGGCTGGCCGCACCAACAAGTACTCCGTCTATTATATTTTCTTTCAGAAATCCATCAGCAGTTTTGCTATTAACTGATCCACCGTAAATAACTAGAACCATACTCAATCCGATTTTTAATAACTCCTCTTTAATGAATGAGATGATCGTAACAGCTTCCTCTGGTGTATCTACTAGACCGGTGCCAGAGGTGGAAATAGCCCAAATGGGTTCATAGGCTACAATAAGGTTTTCTCCTTGCTTTACCTCATCTAAATCTTTTCTTAGTTGTTCTCCAATAAAAGTGCGTACAGTAGCTTCTCCTTGTTGGTGGATGTCTAGATTCTCTCCTATGCACAAAATAGCTTTCAAACCAGCGGTAAGTGCTGCTTTAACTTTCAGGTTTACCAACGTATCTGTCTCTGCAAGTTTTTCTCTGCGAGAGCTATGTCCCACAATGACATAGGATACGCCGATATCTTTCAGCTGTATGGCAGAGGCTTCACCAGTTACAGCCGCGCCATCTTTCCAAAAAAGATCTTGAGCTCCAAGAATAGCCTGTTTAATAGCTCCCCCCACTTCCATCAGAAAGATATCTGGTGGACAAAGTACTGCTCCCTCAATGTCAGTTGCCTGAGCAAGATCTATTGCCTCAGCGACTGTTTGGGGATTGAGCTTCCAGTTGCCAACAACTAGTTTTTTCATTTCTTCTTTCCGAAGTGATTTTTCAAACCCCAGATAATGCCTATTGCCAACAATACCGCTACGACCAAATCAAACTTCCTAAAGATGGGTTCGATAATCTCCCAGTTTTCTCCCCAGTAAACTCCCGGATAGGTAAGGATGGCTGACCATATGAAAGAACCCATGAAAGTGAAGATGGCGAATCTCCAGATAGGAACTTTGAATAACCCCGCAGGGAAAGAGACAAAGGTACGAACAATAGGCATCATTCTGCTCCAGAAAGCTGCGGCGACACCGTATTTAGCAATCCACGCCTTAGCTTGATCAAAGTGATGATTATTCTCTACCCAACTCTTAAAATATCCAGCGACGGAGTAAGAGACGAGAGACCCAACTAAATTACCTAGAGCCCCCAGAGAGACTACCGTCCAAAAATCAAAAACCCCGGTTGATACCAAATAGCCAGAAAAGGGCATGATGATCTCGGAGGGAATTGGAATATTGGCGCTTTCTAATGCCATTAAAAAGAAAACCCCCCAATACCCCCAAGTCTCTATGGCATTCAGTACAAAAAGAGAGATTATTTCCAGAGCATCAGCTATCATCTATCTTTTAACATCTTAACTGAATCTTCTGGGAGAACGGAGTTGATCTCGATACCTGTAGTTAATTCAAACCCTCCGGTTACTCCAAGGTGGGGAGTAATTTCCCTAGGAACCACCTGAATGTGCCAGTGATAAAATCCATAAAGTTTTTTGTTCTTCACGGGTGTGGTGTGAATATACAGGTTATAGTTTAAATTTTTAGATAACCTTTCTAGTTTCCTAAGTGTTGTCTGGAGACCCTTTATCACCGAGTGTACCTCTCCCCCACTAGCATCCTCAAAATAAGGAGAGTGGGCTTTAGGAGAGACCCTGAATTCAAAAGGTTCTTTGGGGGCGTAAGGCGCAAAGACCATAGCGAGTGAGTCTTCATATAGAACTCTTCGATTTTTTCTTGCCATTTTTATCTGATCACAGTGCGCACATTTCTTGTGTTTATAGTGAAATTTCCGGGAATTACTTAGAGATCTATCTGTGGCTGGAGGTAAAATCGGAGTGGAGAGAATCTGATAATGGGGGTGGTAAATGCTGGCACCGGTTTTGGGTCCCCAGTTCTGAA
>Ga0210057_1005977_pt1 | contig 15336 bp, 19 predicted proteins | sample CryGeyCG2114_010_2_FD_183968 | JGI IMG/M metagenome (GOLD analysis project Ga0210057, IMG submission 183968) | Groundwater microbial communities from aquifer - Crystal Geyser CG10_big_fil_rev_8/21/14_0.10 (SPAdes) (version 2) | ecosystem: Environmental > Aquatic > Deep subsurface > Groundwater ... | reverse complement strand
TATTAAGATTGAGCAAGTTCCAGCTGGGGCAGGAGTTTATAGCGGACTTTATATTCTTTCAGATTTTTCCTTAAAAGAAATAAAAGAGGTGTTGATAAATGACGAGTTCATAGAATACCTAAAATTATTGAAAAATTATAAGAGTGGGGGATATTATACTTTTTCTTCCGCTGATTTGCAAAAGTTTTTAACCTATAAATTAAGAAAAAATAATCATGAACAATCAACAATTTTTACAAACAATAGGTGCTTCGCTTAGAAGGTTTTTGCAGACCCATCCAAGAAGCAATGAAAAATTAAAGGTGCTCCATGCAAAAATAGCCGAGGATATTCAGAATAGGCTTGGCAATTCTTATACTATAAAATCTCTCGGCGTAGGTGATGGAAAAGAAGGGGAAATGATTGGACGTTATATCGACAAAACAGTTGATATTATTATTTCAAAAGACGGCAAAAATCTCGCCGGTATTGGAGTAAAATTTGTAATGAATAATTATTCGCAAAATTCTAATAACTATTTTGAGAATATGTTGGGCGAGACGGCTAATATAAGAGCTAATAAAGGGAAATATTTTCAGGTGTTTGTTTTACCAGAAGAGATGCCTTATTATGATAATACTGGGAAGATTCAAAAATGGGAAAGGGTTACAGAGCATAATATAAAAAAATATATTGCGCTTTCAAATGATAATACAGATACGTATTTACATACTCCTATTAAAACTTTGTTGTTTATAATTAAATTCCCAGTTTGTAATCCAAAACTTATAAAAACAAGAGATAAGTATAAAAAGTTTTATTTAAAAAACAAAAATATAGAGATACAAATATCTAATGCAATTTCTGGCAATTTTGGCGAAGCGATGATTCTCAATGACTATGACAGTTTTGCAGAAAAAATAATTCACAACATAAAAAGCATATAAAAATTTATCGAGAATAAATTATGGGAATAAGATTTGGACCATTCGACCCAATGCAATTGATTTTTCAGGTAATGAAAATCCTTATGAGAAAGGGGTTGATTTCGTATGATGAGGCAAGGGATATAATAAGACAATCGCTTCCACTGGAAATGCCAGAAGCAGAAAAAGAAGCCCTTATTAATTCGATGGTTCAAAGGAAAACCAATTAGAATATGCCACCAGACACAGGAACAAACACAGAACAACCAAAGCAAACAGGTGAGATAAACCCGCCCAGAGTTTTATTAGAGGATAAAATGAACTGGATGTGGGGTATAATGATTGCAATTCTTATTGTTTTATTTGTCGCCTTCATAGCAGCTATTTTATCAGTCGGAGGCTTTATTCAATCATACTTAGCTTCTCGAACTGCAACTTATCAGAGTTTGGTTGATAAAATTACAGAGCAAAATGTTAAGATAAATTTGTTATACGATTTTTTTGATAAGGTAAATATGGAATTAAATCAAACAAATTTTGATTTGATAAAATTAAAAACATATTTTGGAATAAAATAAAAATTAGTTGATAAATAAAAATAATGTTTGGAGAAAATCAATCACAACAAGAATTACGAGAAAAATGGTCTAGCATGAGTAAGGATGATAAATGGGATACTTTTCTTTGGAAGATGTCTTGGTTCCATAGCAATATTCATATACCTGGCGCACCACCGCACGAAGCCATCAATCATCTATCTGATATGCTAGAACATGCGGCAAAATCTTCTGATAAATTAACAAGGTCTATACGAGCGGCGACTTGGGTTGGCGGAATTGCGGCCATATTAGGAGTTGTTATAACTGCGATTAATCTATTTAGATAGTTGGCCTTGACGAGGTAAACCACGGCGGTATAATGGGGTTGAAGCTAAAAGCTTCTCTAATCGATTGCTGGTTATGAAGTTTGTTCTCTGGTTATGCGGATTTGATCTGTGGTAAATGACAAGTATCGTTTCGTCTGTGGCGATAAACATTACTGCTTCAGTGGGCCAAGCGTTAGTCGCAGATCCCGAGCTTTGCGAGGGGCGCGGTCCTGAAACGCAGTGAAGGGCAAAATGTTAAATTTTCAAAACCGCCTTCGGGCGGTTTTAAGTTTGACTTGCATATATTTTTTAAAATGATAAAATACTTATATGCTAAAAGAATTAATTGACCAGTTTTATTTAGAGAACCAAAAAAATAGGGAACAGACAAGGTTTTATATTACAGACGCCGGCAAATGCCCCCGCGCTATTTTTTTTAGATTTAAAAATATGCCGCGCGAGCCGGTAGAGGCGCGGATTATGCGCATATTTGAACACGGAGAAAACATACACAGAAATATTTTTAATATTTTATATAGGTTAAGGCTTGGGGTTACAACAGAAATTCCAATTCCTTCGCAAGAAATAATTTCAGGCCGGGCCGACGCAATTTTGTGCGTTAATAATGAGAATTATGTGCTGGATATTAAAAGCATGAACAGTATGATTTTCAGAAATTTAACCCAGCCAAAAGAAGAAAATATTTACCAGATACAGCTTTATCTGCACTATTTTAATATTAAAAAAGGCATTTTGCTTTATATAGACAAAGACCAGCAGGAAATTAAAGAATTTTTTGTAGAATATGACGAAGCTCTTTGTAAAGATTTGCTGGATAAATTTTACGGATTAAAAGATTTAATTGAGCAAAATAAAATTCCTCCGCGTTTGGCGGATTATTCAAAAAATTGGCAATGCAATTATTGCCAGTTTAAAAATACTTGTAAAAAAGAAAATTGAAGCGCTTTAATCTGTAATAGGATCAATTGATTTAAAGCCAATATTGTTTTCTGCGGTTGCAATATAGAGTTTTTTGTTCTGCGCGTCAAAATATATTTTAGTAGGTTTTAGATTGGGCAGTTCGGACATGTTTATTTCGTTTCTGTTGTCAATTTCAGAAATTTTTATTTTTCCAGACAAGGTAAATATTACGTAATCATTATTTAACCAAAAGCAATCTCCAATTTTTTTTGAAAATCTGTTAAGAAATATTTTTTCATTTTTTGGAGAATTCAAATTTGCGAATAAAATTTCGTAGTCGTTATTAAAAAGTATTTTTTGCCCGTCTGGAGAAATTTTAATATTTTTAATTGGCGAGTAAAATGCATCAAAAATTTTAGTTTTTTCTTTTCCTGAAAAATCAGACCTATAGAGCAAATTATCTTTTCCAGCCCAGTATATGCTGTTTTGATAAATATCAAACGCAATCGCGCCTTTAATTATTAAAACAGATTTTCCAGAGCTGTTATCGTATAGGTTGCCATTTTTTAAAATAAATTGTTCTTTTTTTGTGAACGGAGATTGAGTTTTATCTGCCAAGGCTTCAAAATTGATATCTTTTTTTACCAAAAGAATATGCTCTAATTTTGTAACCTCTTTTCCTTTGACGGTCAGGGTTTTTTGGTAATCAAAATAGCCATCTTTTTTTATCAGGACTACATGGTTTTTAGGAAGCAGATTTTGCATGAAAGCGGAGTTTGTTATAACGCTAGTTTTATTAATTAACTTTGAATCTATATAAACATCGGCCGGGCTTGGCCAGGCTCGAAGATAAATTCCTCCGGTTGCCGCAATTTTTTTTTGCTCAAAGTCTATTCTGTAACCCAAAGAATAGCCGATAATATACGGCGTTATCGTAAAAAATAGAATCGCGCAAACGGCAAAGATAATAAACCGAATTTGTTTTGACATATCTATACAGTTTTTATAGCATAAAGGTTTTTTGTTTTCACTATTGACAATGGGGGTTATATAGTGGTAATATAAAATATCTTTCAACTGCAGAATCAAAGGGGTTCGCAGGGCTGAAAGTTAACGAGTTGTTCTTTGAGAGTAAAGGATTTGGCAATGAGACGTTCCGAATTGCTTTTCGGTTTTGACAATTTTCCGACAGACGTTTTTTTGGAGTTTTTGCGCGATGTACGAGTGCCAGGAGATGACCTCCAAAGCATTGACGACGCTCTGCAAAGCAGGTTTTTTCAGAGAGATGCGGCAGGTAATCCGCTTGAACGTTGGGAGTTGCAGAAAATCAAAATGAGTTGTCCGGAAAAAGAAATCCGGCAACATCTGACAAATTGTGGATTTCTAAATGAAACAAAGCCGAGTAGCAAGGTCTACGATTATGCCGGATGGCCTGGTGCTTTGGTCGCTCGCGCCGCTGAGCGCCTTTACGATCTCGTTAAGGCATGGACCAGTGGCGTGCGCTGGACAGAGACAATTGTCTTCGTTGGAAAGCGTCCGCTCCATCCCGACAAAGAGAGTTACGAGCAGTGTTGCAAGACACTCGGCATTTCCACAGAAGACGGTACCGCCCACGAATCGTGGCGTCGTATCAATCCGCAAACTGAGCTGGACATGATGCGCTGGGTTTGGGAGAACTTTAGGCATCCCGTTCGCGGCAAGACTGTCGAGATGTTCTTACGCCCTGTCGTCTTCGTAGATGCGCCAATGAAGCCGCCGGTGAGAGAGGGTGGTCCGCCTGTACGACCAAGTACTGAGGATACCATCTGGTGCTGGCTTGATAATTTCACACCTGTGCCGGGATCGATGCTATTGTCTTCTGGAGCGCCGTATGGAATGGCGCAAGACGAGGCATTTTTGTCCCTTCTTGGTCAATTCGGCTTTAAGGTCGAAACCTTCGGCCATAAAGCGCCTGATTTGCCAATTGAGATCTTTATGCGCGAAGTGGCTGGCTGCGTTAATCGCATCCGCCGCGTTCGCGGCAAGTGAGTTTAGACAAGGAATTTGAGAAAACACCTCGCGGGCTTTTTCGATTCGGAGAAGCCCTTTTTTTGCAAAAAAAAATTGCGCAATCATTATTATATTGCGCGACATTTATACTACAAATTTCACAGCTGTGAAATTTGTAGTATGGCATTATTCTATCCAAACCGCGGTGAAATTTCGGCCGTCTATTCCGTTTTGTCCCTTTGCAAGGAATCTTGTGTGCGACCAGTAAGCCGGCTCGCCATTTTCTTGAACACAAGAGCAACATGTGCAACGCGAATTCCAGCTTATTTTTTTAGGAGAAACCCCGCATTTTAAAAGAAGCAAACGGGTTAGTAAATATAAATCAACTGACGGCAGGTTTTTACCGAGCGGGCTTCGGGTTGTTTTTTTTAGGCATTTTACCAGAAGTTCTGGATACCGGCAAAGCCGAGGATTTTTAATTTCCGGTTTGTCTGATTCCGGTTCCCAGCAACACGGCCCAATTCCTCCAAAAATAAACACTTTTGTTTTTACAGGATTGAAACCCTGCATTGCGTTTTCCAAAATTCCCGCCTCATTCCGATCTTCTCTTATTAAGCACCGGTATCCGCCATGTATGGCTACAAGCCTAACGTCTTGTTGAAGGCAAACGATAGGGCAGTCGGCATTAAAAAACCCAATGGCAATTTCCGATTTTTCTACCATGCCTGCGTCTGCTTTGCTTTTTGTTCGTATTAGCCATGGCGCAAAAATATCATTATTCTGTCCAAATTCAACTAATTTATTTGTGAATGCAACAGAGGGCGCGAATATTGCGTTTACAGATTCCCCGAGAAGTTTCTTTGCTTTTTCTGTTTGAGTCAAAAACTGCTCCTTGGTTTGCAGAGAAGGGCTAAAATTGCCACATTCTATTCCAAAAATTTTATATCTCAGTTTAGGTTCGTAAGTCATATTTTTTCCTTTATTCAAAGAACTATTTTGTTTGTTTTGATATTAACAAAAGAATTCTGCATTTGCAAGAGCATTTTTAAAATTGGAAATAAAATGATTTTTATAATATACTAAAGACATGAAACAAAAATATTTTGCCGTCACTTATTCGGATTTTATAAAATTTGACGCAAAACCAAATGAGGATTTTTATTTAGTTTCTAAAAAATTTCCCATATTTACGGTTGCCGATGGCGTGACACAATCGCATTACAAAAACGGAGAATATGCTTTTCCAAAAGGAGCAAAAGAGACGGCGGAAATTTTTTGCTATAAAACAATTGAGTATTTAGAAAAACAATCGGATTTTAAAAAGCCAATTGAAAAAGAAATTAAAAACTCTATTAAAGAAGCGTTTGATTTTAGCGACAAAAAAATTAAAGAATTAAATATAAGATACGGCATTGATAAAAAGTTGAATTATATTGAATATGATTGGTTTGATACAGTTGGAGTGGCGGGAATAATTTTAAAAAATAAAATTTATTACGGCTATGTTGGGGATTGCGGTTTGGCTATTTTTGACGAAAATAACAAATTAAAATTCCAAACAAAAGATGAGGTTGCTCCGGCAGTAAAAAGATTTAGGGAAATGTATAAAAACTGGAAAGATTTTCCGCAAGAAAAAAGAACATTGATAATTCACAGAGATTTTAGAAATAATCCGGATAAAAAAGGATATGGGAGCTTTACCGGAGAGGAAGGAGTGCAAGATTATTATAAACTTGGAATCAAAGAATTAAAAAATAATGATTTGATTGTTTTTTATTCGGACGGATTTTGTGAGCTTTTAAAAGACAAAAATTTTGTTAAAATTTTAAAGGAGAAAAACAGAAAAAAATTAGATAATTTTATTTTGCAAAAAGCCAAAGAGAATGTGCAAAAATACGGCCACGATCGCACATTTATAGCGGTAAAAATAGGGGCTTGATACTTTATGTTTTTTAGTTTATTATCAATGATATTATGGTTGAAAAATTTGTCATAAACGGGGGAAAAAGGCTGAAGGGGGAAATTGAAGTAATGGGCTCGAAAAATTCGGCTTTACCGATTTTGGCTGCAACTATTCTGACAAAAGAGCCGTGCGTGATTGGAAATTTGCCATTAGTAGAAGATATTATGAAAATGATAAATATTTTAGAAAAAATTGGAGCTAAGACAGAATGGATTGGCGAGAAAAAGATAAAGGTACAATGTGAAAATATTAATCCTGAAAAAATTCCAAATGAGATTTTGAGCCAATTCCGCGGATCCGTTTTGCTTTGGGGCGCGTTACTGGCAAGGTTTGATAAATTTAAAACAGTGGCTCCGGGCGGTTGCATTATTGGAGCCCGGCCATTAGACACTCACTTTGACGCATTTTTGCAGATGGGGGTTGATGCAAAACAAAAGGGAAAGTTTTTTTATTTTGAAAAGAAAAATCAGGGAAAAGTTGGAAAAATTCAGGAAGTGGCGCTTGGTGAATTTTCGGTGACAGGAACTGAAAATGCGCTTTTGTTTGCAAGCTCTTTGGCCAAAAAAACAATTTTAAAAATTGCAGACCAAGATTATCAGGTGCAGGAATTGGTAAAAGTTTTGAAAAAGATGGGAGCCAAAATAAAGATTTCCGGCCCGCATATTTTTGAAATTGCGGGAACGGAAAAATTGAGGGGCTTTAACTGCAACCTTATAGCCGACCCAATAGAGGCGGGGACTTTTATTATTACCGCCTTGGCTACAAAAGGAGAAGTTTTGGTAAAAAATGTTGAGATAAATCATCTCTCTCTTTTTCTTAAAAAATTGAAAGATTCTGGAGCTAACCTTGAATTTCCAGACGAAAAATCTGTAAAGGTTTTTTATTCTCCAAATTTAGTAATAAACAAAATTCAAAGCTTGCCTTATCCTGGAATACACACTGATTTACAGCCTGAATTTGGAATTTTAGCGACGCAGACAAAAGGCGGAACGTTAATACACGATCCTTTATACGAAGGCAGGTTGAAATATTTGGAAGAATTAAATAAAATGGGAGCAGATATAATTTTTTGTGATCCACATAGAGCGATTGTAAACGGACCTACGCATTTGCACGGAGTTGAGATTTCCAGCTTGGATTTGAGGGCAGGAGCTGCATTAATTATTGCCGGTTTGGTGGCTCAGGGAACTACGATAATAAACAATGCATACCAGGTGGATAGAGGATATGAAAAAATTGAGGAGCGCTTGCAGAAAATCGGGGCAGATATCCGCCGAATTTAAAATTTCAAATTTCAAATTTAAAATTGTTTAGTATGTTTAATTCAAAAATTGCAATTGATTTGGGAACCTGCAATTCGCTGGTTCATGTGCAGGGAAAAGGGCTTGTTTTAAACGAGCCGTCGGTGGTTGCAGTATCTCTGGCTGATAATAAAATCTTGGCAGTGGGCCAATCGGCAAAAGAAATGATAGGCAGGACGCCTTCTGACATCAGGGTTTACAGGCCGTTAAAAGATGGAGTTATAGCCGATTATAAAGTAACGCAGGCAATGATGCGTTATTTTATTTCAAAAACATCCGGCAGGTTTAAATTATTTAAGCCGGAATTGGTAATATCTGTGCCAGCTGGCATAACCAGCACAGAAAGAAGAGCAGTTATTGAAGCGGCTATGACTGCTGGAGCAAAGCAGGCTTTTGTCGCGAAAGAGCCAATTTTGGCTGCAATTGGAGCCGGCATACCAATTAATTCGTGCTCAGGACACATGATTATAAATATAGGAGGAGGAACTTCTGAAGTAGCTGTTATTTCTTTGGGAGGAATTGTGACAGCGCATTCCGTAAGAATTGCCGGAGATAAAATAGACGTGGCAATTGCCGAATATATAAAGAAAAAATATAATTTAGCTATTGGAACCCAGTCAGCTGAAGAAATAAAAATAAAAGTTGGAACCGCGCTTCCTCAGAGAGAATTAAAATTTTTGGAAATTCAGGGCAGGGATTTAATTTTAGGATTGCCAAGAAATATTAAAATATCAAATAACGAAATCTGCGAAGCAATTTCAGATGTGCTGGCAGAAATTGTGCAAGTCGCAAAAATAGTATTGTCTGAAACTCCGCCCGAACTTTCTGCTGATATTATGAACAAAGGAATTATAATGTCTGGCGGAGGTTCGCTTCTCCCAAAAATTAACGAGCTGGTTGCTCAAAGCACAGGAGTTCCTTGTTTTGTTGCCGAAGAGCCGTTATTTTGCGTAGTAAAAGGCACAGGATTGGTTCTTGAGCACTTGCCAGAATATAAAAAAGTAGTGATGTCAAAGAAATGACACATCAAAAAAAGTGGGAATTTTTTAAAAATAAATTTGAGCGAGACCAGCTGGCTCACGCATATCTGTTTGCAGGAGCCGGCCAGTTGGGAAAAAAATCTTTTGCCAAAAAATTTGCAGAATTTGTCGGTTGTAAATTTCCGGATTTAATGTTTGCTGAACCGGAAGGCGGAAAAGAAATATCAATTGAAAAAATCAGAGAAGTCCAAAATTTTTTGGCATACAAATCCTATAACGGCGGTTTTAAAATTGTGATTATTGATAACGCCCATCTGATGAGCCAGGAGGCGCAGAATTGTTTTTTAAAAACCCTTGAAGAGCCAAAAGGAAAAACAATTTTAATTTTAATTTCATCAAAACCAGAAATGCTTCTGCCGACCATATTTTCAAGGTGCCAGATTATAAAATTTTTAGGCAGGCCAAGCCCGAGCCAGGAAAAAATTGAAGAAGAAAATAAAATTTTACAGGACGCGCTAAAAATTGTAAACTCTGATTTAGGCCAAAAATTTCAGTATGCAAAGTCTCTTGATTTTGAAAAGCAGGATTTGAGCCAGATTTTGGAGGTTTTGCAAAAACATTTTAGGAATTTATTGCTAGACGGATCGCCGGATGCAAAAAGAATTTTAAGATTAATAGAAGATATTAATTTAAAAATAACAACAACTAATGTAAGCCCAAAACTGGCTTTAGAAGTGTTATTAATGCAATTATGACGCATAAAGAATTTATTGATAAAGTAAAACCGGAATTTGAAAAAGCATTTAAATTTTTTGACGGCGAAATTTCAAAAATTAGAACCTCAAGAGCCTCGCCGGCCATGGTTGAAGACATTACGGTAGATGCTTTTGGCTCGAAGTTTGCCTTGAAACAGCTTGGATCAATTTCTACCCCGCAAACAAACCAGATTGTCATTCAGCCGTGGGACGCTTCGTATATTGAGCCAATACAAAATGCAATTTCGCAATCAGGGCTTGGAATGTCTTTATCTGTTGATAAAAATTTAATAAGATTAAACTTGCCCCTTTTGACAGAGGAATACAGACAGCAGCTTTCAAAAGTTCTCAATGAAAAAGCAGAGCAATGCCGCCAGACAATAAGGCATTGGAGAGAGGACGCGTGGAATAAAATTCAGGACGCCCAGAAAGAAAAAAAGATTTCAGAGGACGATAAATTCCGCGGCAAAGACGGCCTTCAAAAATTAATTGACGAATACAACGAAAAAATAAAAAATTTAGTGGAAAAAAAGAAAAACGAATTAATATAATTATGATTTCTTCAATTTTAACTTTAGCAATAGCTTTTTTCAGCTTAATCGCGTTGATGGTAATTCATGAATTCGGGCATTTTATTGTTGCAAAAAAATTCGGCGTCAGGGTTGATGAATTTGGAATTGGATATCCGCCAAGAATTTTTGGTAAAAAAATTGGCGAGACTATATATTCTATAAATCTTTTGCCATTTGGCGCGTTTGTCAGAATTTATGGCGAAGAAGGCGGAGTAGACGATTATAGAAGTTTTATAGGATTAAAAATTTGGAAAAGGGTTCTCATTATTATAGGAGGAGTGGTTGCTTTTTGGATAACTTCTATTATTTTATTTTCAATAGTTTTTGCAATTGGAGCTGATTTGCCGGTTGGCGACCAGGACATTTCAGGAATGAGCAACGCGCAGGTAAAAGTTATTTCGGTGGAATTCGGTTCTCCGGCAGAAAAAGCGGGATTAAAGGCGGGGGATTCATTATTGCAGGTTCAAGGCCTTGAAATAAAAAAAATAAAAGATTTTCAGGATTTTACAAAACAGCATGCAGGCGAACAGATTGATTTAAAAATAAAAAGGGGCGATAAAACTTTTGACATTTTTCTTGTGCCAAGGGCAAACCCTTCAGCTGGGCAGGGAGCAATTGGAGTGGCGCTTGAAAGAATGGCAACTTTGATCCAAAAACACCCATGGTATGAGGCTCCGGTACAAGGAGCAATTTATACATGGCAGACCACAGCAAGCGGATTAGTTGGCTTGTATAGTGTTTTTGCCAACATGTTTACAGGAAAAGGGGTGCCGGCCGGAGCTGAATTGGCAGGGCCTTTAGGAATTACAGTTTTTTTGGCAAACGCGGCAAGCTACGGCGCAGGATTCTTTTTATATTTTATCTCGGTGATTTCCGTTTTTGTTGCCATTTTTAATTTGTTTCCAATTCCGGCATTAGACGGCGGAAAATTAATATTTTTGGCAATTGAGAAAATAATGAAAAAGCCCGTTCCCGTAAAAATTGAGCAAAACATAACTGTAATATTTTTTATTTTATTGATTTCTTTGTCAATTTTTGTAACAATAAGGTTTGATATTCCGCGATTTATAAATTATTTTTATGTTAAATAAGCTTTTTTCATTTTTATCGGTTGATATGGCAATTGATTTGGGAACCGCCAATTCTTTGGTTTATGTAAAAGATAGGGGAATAATTATCAATGAGCCGTCGGTTGTGGCAATTAACAATAAATCGGGGCAAATTTTAGCCATTGGAGAAGAAGCAAAAAAAATGGTTGGCCGCACGCCGTCTTATATTACGGCCACAAGGCCTTTGGTTAACGGAGTTATTTCTGATTTTGAGGTTACAGAGCAAATGTTAAAATATTTTATTGAAAAAGCGGCCTCGTCCAGCAAAAAAATGTTCGGCATGGGATATTTGCCAAGGGTAATTATTGGAATTCCATGCGGAGTTACAGAAGTTGAAAGAAAAGCAGTCAGAGACGCGGCAAAAAATGCCGGAGCCAGGACGGTTTTTTTGGTTGAGGAGCCTTTGGCGTCTGCCATTGGAGCAAAGCTTCCAATTCAGGAAGCCGGCGGAAATTTTATTGTTGACATTGGAGGCGGAACCACAGAAGTTGCAGTAATTTCTCTTGGAGGAATTGTCGTTTTCAAATCTTTAAGAATTGCCGGCGACAAACTTAACGACGATATTATACAGTTTGCCCAAAAAGAATATAAGCTTTTAATTGGAGAGCGGACAGCCGAATCTATAAAGATAAATATAGGGTCGGCCATGCTTCTGAAAGAAAAAAAAGAAATGCCAATGCGCGGCAGAAATTTAGTGACAGGGTTGCCGGAAGAAGTTGTTATTTTTAACGATGATGTCCAGCGCGCCATGGAAAGATCGGTAAGGCAGATACTTACTGCAATAAAAACAACAATTGAAGAAACCCCGCCGGAATTGCTTGCAGATGTCATGACTAACGGAATTTATTTAGCCGGCGGCGGATCGTTGCTTCGGGGACTTGATACTTTAATTGCAAAAGAAACAAGAATGCCTTGCAAAATTATTGATGACCCGTTAACCTCGGTTGTGCGGGGAGCGGGAATTGCTTTAGAAAATATTCAAACTCTGGCAGATGTTATGTCAAAAGATGAAGAAGGCGACTCGCCATTTTAAATAACCATGATAACAAAAGAGGAGGTTTTAAAAATTGCCAAGTTGGCGAGGTTGGAATTGACGGAGGCTGAAATAACAAAAATGCAAAAAGATTTGTCTGCAATTTTAGATTATTTTAATTTACTGAAGAAAGCTGGCAGACTTCCGATGTCTATCCAGCTGGATAGACATCGGAAGTCTAACCAACTGCGGAAAGACGAGGCAATATCGCAAAAGAGGGAAGTGGTTGAAAAAATAATTGCAGCTTCGCCCGACAAAAAAGACGATTATATCAAGGTCAAAGCTGTACTATGATGAATTTGACGAATTTATCAATTAAAGAGTGCCACGAGGGTTTGAAAAATAAAAAATTCTCCAGCAAAGAGTTGACTTCGGCTTATTTGGAAAAAATTAAAAAAAGCGATTTGAATTCTTTTTTGTCTGTCAGAGAAGATTTGGCAATTTTTCAAGCTGAAAAATCCGACGAGAAAATTGCGCGAGGAGAGCAGATTAGCTTGCTTGAAGGAATTTCTTGCGCAATAAAAGATGCAATTTTAGTTGAGGGAGAAAAATGCACAGCCGCTTCAAAAATTTTGGAAAATTATATTGCTCCATATGACGCGACTGTTATAAAAAAATTAAAAGAGCAGGGAGCTGTTATTTTAGGAAAAACAAACACAGACGAATTTACCATGGGCGCCTCAACAGAGAATTCTGCCTTTGGGGTTGTAAAAAATCCGCATGATAAAACAAGAGTAGCCGGAGGAAGTTCTGGAGGCTCGGCCGCAGCAGTTGCGGCAGATGAAGCGTGTTATTCATTGGGCTCTGACACGGGCGGTTCTATAAGGCAGCCCGCCTCTTTTTGTGGAGTTGTGGGATTGTGCCCAACCTACGGCGCTGTTTCAAGATATGGCTTAATTGCCCACGCGTCTTCGTTTGACCAGATTGGCCCTTTTGCCAAAAATGTAGAAGATATAGAAGTTGTTTTTAATGCAATAAAAGGTAAAGACCCTCTTGATGCAACATCTGTTGAATCGGAAATTTCAAATTTCAAATTTCAAATTTCAAATTTGCGCATTGGCGTTCCAAAAGAATATTTTGCCAAAGGTCTGGAGCCAAAAGTGGAAAAAATAATTAGAGAAGCAATAAAAAAAGCAGAAGAAGCCGGCGCAAAAATTGTAGAAATCAGCTTGCCATCTACCCAATACGCTCTTGCATGCTATTACATACTTGTTCCATCTGAAGCTTCGGCAAACTTAGCCAGATTTGATGGAATAAAATACGGGCTGTCTTCTCCGGCAGAAAATTTATTAGATGTTTATTTGAAAAGCAGAGGACAAGGTTTAGGGGCCGAACCAAAAAGAAGAATTATGATTGGAACTTATTGCCTGTCTTCGGGATATTACGATGCTTATTATAAAAAAGCGCAGGAAGCGCGTAATTTAATCAGGCAAGATTTTTCTAATGCTTTTGAAAAATGCGATTTAATATTTTGTCCGGTTTCGCCATTTCCTGCATTTAAAATTGGAGAAAAAACAGATGATCCGCTTTCTATGTATTTAGCCGATATTTATACAGTTGCTGTAAAATTAGCCGGATTGCCCGGGCTTTCTCTGCCCGCGGGAAAAATTGGCAATTTGCCGGTAGGGCTTCAAATAATCGGCAACCATTTTCAGGAAAATAAAATTTTGAGCATAGCGCTGGAAATGGAAAATATGCTACAATAGAATAATGACTTGGGAAGCATTATACAACTATTTAGGAATAAGAGATTTTATTTATTATATTTCTGATCCTCAATTACAGGACATGCTTTTTTCGGTAAAGCTGGTTTTTGTCTGTTTTGCAATGTTTTTTTTGGCGGGGGTGATATATTTTATGATAAATTCCAGCTGGCTTCAGTATAAATTTTTAGAGGATGTAACAGAATTTTTTTCGTGGCAGTCTTATGGCTTGAGGTCAATAACAAAACGCTGGAAAAAAATTAAAGAAAAATTAGGCACAGAGGTTGAGGCAGAGTATAAGCTGGCAGTAATTGAAGCAGATGATTTTTTGGCAGAGATGCTTGAAGAAAGGGGCTTTCTAGAAGAAAATTTTGAAGAGGCAATAAAAAAAGCCGGCAAAGGCATGTTGCCGAACATAGAAGAAATTTTATCAGCCCACGAAGTGCGAAATTCTGTCGTTTATAATCCGGATTTTAAAGTAAGCGCAGAAATGGTTAAAAATATTCTGTCGGTTTATGAAACCGCGATAACCAATTTAGGGTCGGCCTAGATGCCTACCTTGAAAACAGCGCGCCCGGAGCTACTGAAAAGAGTATAGTGCTGATAGCCACTAAACTTATCAGGACGATCCACGTTATTTTAAAAATTGTTTTTGCTTTTATTTTTTTCATGTTGTTTAATGGTATCAAATTTTAAAAAAAAACAAAAGAGGGGGGGGTTCAAACGCAATTTTTATTTTATCGCCGGCGGGATTTTGTTTTTAGTCGCATCTTTTTTTTTAATCTTAGCAGATATTAAAATTTACAAAGAGAAGCAAAAGCTTAACGACCAGCTTTCAAGTTATAAAAAACAAATTGAAGAAATTGAAAATAGAAACAAAGCTTTAAAAGAGGGAATAGTTGAAGCGGACAATAATAATTACATTGAAAAAGTTGCCAGAGAGGAATTGGATCTGCAAAAACAAGGAGAAAAAGTTGTAACATTTATTATGCCCCCGCCTCAGCAGCAGAATCAAGAAAACGCCCAGCAAAATTTTTTTAATATTAAAACATGGGTCGGCTGGTTATCTGGCTGGTGGCAGGGAATAAAAAGTAAATAGCGCGCGGGTATGGTTCAGTGGCAGAATGTATCCTTCCCAAGGATAAGATACGGGTTCGATTCCCGTTACCCGCTCCACGATAAAACTTTTTTCTTTTTTACCGACGAATTCGCGGGTGGCCGAAACGGCCGCCCATTGCGT
>Ga0210057_1005975_pt1 | contig 15339 bp, 14 predicted proteins | sample CryGeyCG2114_010_2_FD_183968 | JGI IMG/M metagenome (GOLD analysis project Ga0210057, IMG submission 183968) | Groundwater microbial communities from aquifer - Crystal Geyser CG10_big_fil_rev_8/21/14_0.10 (SPAdes) (version 2) | ecosystem: Environmental > Aquatic > Deep subsurface > Groundwater ... | reverse complement strand
ATACCGGAAATCATTGAAAAAGCCGGCCCAGCGGCATTAGTTCCAAAACCACCTGAAGAAGAAAAACCAAAAGAAGAGAAACAACCTGTTATTTTAAAATATCGTTTATGCCCCCCGATGAATTGGGTAAAAGAGGAAGTTGACCTTCAAATAGAAGCGAGTTTAGGAAAATGGATTGAGGAAAACCTTGGTCTTAAAATGCGTTGGATTAGTTTTAGAGAGGCCGAAGGTCTTTGGAGTACGGGGTACCTTGATGTTCAAGATTATACCAAAATTGGAGAACATCTTTGGGCAGTTGGGGATTCAGAGGGTTTGGGTTTTATATTCTATAGCTCAGACGGTGGAAAGTCTTGGGAACTTCAATGGAGGGAACCGCCTGAGGTGTTTTCCAGAACTTATCCTTTTGTCGTTTATTTCTCAACTGAAAAAGAAGGTTGGATGGGAAGTAAAGATGGTCTCTATTATACTCAGGACGGAGGTAGGAATTGGGAGTTCCGTGACGTATCCGGTGAAGGTTTTTATATAGCCGAATACTGGTTTTATCCAAATCAACGGATTGACGCGAGTTACGCTTATGGTGGAAAATATACATCGCTTGATGGTGGGAAGACATGGAAATAACCACCAAAACAAGAACGCTTGCTGGAAATAGTTTTAGAAATGAAAGGCCAATTTGAATACGATAAAGCCTCTCGCCTTCCGTGTAAAAAGGCAATTTTTTGTGGCTTGGAATTGCAACAAAAACTTGATATTTGGGAATGACAAGTGAACCCCGTTAGAAGTCTACCCCTACTAAATGGATATTTTAGAGGCAGAACATAATATTGATGGAGCAGTTTACCTTGTGAGTTGCAAAAAATTTTAGTCTCTAAAATTTTTTTGCCAAGGACTTCTAACGGGGTAAATGACAAGTTTTCATTCTCGCCTTTGGCGAGAATTTTTAAGGATTTTTAACCTTTTTAACCCTTTTTTGAATACAAAATAAGGGCGAGGGAGCGAGCGATAGCGAGCGACCGAGCCCTTCAAAAGAGAATATAAAATACAATGAAATTGTATATAGTCGGGGGTAAGGTTTTTAGTGTTTTAGGTTCCTTCTCTTGGAGTTATGGATTAAATTTGGTAAGATTAAAGAGAAAGTTTGAACTCGTTTAATGTTGGAGCCATCATATTAGATACGAACTTGGGATTATAAATAGGTAAAATAGGGTTAAAATAAAATAGTTCGTTAATATAATAATAAGGGGGGAGGTGATAGAAATGAGTAATTATAAGAAATGGCAGAATAAACAAAAAAGAAGAAAAAAAGCCTTCTTGGAAACAGAGAAAGGAGAGAAGGAAAACGAGAAAAAAGAGCGGCAAAGGAGAAAAAGTGGAAGGAAAACCAAAGAAGAAGAATTTAAAGAGAAAATTGACTTAATGAAGAAAAAAAGGCTAAGTAAACCAGATCAGCACGAAAAAGGAGACAAGCGGGAATCTCGTTTCGAAGAAACCCTGGAATTTTTACAAAAGGAGAGAAAGATTCTGCACTACAAACGGTCCGGAAAATTAAGTCGCGCTGATGTTAACAAGCACATAGATTTTTATCTAATAGTTCCGAATGGCAGTAGACGCGAGGTCTATTGTGTTGATGTAACCGGTCCTGACCTAGTAGAAATAAAAAAAGAAAGAAGGCACCCTAAAAACGAGAAAAAGAAAATCATAGGAATCGAGCCTGACGAGGCGATTGAAGATATAATAAAAAAGATAGAAAAAGAGATACCGCTAATCTCAAAAGATTCCTAAAAAGGCTCTCTTATATAACTTTACAGAGAGCCTTCTATTATTTATAATTTAGAATAAAAATGCCGAAAATTTAAATGAAGCCGATTTATGCCACTAACCCATTGATCAGGGCGTTGTTCGTGGCGTTATTAAAAAATTTAGCTAAACTATGCCTTTAGACAAAAAACAATTTAGTGATTTGGTAATTACTACCATAGAGCAGCTGCCGGAAAAATTTAAAGCTAAATTGAATAATTTAGCGATTTTTGTTGAAGATTATCCCAGCCAAGAGCAGCTAAAAAAAGCGAAGTTAAGGAGCGGCGATGGCTTGTTTGGTTTGTTTGAAGGCTATAGCCAAGCGAAAAAACTTAATTTCGGTCCGGTCTTGCCTGATCGGATAACTATTTTTCGTCAGGCTATCTTAAGGCATTATTCTAGGCCAAATAACATCAGGCAGGCAATCATTTCAACAATTAAGCACGAAATAGCTCATCATTTTGGTTCAGATGAAAGAGGGGCGGCTAAAGCCAGTAGGGAACAATAATTATTGTTCCTCACCAATAATTATTGTTCCCTACCTGTAAGGCCTTTATTTTATTAAGTATTTGTGATAAAATAAGATTAATTAAAGTAGAAGTTAGAAAAATTTTATTTATTTTACTAATATTAGCGAATAATTTACTTAATTCGCTTGGACTAATTAAATTAGTTGGCGAATAATAAAACTATGGAAGCATATTGCGTTAAATGTAAAGCCAAAAAGGAGATGTTAGACGCAGCAGAAGTGGAAATGCAGGGCAAAGGCGGAGTTAAGCGAAAAGCCATGAAAGGCAAATGCCCGGATTGCGGCACTTCAATGTTCAGAATTTTAGGCAAGGCCTAATTTTGGGACTGTAAAATTCGCCAAAATTAAATTTTAACGAATTGATTAGCGAATATTGGCGTTATAGAATATTGGCGTTATAAATTTATTTTGGCGTTAATTAACAACTTCCCCATTTTATATCAAAAAATACCCCGCAGCTGCGGGGTATTTTTTCATCTGATTTTGAAAAAAAGTCCAATAATGCTATAATGAATTAAATTAACACCTCACCCCCGCCCCCTCTCCTAGACATGATAAGGGGAGAGTGAATTTCCCGAGACCATCCAAAAACTCGGAAATTCGTCATCCCCGTGAAAACGGGGATCCAGAAATAATTTAATTTTAGCCAAATATTTTTTCTGGATTCCTTCCCCGCTTTCGCGAGGACTAAAGGCCGCAGGAATGACGGTACTTTTCGGACAGTCTGGTAGGGTGAGGTATAATTATTAACTTTTATTTTATGGCTAATAAAATTTTTATAATAGAAGATGATGCTAATTTGCTAGCCGGACTGCAGGCTAAATTCAGAGTTGAAGGCTTTAGTGTTATAACAGATTTTGGCTTTAAGAGCGAGGACATTTTTAAAAAAATTATTGACTTAAAACCAAATTATATTATTTTAGATTTAATTTTACCACGGATTGACGGCTTTCAACTATTAGCTGATTTAAAAGGAAATCAAGAGACAGCTTCTCTGCCAGTTTTTGTTTTTACTAATTTAAGCGATGAAGATAGCCGCAGCCGCTGCCAAAATTTAGGCGCTGATTATTATCTAGTCAAGGCTGAATTTCCCTTGGATAATTTTGTGGCAAAAGTAAAAAAAATTATAGCCAATAGAAGATAATATAATCAAATACGAATTTACCAATCAATATAAGATACTAATATACGAATAAATACGAATGATACAAATAATACTAATAAAGCATTACTAAATTTACTAATCCAATTTAACTTATTCGCGGCATTCACTCCGCCAGCTGGCGGAGCGCAGGTTTGCATTATTCGTAATGATTAACCGAAAAATTAAAACGCGTAAGTCGTTTTTTAAGATAAAATAATGTTTAAGTTTAAAAAAAATAAATTATTGGATTTTAGCCAGCTTGAACACAAAGCTGAATATATTTTAAATAAAGTATCGCTAGTTAAAAAAATTAGGAGAAGACAAAGGTTGGTCAAGCTGGTTAAATATTTTTTTATTATTATTTTAATAGTATTTTTATTAGTTGTAATTTTTTTTGGTATAAATTATTGGACAATCAAACAAATTTATTCCCAAGCAACTGCCGGCAAAGACAATTTAGAGCAGGCGATTTTTTTAATTAAGGAGCAAAATTTTAGCCAAGCCAAAATTCTGGCAGAAAATTCTAGCGACAACTTTGTTGCCGCTATAAACCAAAGCGAAGAATTTAAAAATAAGCCCCTGACTAAATTTATTCCCTATATCACAGGTCAAATTAATCAGGCAGAATATTTATTATCTGCTGCGGAATTTTTGAGCCGCGCTGTTAGTCAAAGTGCCAGTTTCGGTCAAGATTTAACTAGTTTGCTTGAAGGCAATAAAAAATTGGCTTATTCACAATTAAGTTTAGCTGAAAAGCAGTGTTTACTCTCCAGAATTTATCAATCAACTCCGGAATTAAATGGCTTGAAAGCTAATATATCTTTAGCTTTAATAAACATAGACCAAGTTGAATTCAATGGCTTGCTCTTTCCGCTTAAAGGCAAAGTAACAAATTTAAAATCACAATTAAGTTTTGTTGAAAATTTACTCGCTAAAGCTATACCATTGTCAGAGATATTGCCGGCTTTAGCCGGTTATCCAGAGACAGCAAAATATTTAATAATTTTACAGAATAATGATGAATTAAGACCGACCGGCGGTTTTATCGGCACTTATGGCATTTTAGAAATTAATTCCGGCGATATTACTGAATTTGCAACTCATGATATTTATCATTTGGATATGCCAATTAAAGATAAGTTAGCAATCACCCCGCCTCAACCTTTGCAGAAATATCTCAATGTTAATCGTTGGTATATGCGAGATGCCAATTGGTCGCCGGATTGGCCTACGGCTGCTAAAAAAATAGCCTGGTTTTACCAAACAGAAACACGGCTGGCCGGGCAAGCCGATAATAAAAAATTTACCGGCGTTATTGCTTTAACGCCGCAATTTATTATTGATCTTTTAGCAATTACCGGCCCGATTAATTTAACTGGAGTAGAATATAATAAAGATAATTTTCAGGATTTATTGCAATATAAAGTTGAAAAGGGCTATCTTCAATTAGGCGTCCCGTCATGGCAAAGAAAAGAAGTGATTGGCGATATTGCCAAAGAATTAAAAATTAAATTATTTGATTTGCCGCCAAATCGCTGGCCGGAGATAATTAGCACGCTAGACAGTAATTTGACTAAAAAAAATATTTTACTTTATTTAAGCAATCCAGTAGAGCATAATTTAATCCGCCAACACGGCTGGTCCGGTGAAATTAACAACAGCGCGGGTGATTATCTTATGATAGTTGATGCTAATCTAGCCGCTTTAAAAACAGATGCAGTAATAAGCCGCAGTATTAATTATAAAGTTGAGCAAAGCCTTAATGGCCTATTTGCCAAATTAAGAATTAATTATTCTCATCAAGGGACTTTTAATTGGAAAACAACTAGATACCGTTCTTACACCCGTATTTATGTTCCGTTAGGTAGCCAATTAGTTAAAGCCGAGGGTTTTGTTGATAATGATATAGCTGCTGCCACTGAATTAGGTAAAACTTCTTTTGCTGGCTTTTTTTCTCTTGAGCCAGGCAAAATCGGCAGTCTTTATTTAGAATATAAATTGCCAGAGCAGTTAAATAAATTATCTAATAATAAATATGAATTGTATATTCAAAGACAGCCAGGCAATAATGTTAACCAGCTTGATATTGACTTAAATTTTCTTAAGCCGGTAAAATCATATAACCCGGCCTCGTTGTCTATGCAAAAAGTCAGCCAGTCCAGAATTAAGTGGGAAGGGGATTTAAATCTGGATCGTAATTTTGAAGTTAGGTTCTAATATCAAAACTCAAAAGAATCATGAATTATGAATCATGAATTATGGGTTTTGGCTCCTGGCAATTTTAATTTTTCCATTATTCATTATTCATAATTCGTTATTCACCTTTTTTATGTTTATCAAAAGAATCGGCATAGATCTTGGCACAACTTATACCTTAGTTCATCTACCCAAACGAGGCATTGTCATTAATGAACCAAGCGTCGTTGCTTTATCAATGATAGACAAGAAAATTTTAGCCGTAGGCAATGAAGCTAAAGAAATGCTCGGCCGGACTCCTGACACCATAGTTGCCCTTAAGCCGTTAAAAGACGGGGTGATTGCTGATTATCATACAACTGAAGCGATGCTAAGATATTTTATTAATAAGGCTTTAGGCGGGGTCAGGTTATTTCGCCCAGAAGTTATGGTAGCTGTGCCAGCTGGTATTACTTCTACTGAACGTCGGGCAGTCATTGATGCGACTATCGCGGCTGGAGCCAAAGCGGCCTACATTATTAAAGAGCCGATTGCAGCGGCGATTGGCGCTGATATTCCGATAGGTTCTGCTTCTGGTCATATGATTGTTGATATTGGCGGCGGGACTTCGGAAATGGCAGTTATTTCTTTAGGCGGAGTGGTAACTTCCACTTCAATCAGAATCGGCGGCAATAAATTTGATTCAGCCATTATGGATTTTATCCGGCGTAAATATAATTTAGCTATTGGCGAACGCACTGCTGAAGAAATAAAAATTAAAATTGGCAGCGCGCTTTATTTAGAGGATAAATTAACTATGGAAGCCAGGGGCCGCGATATGCTTACCGGTTTGCCGAGAATTATCACTGTTTCTTCTGATGATGTGACTGAAGCTTTGCAAAATGAATTAGAGGCCATCATTAACGCCGCTAAAAAAGTTTTGCAGGATACGCCGCCGGAGCTGGCGGCTGATATTATGGACAAAGGCATGGTGCTAACAGGCGGCAGCTCACTGCTGCGCAATATTGACCAATTATTGGCTCGTACGACAGATGTGCCAGCTTATGTGGCTGATGATGCCTTGCTTTGTGTTGCTAAAGGCACTGGCATTGCCTTGGAAAATTTGGACTCGTATAAAAGGTCAATATTTGCAACGAAGTAATCAATATAAAAGGATTATTAGGATTATTAGGATTATTGAAAAAATTCTATCCCAAATATCCCAAATATCCCAAATTATTATATATATGTTAATTGGCATTGATGCCTCCCGGGCAAATAGAAAATATAAAAGCGGCACTGAATGGTACTCATATTATTTAATCAGGGAATTAGCTCGGATTGATGCAAAGAATCAGTACCTACTTTATACTGATAAACCTTTGCTTGGCGGTTTGGCTGATTTAATATCAGCTGACAAAGAAATCAGACAAACAAAAATAAAGGTTGATAAAAAAGGCTGGCAAGAAATTAAAAGTCCTCACAATAATTTTCGCGCTAAAATTATAAAATGTTTATTGCCCTTATTTTGGACTCAACTGCGCTTATCTCAAGAAATGCTTTTTTCTCCTCCTGATGTTTTATTTATTCCCGCCCATACCTTACCCTTTATTCATCCCAGAAAGTCGGTGGTGACCATTCATGACATAGGTTTTATGAGAAAAGATCGTCTTTACAGTCATGAACAGATCGGTCCGACCGGGCCAATTCCTTGTTGGTTAACGGATAAATCAGTCAGATTGCTTACTAAAGGGAAATACGGCGCTAATGTTTTTGATTATCATGACTGGTCAACTAAGTTTGCTTTGCGTCATGCTAAAAAAGTAATAACCATTTCTAAATTTTCCCAAAAAGAAATTCTTGATATTTATCAAGCAGATAAAAAAAAGATAAAAGTAGTTTACCATGGCTATAATAGTGATTTATATAAAAAAGTTAATGATAAAGAAAAAATAAAGCAAGTGCTTGATCAATACGGTATTAACAGCCCGTATATTTTTTATGTCGGTCGGCTGGAAAAGAAAAAAAATATCCCTAATTTAGTTGAGGCCTATGCGATAATGCGAGAAAAATATAAACCAATTAAACATAAATTAGTTCTAGTTGGCTCTGCCAGCCATGGTTTTGATGAGGTTAATTATATTATTCAAGAATTTCGCTTGAACGATGAAGTGATAATTACCGGCTGGTTGCCAGAAGACGACATGCCTTATATTTATAACGGCGCTGCTGCTTTAATTTTCCCTTCTTTTTATGAAGGTTTTGGCTTGCCTTTACTTCAGGCCATGGCCTGCGGTACGCCAATCGCCGCTGCCAAAACCGCGGCCATACCAGAGATAGTACAAGACTGCGCCTTGCTTTTTGATCCAGCTGAAACAGGAGATATGGCCGACAGCTTAGCTAAAATAATCACCGATAATAATTTACGTTCAGAATTAATAAAACGTGGTTATAGTCGGATTGCCAGTTTTAGTTGGCGCAAGTGCGCCCGAGAAACTCTAAATGTTTTAGAAAAATTATAAATTACCCTTTTGCCTTTTTAAAACAATTTATGTTATAATAAAGGTGTTATGCAACAAAAATTAACATCTTTTTTTGTATTTCTGGCGGCGATTATAATTTGCGGCATAATTATTTTATTATTTGCCGATAAAGCTGTTTTTAGTCGGCAAATTAGCGTTAACGATAGAATAACTGACGAAATAATAGTGAAATTTAAAGACTCTGCTGACACAGCAACTATAAAAATCGCCCAAATTAAAGATTATGATAAAATTTTAAATTATTATAATAATTTAGCAGAAGTGGAATATGCCGAAGCGAATTATTTTTATCAAGCTTCAATTATTCCTTCAGATACATTGTTTGCCAATCAGTGGTATTTACAAAAGATTAAAGCCGTTGAGGCCTGGGATAAGGTAAGAGAGAGTCCGGAAACAGTTATTGCTATTATTGATTCTGGAATTCAAATTAATCATCCGGACTTAAAGAGCAATATTTGGCTAAACAGTAAAGAAATTCCAGATAATAATATTGATGATGATAGAAATGGCTTTATTGATGATATTAATGGCTGGGATTTTGTTAATAACACGGCTGATCCCGAGCCGAAATTTCAAGCGGGTTGGACTGAAGCTGGAATACTTCACGGTACAATTATTGCTGGCATTGCCGCTGCTTCAGGCAATAATGCGGCCGGTATAGCCGGCGTTACTTGGCGGGCTAAAATTATGCCGCTTAAGGCATTGGACGATAAGGGCGAAGGCAGTACAAATACAGTAGTTAAAGCAATTGATTACGCTATTCATAACGGCGCTGATATAATAAATTTAAGTTTTGTCGGCTTGGGCTATAGCAAGACTTTAGATGAAGCAATCAAGCGAGCTTATGATGCCGGGATAATAATTGTTGCGGCCGGCGGCAATGAAGCCGAACAAGGCGCGGGGAGTTCATTAGATATAACACCGATGTATCCAGTTTGCCATGATGGTCCAGGCAGTGCTAATAGGGTAATTGGCGTAGCCGCGACTGATACCATTGACCAAAAAGCGCCATTTTCCAGCTATGGCTTTAAATGTATTGATATTTCCGCTCCAGGTATGAGCATTTTTAGCACGATAGTTTATCAGCCAGATTATAGTATCAGCGGTCAGGCCTTTAATAATTATTATGGCGGCTATTGGTCAGGCACCTCGGTGGCTGTGCCGATGGTCAGTGGCGCATTAGCTTTGATTAAAAGCGCTAATCCCGGTTTAAATAGGAATCAAATAATAAAAATTTTATTTGACAATAGTGATAATATAAATCGATTAAACCCAAATTATTTAAATAAATTAGGCAAAGGCCGTCTTAATGTTGCTCTTGCCGTAAGTCAAGCAGTTAATTTGCTTAATAGTAAAACAGCTAAGTTAATTGTCGCACCATTCAGCAATCTTCCTAGTTTAATAAAGATAACTGACCAAGACGGTAAAACAGAAAAACAATTTTTCGCTTATGAAGAAAAATTTAAAGGCGGCGCCAGCATAACCTCGGGAGACGTTAATGGCGATGGATTAGAAGAAATAATTACTGGCGCCAGAGCCGGCGGCGGGCCGCATGTCAGAATTTTTAATACTAATGGCGAATTAGTCGGGCAATTCTTTGCTTACAGTGAAAATTTCCGCGGCGGAGTTAATGTAGCGGCTGGTGATATAGATCAGGATGGCCTAGCGGAAATAATAACTGCTCCCAGTTCTAATGCCGCACCGGAAATAAAGATTTTTGACTATCGCGGCAAACTCAAAAGAACTTTTTTAGCGTATGATAAAAATTTCCGCGGCGGAGTTAATCTGGCGGTTGGTGACATAAATAGCGACGGTATGGTTGAAATAGTCACTGGCGCCGGAGCAGGCGGCGGGCCGCATGTCAGAGTCTTTAAACCTAGCGGTCAAGTAATCTCTCAATTTTTTGCCTATGATAAGCAATTTAGAGGAGGAGTAAAAATAGCCATTGGCAAAATAACTAATAATTTACGTTCAGATTATTTAGAGATAGTAACTGCGCCAGGCAAAGGCGGCGGCCCGCATATTAAAATTTTTAATAGCTCTGGTATTTTAATTAAACATTTTTTTGCTTTTACCGCTAACTTTCGCGGCGGGGTTAATTTAGCTGCCGCTGATATTAACAATGACGGTTTTGCTGAAATAATTGCTGGCGCCGGCCCTAGCGGAGCGCCTCATGTCCGGGTTTTTGATCGAAAAAACAATATTATTGGCTCATTTTATGCGTTTGCAGAAACCGACAGCGGTGGGGTTAATGTCGGCATCATACAAATAAATAAATAATATAAAATATCTTTGTCATTTCGACGAATCCGCCCCGCAAATGCGGGGTCGGATGAGGAGAAATCTTTAATACATAGCTCTATAATAAAACGTTAGATATTGCATGCAAGGTATTAAAGATTTCTCCCCCGCAAAATGCGGGATGATTATTGCTAAAGCAATTAAATGACCAAAATTTAAAATACCAACCGAAATGCCTAATTGTTTTGAACATTTGGATTTTGAGTTTTGCTATTGTTTAGAATTTAGTGCTTAGAATTTTGAATTTGTTTGGGATTTGGTGCTTGTAATTTGGTGCTTTAGATAAGGAGTTTATAATATTAACTAAAATTATTAAAGTATGTAAGCCATGTTAATAATTTATTAACATAAAAAATATATGGCCAAAAAAGCAATTTTTGATAAAAAAAATGTTTTAGTGATTGGCGGCGCTGGTTTTATCGGCTCGCATTTATGCGATGAACTGATAAAAAATAGCAAGGTAATTTGCTTGGATAATTTTATAACCGGAGATGAAAGAAATATTGATCATTTATTAGCTGAGGCGAACTTTGAATTTATTAAACATGACATCAGCCAGCCGCTTGATTTAACTAATTTGCCGGAATTACAAAAGTTTAAAATTGAGTTCCAGGGAGTGCAAGAAATTTACCAGTTGGCTTGTCCGACTTCGCCCAAAAATTTTGACCAAAATAAAATAGCGACTTTAATGGCTTTATCCGCTGGAGTAAAAAATTCCCTGGATTTAGCCAAAAAGTATGATGCCAAATTTATTTATTTTTCTTCTTCAGTTATTTATGGACCGAGGCCGAGGACAAATATAAAAACAAAAGAAAGCGACTTGGGCCAAGTTGATCCAATTTCCTGGCGCAGCTCTTATGATGAAGGTAAAAGATTTGCTGAAGCTTTAGTAGCTAATTACCAGCAAGTTTATCATCTTAATGCCGGGATTATGCGCTTATTTAGAGTTTATGGACCAAGGATGAAATTAAACGAAGGGCACTTAATACCTGATTTTATCAATAATGCCTTAGATAATAAAGATTTAATAATACCGGGTGATAAAAGTTTTGCTTCATCATTTTGCTATGTTAGTGATGTTATTGACGCTGCTTTAAAACTGATTGAATCTGATATAGCTGAACCAGTAAATATCGGCTCTGACATAGATATTAATTTGACTGCTTTAGCTCAAATGATTATTGATAAATTAAATTCTAACTCTAAAATAAAATATAATGTTAGGCATTTATTTATTAGCGAATTGCGCTTGCCTGATATTACCAAAGCGCGCAATGAACTGGGCTGGCTGCCAATAGTGACCCTGGATAAAGGACTAGCTAAAACAATTGATGATTTGCGCGCTAGCAAAGGGTTAAAGACAGTTATCTAAACAGTTATATAAAAATATACAGTCATTATGACTATCAACGATATAAAAACTAATCATAAAATTATACGAGGCGACTCAAGACAAATGAAAGAATTGTCCGATAATTTTGTGCATTTGGTAATTACATCGCCGCCATATTGGCAATTGAAAGATTACGGAACCGATGATCAAATCGGATACAATGATAGCTACGAAAATTATATAAACAATCTTAATTTGGTTTGGCGGGAATGTTATAGGGTATTGCGGAATGGCTGTCGTTTGTGCATTAACATCGGCGATCAATTTGCCCGCTCTGTTTATTATGGCAGATATAAAATTATTCCGATCAGAACGGAAATAATTAAATTTTGCGAAACCATTGGCTTTGATTATATGGGCGCGATTATATGGCAAAAATCAACCACGATGAACACATCTGGCGGAGCGACAATTATGGGGTCGTTCCCTTATCCCAGAAACGGCATTATTAAACTTGATTATGAGTTTATTTTATTATTTAAGAAAAATGGAATTCCGGAAAAAATAGATCAAAATTTAAAAGAACTTTCTAAATTGACAAAAGAAGAATGGAATACATATTTTCAAGGCCATTGGAACTTTAACGGAGTGCGACAAGACGGGCATATCGCCATGTTTCCCGAAGAATTGCCAAAACGGTTGATTAAAATGTTTTCGTTTGTCGGAGACACCGTGCTTGATCCTTTTGCGGGCAGTGGCACCACTTCATTGGCGGCAAAAAATTTAAGCCGTAATTCCGTGGGTTATGAAATTAATCCCAAATTTATCAGCATTATAAAACAGAAATTAGAGGTAGGCGTTAATAAAATGTTTGACAATTCAAATGTAAATTTTATAGATCAAGGAAAATTAAGTATAAATTTTAATGATAAAATTTCTAAATTACCATACATTTTTAGAGACCCCATTAAGCTTGATAAAAAAGTTGACCCCAAAAAATTGCAATTCGGATCAAGAATAGACGAAAATAAAAAACAAAGAGATGAATTTTTTACTGTAAAAGAAATAATCGATCCCGAAACATTAAAATTAAATAATGACTTGGTTATTAAATTGCTGGGGGTGAAAAATAATCCGCAAAAGATAAATGAGGCGATGAATTATCTTAGAGATAAAACAAACAAACAAAAAGTATTTTTGAAATTTGACAATTTGAAATATGACAAAAAAAATAACTTGTTATGTTATTTATATCTGCAAAATAAAACTTTTATTAACGCTCATTTAATCAAAGATGGTTATGTTTTAGTTAATAATGAAATGGATTACAAATATAAAGAAAAATTTATTAACTTATTTCAAAATTATGCAAGATAAAAAAACCGGAAAATATTCCAAGGATTTCGGCAAAAAAGAAAAAGTTCTTAATTATGCTTGCCAAACATATCAACTGTCTAGACCAAATAAAGTCGGCGCTGTTATGGCTCTTATACGCGAATGCCAACCAAAAACGATAGAAGAATGGGAAAGATGGTATTTTGAAACAGCGTTTACCGCAAGTAAAAATCCGATCAAAATTACACCTGAAATTCTCACCGAATTAGGCGAAAGATTACACGAAAAAATAACCGAAGTGGTTATTCCTGAGTGGCAAGCGGCTTTTGGGGAATTATCATTGCAGGATTGCAAAGATTATATTTTCAATTTAACAATAAATCGTACTTATGACGGTTTTATTCGTGAAAAATCTGTTGTTAATGACGGTTTAGTTAAATATTTTCCAGAAGTAAATTTTGTTGAAAGCGATAATGACTTAGATCATGCTGGTGACGTAGATTATTTAGGATTTATTAGTGATAAAGCGTTTGGCATACAAATAAAGCCGATAACAGCGAAAGCAAATTTTGGCAATTACGCCGTATCGGAAAGAATGAAGGCTAATTTTCTTGACTTTGAGAAAAAATATTTTGGCAAAGTTTTTATTGTTTTCAGTTTGGACGGCGAAATAGGGAATAAAGAAGTAATTAAAGAAATTAAAGAAGAAATTAAAAGATTAAAAAAATAATTTGGATATAATCGGATCTAGTTAAAATATCCAAAATTTCTTTGGGTATGAGTCAACAAAACCAAAAAATTAGCGGGACTAACGGGACAAAAATTTTTTGTGTTATTCCAACTTACAATGAAGCCAAGACAATTAATCAAGTCATAGCCAGCGTTAAGCCATTAGTTGATCAAGTTATTGTTGTTGATGACGGTTCAACTGATAATAGCTATAATTTAGCTGAAAGAAATAATGTTATAGTTTTACGGCATCTAATAAATAGGGGACAAGGCGCTGCTTTAAAAACTGGCACTAAATATGCCATTAACGCTGGCGCGGAAATAATTATTCACTTTGACGCTGATGGCCAGTTTTTAGCCCAAGACATTAAGGCTATACTGCAGCCGATTATAAACAATCAAGCAGAAATAGTTTTTGGTTCTCGTTTTTTAGACAAAACTAACCGGTCAACAATACCCGGAATAAAAAAATATTTAATAATACCTTTGGCTAAATTAGTTAATAAATTATTTTTAGGCGTAGACTTGACTGATCCGCAAAGCGGCTTTCGCGCTATGACGGGCGTTGCCGCTAAACAGATAAACTGGCAGCAAGACAGGATGGCCCATTGTTCGGAAATATTACAGCAAGCTAAATTAAAAAAATTAAAAATTAAAGAAGTGCCGATAAATATTATTTATAATAATTTCGGTCAGCGCTTTAGCGACGGCCTTAAAATTTTATTTGATTTATTTTTAGCAAAATTCATTAATTAACCTCACCCCAACGAGACCGTCCAAAAACTCTGTTTTGTCATCTCGACGACCCCCTCACCAAAATTTGGTGGGGGGGGAGGAGAGATCTTTAATATTTTGCGCTATAACAAAACATTAAATACTGCGCACAAAGTATTAAAGATTTCTCCCCCGCAAAATGCGGGGTCGAAATGACAAAAGGTAATTGTTTAGTTTTTAGACAGTCTAGTGCGAACAAAGTAAGCGGGTGAGGTATTAACATATGCTACAACAAATAATTGCTTTAATAATCATTGCTTTTTTTCTAGCCCGCCTACTTTGGCAAAAACAGAAAAAGCAGATTGCTGTCACTGAATTTATTTTTTGGTTCTTATTTTGGCTGCTAGCCGCCAGCGCTATTATTTTCTTAAAATGGTTAGATAAATTAGTTGGTAGTTTAGGTTTTTCCGGATCAGGAATTGATACACTACTTTACTTAAGTATTGCGTTATTGTTTTATTTAATTTTTAAATTACGGCTGAAGTTAAGTAAAATAGAACGTGATATAACTAAAATCGTTCGCCATATTGCGCTAAAAAAGTAATTACTATTTATGAAGATCGCTCAAATTGTCTGCACCTTTCCGCCTTATCAGGGAGGAATGGGTAACAGTGTTTATAATTTTGCTCGGAGTTTAGCAGCGTTAGGGCATGAAGTAGTGGTTTTTACAACCGCTGGC
>Ga0210057_1005974_pt1 | contig 15341 bp, 22 predicted proteins | sample CryGeyCG2114_010_2_FD_183968 | JGI IMG/M metagenome (GOLD analysis project Ga0210057, IMG submission 183968) | Groundwater microbial communities from aquifer - Crystal Geyser CG10_big_fil_rev_8/21/14_0.10 (SPAdes) (version 2) | ecosystem: Environmental > Aquatic > Deep subsurface > Groundwater ... | reverse complement strand
TCCGCAAAATTTGTTCTGACTGGGCTTGAAGATTTCTGTCAACGGTTAATTTAACGTCTTTGCCTTCGGCCAGAATTTCATCATGGAATTTTTCAACGCCGTAAAGACCGGTTGGTTTTTCAACGTCTTTGTTGATGCCGGCAAAACCCAAAAGCCCCGAAGCCAATTTTTCAAAAGGATAAAAGCGGTACTGTTTTTCACCGACGTGGACGCCGGAAAAAGCGAGATTATTCACCGCCTCAATTTGCTCTGGAGCGGCTTTATCAACAAGAAGTTTAAAAAGACTCTGGGGATTGTCCAAAGCTTCGGCCAGCTCTTCTTCTTTCCAATTAAGAATTGAGGCAAAGGCCGCGGCCGTGCTCGTAGGATTTTTAATTTCTTTAGGTACGGCGTAAATTGCCGGGTAGTCGCGGTTCAGAGCAACGGGGATGAGAGTGCCGGCCCGGTCAGTAAAAAAAATTTGACCGCGCCGGAGTTCCAGTTCCGCCGCGGCCTCATTCCTGGCCTGAACCGTCCTGACGTAATAAAAACCCTTTTCAATTTGAAGACGATAAAGATGAAAACCCAGTAAGGCGTAGGCAACGCCGAAAATCAAGGTTATGGCGATGAATCTTATTCTCATTGTGGATTAACGGCCAATTTTAAATAATCCGGTTTTTTCTCCAAGAAAAGCCCTTGTTTTTGGGCCAGGGACTGGAGATTGACCGGGTCAGTGATTTGATACAATTGGTTTTTCAAATCGGCATTCAAGGCCTGGGCTTTTATAATCTGTTCTTTAAAAAAGTCCGCTTGATAACGGACATCCACAAACTTGTTATATTCATAAATATAAAAAACTCCTCCGGCGAGCAAAATCAAAAACAAAATTATGAGGAAATGTTTTAAACTGCGATATTTATTGGGTTGGATTATGGTCATAAAAAGTAATTGCCCTTAGTTTGGCGGAACGGCTTCTGGGGTTTTGAGCAATTTCGGCTTTGCTCGGGACAATCGGTTTTTTTGTCAAAAGTTCGGCTTTGCCAGCCTTAGCCATCTCTCTGAAATATTTCTTGACCAAACGGTCTTCTAAAGAATGGAACGAGATGACGGCAAGGCGGCCGCTTGGTTTTAAAATTTCAGGAATGTTCGCGAGAAGTTTTTCAAGATTTTCCAACTCGCGGTTCACGAAAATTCTTAAAGCTTGGAAAACTCTTGTCGCCGGATTTATTCTCCCCCGCTCATACGAACCGGGCACGGCTTTTTTTATCGCCGCCGTTAAGTCAAAAGTCGTTGAAATCTTTTTAACCTTCCTCGCCTCAACGATTTCTTTGGCGATTTTCCTTGAAAATCTTTCTTCGCCGTACTGCCAAAAAATATCAGCCAAATCTTTTTCCGCAAAACCATTCACCACGTCAGCGGCGGTTACAAGATTTTCAACGCTGTAACGCATATCAAGCGGTTCGTCCCGCAAAAAACTGAATCCCCGGCCTCCGCCAGCTGGCGGACCAAGCTGACTGGAACAAAACCCCAAATCCAAAAATAAACCGTCGGCTCTCCCGAACTTTTTGACTTTAAGAATTTCGGGAAGGCGCGCGTAGCTTTCGCTGACAAAGACCATGCTGCTTTTGAATTTCAAGCCCAGGATTTTTTCTTTTGCCCGCTCTAAAAGCCCGGCATCCCAATCAATGCCTAAAAATGCGCCGTTCGGCTCCAATCGTTTTATGATTTCAATCGCATGCCCGCCCGTTCCCAGCGTGCCGTCTATGAAAAATTCTCCCGGTCCCGGATTTAAAATCTTTATTACTTCATTTAAAAGAACTGGTGTATGCATCTAAATTCCCAACTCCCCGAGTTTTTCCGCTATTTCATCGGAAGCTGATTCTGTTTTTGATTTGTACTGCTCCCAGGTTTCCCCGTCCCAGAGTTCAATACGGTTATAAAGTCCGGCCACCACCACTTGTTTTTTCAAACCGGCGTACTTGCGCAAATAATCGGGAATCAAGATTCTTCCCTGATTGTCCAATTTCACGTCCACGGCGCCGGCAAGCATCAAACGGACAAAGGCCCGCGAATTTGACTGAGCCAGGGGCAGAGCCGTTAATTTCCCAACCAAACTTTCCCATTCTTTGGCGGCAAAAACAAAAAGACAGCGGTCAAGACCGCGGGTGATAATGGCGCCGGCTTCAATTTTGTTTCGGAACTTTGCCGGAATCGCCACTCGACCTTTTGAATCCAAATTATGTTTGTATTCCCCTAAAATCATGATTCTCTGCTTTGAGTTATCCCCTAATTTGACCCTTATCCCCAAAGTTATCCACAATTCCCCACTTTCATATACAAGTATACCACTAAAGAATTCCGGGTCAAAAATCCGCCAGCTGGCGGACGCCGGCTGGCGGATTAAAAATCCTTTATTTTACTGGCTTTTAATTTTTTCAGGTCCTAAGTTTTCAACAATTTATTAACTCCGCTAAAAATCCCCTTTTGCTTTTGGTTTCATCATTTTTGAGAAAACAAAAATATAAAGAATCTCCAAAATGGCCAAAGTATTCAAAATCAAAAGCGCAATAAACCAGGCCTGATGATTGAGCTTGACCGCTTTCCAAAGGGCTACTCCTTTCCAAGGCAAAGTCCAAATTGCCAAAACAAGAATGACCCACCAATTGTCTGCTAAAAACTGTTCCATGTTAAATTATTTTTAAACCGGGCCTTCACGACCTTTGATTTCTTTAACGAACAATTGTGCCGGGCAAAACTTCCCTGCCCGGTACTATCAAAACCGGCCCTTCTTCGCCGTCAGCCGCCAAAAGCATGCCCTGACTTTCAAGACCCATAAGTTTTCGCGGCTCAAGATTTACCACGATAATAATTTCCTTGCCCGCCAAATCTTCCGGCTGGTATTGAAGGGCAATGCCGGCAATAACCAACAGCTCTTCTTGCCCGATGTTCACGCTTAATTTCACCAGCTTTTCCGAACCAGCCACTTTTTCGGCTTTGGTAATCCTGCCCACCCGCAAATCCAGTTTTTTAAAATCTTCAAATGAAATGAGATGTTTCATGATAAAGTTTTAAGCCGCTTGTCCTGGACTTTTTTCATCCCGTTAGAGACAGGATGTGCTTTTCAAGCACATCCGTGATATGTTATTAGATTTGATTTTTACGACCTCATGTGATTGTTCGGTAAACATATTTTCTAAATCTGGTTGTCTCTAACGGGATTCATCAAGCGCTCAACCGCCCTGTTTTTTTCCGTTGGCTCAAGCCTGGTTTTTGAAACCGCTTTGGCCATAACGGCAATGGTCTGGTCATAGGTCGGTCTGTCAACCGGATAAGGCGTGGCGTCTTTGCCGCCGTGGGCAAAGCTGTAGCGGGCCGGGTCTTCGTAAGAGGGCTCGGCGCCGTAAATCACTTCGCCGACCAAAGCCAAGGCCCTCATTGTCTTGGCTCCCACCCCTTCAATGGAAAGCAGGGACTCGTAATTTTTCGGCTTGACGTCGGTGCAGCGGCCGAGAATCTTTTCCAAATATTTGCTCCGGCTGAAATCCTCATTCACCACCGGATGGAATTTAAACTCTTTGTTTTCAAGCTGAAGAAGAGTAAGCTGCTTTTTGCCCTGACCCAGGGCGACCATTTTCGAAAGCGAAGAAAAATGGCGGCGCAGAATCTGAATGTCTTTCATCAAAGAAAAATAGCCGCCTTGGACCAGAGCAGTGGAAATCTGCCGGCTTCCTTCGCTGCGGCGGGCGGTTAAATTCAAAACGCTGCCGGCGGCTCTTTGGGAAATAATGGCTGAATGGGGCTCGCAAACCAAATCATGAACGTTTTTCGAAAACCAGTGATAGCGCCGGGCTGATTGGTTTTCCGCGTTCATCCCCTGCTGAACAACGGCCCAGGCGCCGTTCCTTGAAAAAAAGAAACTGTGATGATAAATCTGAAAACCGTCCTGAACCAGGGCGCTGTCAACTTTGGCCGCCATCCGGGAATTGTAAACCAGATTGCGGGTGTTGGCCTCGGGCAAAGATAATTTTTCACCCCAGCCCAAAATTTCAGCCGGGGTTTTTCTTGAAGTTTTGCCTTTGCCGCCGCAAATAAAAATACCGAAGTCTTTTTCATTGCCGCGAATGGCTTGCTTCAAAGCGGCGGTAAGAATGGTGGTGAGTCCCGAAGCATTCCAGTCAAAAGCCAGAACCGTGCCTAAGGATTGGAACCAAACCGGGTCGGCTATTCTTTTCACAAATTCGTCGGGACCGTATTCGTCAATCAAAACTCTGGCCATTTCCCGGCCTAGTTTCACCATCCGCTCAAAAAGCCATTTTGGGCACCGGCCTTCGTCAAGCGTAAAAGTGGCAATTCCCCGCTGAATCATAACTTAATAATAAATCAATGGCGTCTTTTGAAAAGAGCTTTTAATTCAATTTTGGCTTGTTCTAAAATTCTTTTTTGCCGGCTGCTTAAATTTTTACCGGCCCGGTTGATGTAAAAGTTGAGCATTGACATGGCTGACTGATACGCCGTTCCCTTGCGCCGGTCGCTTTGTTCTGCCGAACGTTTAAGCGAACGGGCAATCCGCCGTGGGTCATTCCAGATAAAAACTCCGGCTTCCAAATCCAAAGCATTGCTCTTTCTCGTCACCTCATCTGACCAATAAGCCATGCTTAGCGGCGTCTCCTCGCTCGGCGCCGGCGCTCATATGTCCGCCAGCTCTTGGCCACGGCTGGCGCAAACTTGTCCAACTGAATCAAAACCTTTTTTCTTACAACAGCGGCCTTGACAACTTTTCGCTTGGCAGCAAACTTCAAAACCGGCCGGGAAGCCTTGCTAACCAACGTTTTCACGGCTTTGGCCGACAAATGAGCGTCTCTGGCAGCATTCCTGATGGAACGCTTGATTTTTTCCGGCCGGAACGCTTCTTTTTTGCCACCCCGTCTAATAAAATACTTGGCCATAAATAATCATAAACTTATGCTCTACTCCGACCTTTGTAATATCATAGCACTCCCCGCCAATCCCGCCATCACCAAAACTCCGAAACAAAAAAACGGCTAAACCGAATTTCGCAGTTTAACCGTTTTTTGTTAAGGACTTAGGCCTTGGCTACTTTTACCGCAGCCGGGCCCTTATCCGTTTGCTCAACTTCAAAGGTAACTTTATCGCCCTCGTGAAGATCGGTGAACCCCACTCCAACTAAACTGTTGGAATGAAAGAACAAATCCTTTTCTTCTCCTTCTCTGGCAATAAAACCAAACCCTTTGTCAGTAAGCTTCTTGATAACACCTTCCATGAGTTTATTGTTAATGTTTTAATAGCAGACTCGACCACTCTCTACTGTGTAAAAACACATCTTAATGCTATCTGACTATGAGAAATATGTCAATACGGCCTGATTTTTGCCTACCCTGTAATTCACAAACCGAGCAGCTTGCTTAGAAACCAAAAGATGACGCCGGCTATGCCCCACATCGGGATACTTAGCAAACTTGCATAACCGTCCACGCTTAATCTTTCGTAATGCCAGAGTTTTTTATTCAAGGTCTTGTGATAAGCAAGACCAACTATGTATTCCAAGGTAAAACCGACAAAAGCGCTTATCAAAAATAAACTTAAAACCTTCACGTCAACAAAATAAGTGAGAGCCAGTATGAAAAGAATAGGCCAAATAATGATGGCGATATACTCGTTCCATCTGAATCTCTTTGTTTTCCGGCCGTAAAGGTAGGCAAGATAAAATCCAACCAAACAGATAAAAAGAAAAATAATTCCTAATATAGTTAATTCCTCCATAAATTTATTCCTCTGCTGAATAGCCAAGGGGTAAAAGAGCGATTGGCCGCCAGTCCTCTTTTACCTTTAAAATATCTTTTACTTTGTCCTCTTCAAAAGCGCCGACCCAGCAACAAGACAAACCAAGCATCACGGCCTGGAGCCAGGCAAAACTGGCCGAAATAGTGGCATCCTGAAGACAGTAAAGATCTTTTCCTCGCTCCTTGTATCTGGCGGCTGAACGCAAAGGGACCGCAAAGAAAATCAAAACCACCGCCGCTTCGGCAATGAACTTCTGCCGCCCACTGATGGTAGCCTTAACTAAACTTTCTTTGGTTTTCTTATCCTTGACAACTACAATTTCCCGGGCTTTTAAATCGCCGGCCGAAGGCGCCGAATTAGCCGCTTCCAAAATCTCCTCTAATTCTTCCAGCTCTATTTCCTTTTCTTTAAAACTTCTGGTTGAGTGTCTTTTTTTAAAAACTTCATCCATAATTTATTTCTCAACTTGTCCTGAATTTACTTGTAGTGAGTAAATCGAACTATTGAAGGATCGTTTCAACGACTTTTTGTTTCGCGGATTCAGGGTATAAATTGGATAAATCTAAGATCTCACTCAATTCCTTCCAAACTGGATAGTATTGGTTATTTTCATTCATCCTTTCTTTTTCTTCGCCGCCTATTTTAGAAATGCTTGAGAACTCGTTAACCAAATAATAAAACTCTCGCCTGCCTTTATTTTCAATCTCAAAAAGCAGTTTGTCCACTTTAATATCAATACAAAATTCTTCTTTAATTTCTCTAATAACGGCGTCTTCCGGATTTTCGCCTTCGCCAACTCCTCCGCCCGGAAAAACAAAATATTCTTCACCGCCTCTAATCCGACGCATCAATAGAATCTTACCGTCTTTAATTATTACCGCTACCGCTCTTTTATCCATAAATTTACTCACTACTGGCACTGCCTTTTTGGAGCCGTTTTTCGTATTTTTTTAAAGCTGATTCCAGGGCTTCCTCTAAATCAACATTGTAATGATTAGCTAGTTTTATCAACGAATAAAACGCATCGCCTATTTCGTCTTTCATCTCCTGACGATATTTTGGCTTTTCCTTGCCGTAATTAGTGGTCTTTAAGATCTCTTTTACTACTTCGCCTAATTCTGAAACAAAATCCAAGGCATCTATCTCCGGCTCATGCTGGAGATTATATTTTGCTACAAACTCTTCAACTTTTTTCTGTAGATTTTTCATAAATTTATTCTCCTAATTTTTTGTTGGCCCGCTTCCTTTATTCTACCATTCCCGCCAGACCTGCCTGCCGGCAGACAGGGGCGGGTAGGCGCGCTAAACTAGACAATGCCTAAGATCCGATTATAAAATTCGTACTTGCGTCTCATGTATTCCCGCAAAGGTAATCCGTTAGAATCATTTTTAAGCTTTTCGTATTCATGAAGTAATTTCGAGTCGGTTTTTAAAAGTTCGAAGGTCCGTTTTTGTTCTTTGATCCCCTGTGAATTTTTATCGGTCATATGAACGTCAACTTCATAATCGTCTCTTTTTATCTCCCATCAGATGTTTTCCTTGCTGACTTTCTGCGGCTCGCCCAAAATCTTAATCAGGGCCGGCAGATGTTTATTAAAATCAGCCGGCGAATCCAAAACACTAAAATCAATATCATTTTGACCGGCAATACCCAGTACCAAAGCGCCGGTGAAAAGGACTTCTAAATCCGGAACAGCAGCTTTAATTTGAACCAGCAATTTGTTGGCCACTTCCGCGGCTTTTGAATCCCACGGCTTGATAACCGCTACCGCTGATTCAGAAATGGTTTTTAAATAATTCTTCTGATCTTTGGTAAGCATAACTATTTTACACTATTCTACCATTCGCTCGAATTAGACCATAGAAATTTACTTGCCTAATTTTTTGCCTGCCCTGAATTTATTGAAGGGTTGGCCGATTATTACCATTCATAATTTTAGCACTTTGGCGGAACAAAAAACGGTCTGCCTGCGCTGGATTTATAGGTTAACATATGTTAACCTATAAATATGACGGATTTCTTTTCCACGTCTGAAGTTGCGAAGACCTTGAAGGTAAGCCGGATAGCCATTCATAAAAAAATAATGAACGGTCAGATCAAGGCATTTAAAATCGGACGCAATTATGTTGTCCCAAGAGAAGAAGTTTTAAAACTGCTGGGTGTTGTCATTGGGGACGAAAGCAAGAGAGAAATAGACGAGGCGATCAAAAAAGCCGTCCATGAATACGGCGACGTCTTCAAAAGGCTCGGGAAGGAATGATAATAAAAAGAATCAATCTGAAAGAGGTTGAGTATACGGCCTTCAAGCTAGCTAAAGAGCTGATGACGTGGGACGAACCGATCCCTGATTTCGGCACGCGGTTTCCCAACGTCCTCGAAAGCTGCATCGAGACGCCTTTCCAGACTTTTTACAAGAAACCTCTTTATCAAAAACTGACCGGCAAGGCGGCAATCCTTTTTTATCTCATGATCAAGAATCATCCTTTCGAGAACGGCAACAAGAGAATTGCCGTAATGACGCTCTTAGTCTTCCTTTTCAAGAACAGGAAGTGGCTCAAGGTCTCCAACGAAGCTCTCTACAGGTTTGCCGTTGAAATAGCAAAAAGCGATCCGAAGCTTAAGGACAATTCGATAATGAGAATAAGAAACTTTTTGGAAAAGAACACTATCCCCTATCCTCGTGACTAGGTAAGAAGATAATCAACATTCCAACATTCTCCCTCTTTCGCTAAAGCTACAGACGGGCAGGCAAGAATGTTGGAATGTTTGTTTAATCTCTTTCGGGTCGCGGTGGGTTATTTAAATTATATATCTACTCTTCATTGAACAATTCTATGGAATTGTTCAATGATTTACTTGCCTAATTTTTTGGTGGCTATATAGCTATCTATGAATATCTATTCTCAGTCGTCCTAACTAACTCATCAAGCTCATTTAAGATGGATTCAGTAAGATTATTTAATTTTTGATAAATTTCACTATTAACTGCGTCTCTAAGGGCCGTTTGAGAAAGATTTAAATAAGTCTTTGACAAATCTTCGCTCCTTTTTAATGACCCGTTCTGGACCAATTTTTGCATCATTTCCCCATATTCTTTCTCGCTCAGTTCTTTATTTAAATAATTTTTAGGGTTAAAATCCTTTTTTTGCACGGCATAATAAAAAGGAATAATCATTCTGCCTGACTCGACTTCTGTAGCTTTCTTTCTGCCATGTTCTCCCAGAAGATCGCGTACCTCCTCATATATAGCAAGTCCAGCGCCCAAATTGTATCCGTATTTTTCAACGTTATTTATTTTATTTTTATCTTCAGTTCCAGTAGCAGCAGCTATCACTAGAGGAACAGAGTTGAAGGTCCCGTTACTTTTTTCAACTATTTCAATCCGCTCTTCCAATGTTTCCGACGATTCAATGTCCATCCCGATCATTCCGATAATCGCTTCTTCAATTTTATATTTATCAGAATATTTTTCATTGAAACGGCTCATAAAAGGCGAAAGGATTTTCAATCCTTGGTGAAGAACGTATTGAGAAGCCGCAAGCTGCATATTCTTGCCGTATTCCTTTAGAAAGGTGGTTTTCCCGTTTCTCTCTTCGTGTTCGTCTATGACGTTGTCAAGGAGCGCTCCGGCACTGCAGAAAATTTCAATTCCGCTTGCAAGCTCCAGTTTTTTATCTTCAGAAAAATTACCGCCAACTCCTTCATGGACAAAGTAACTTAGAACCCCCTTCAATAAACTCGATGTGGAATGTCTCTGTGAAATAATATCCCTTAATTTTGAATTTGGTATCGTTTTTGTCTTTTCAAGGATTCTAACCCGCAAAAGTTCTCTTATTTCTTTTGATTCAATAAAAAACTTGTCTTGCATATTAATCTTTTTCACCAACCAAAACCGGCAAGTAACCGCCGGATTTTTTAATAAAGGATTTGTTCAGATTGTAATTGTCGTATATATCAACCTTGAAAAATCCCGCCTCAAGCATCTTATTTTTAAGCCATAAAGGACCTTGAAAATATTGCTTGTGATCTTCCATTTCCATCACGCCTTCCGAAGGAATGGTGAAAAAAACCCTATAGACGCTCTCCATCGGTTTGGCGCTTTTAATCCATCTCTTTACTAAGGTGTATTCATCCGTATGCCATCGGTATATTTTTTCATCAAGATTGGCCCATTCTCTCGTGTCAATTATTACTATGCCTCCGTGATTTAGGTGTTTGAAAAAATGAGAAAAGGTTTTCTCTAAACCTTTTTCGGTTTCCAGGTAATTAACTGCGCCATACATGCAGATAATGCCATCAGCCCTCCATTTCAAAGGAAAATTTCTCATGTCCCTCTGGACAATTTTTACCGAGGGGTTTCTTTTCTTGGCTACCGCTACCATCTCCCGTCTTAAGTCAAAACCGGACATTTTGTATCCTAACTCTCTCAAAAGTTTTATGTGTATTCCGGTGCCGCAACCGGCGTCAATTATTTTCTTGCCGGGCGCGAACTTACACATCACCTTATCTATAAAATCTCTTTCTCTTAAATATCTCCTTTTTTGTTTACCGAAAAAATACATCCTATCCGCTAGGTAGGCATAAGTGGTTACTAATTTGTAATCATCTCTGGTTTTTTCTTTCCGAGTCATAAATTTACTTGCCCCGTAGTTCCGCCTGAGGCGGATACTAGCGGGGTTCTCCTAACTTGTGGTGAGCGAATCGAACCATTTTTTGCTGGCCGATTCTCCTTCAAATTCTGCTTAATTTTCCCTAATGACCATATTATAAAATCCAACGCTTTCACGTCTGAAACATCTTCACGCTTCACGCCAAACTTTGATCTGAATTCCGAAATGACCTCCTTCACTTTGCTGTTATTAATCAGTTCTCGATACTTTTCCATCAAGAAATTATGTATTTCGACGCAGGAATCAACCTTTTCGTCTCGGTTAGATCCCTCCACTTTCCTATTCAATACCTCACCAACCATGCTGTCATATATGGGCTCATCGTTATTTACCGTGTGCACTAATTTCGTAGCAAAAACACATTGTACTGAGCATTTTCCGTCCAGCCTTCGAATTCCGTATAACTCCAACAAAATACATTTTAAGTCATCGCATTTGGCTGATAGTAATTCGAAAAAGCGATCCTTCCACTTATTCGACAAACCAACGAAGTTCAGGCGGTAAAATTTCTTGAACCTAGCTTGAAACTCTGGGTCGCTTGAACCGCCGCTGCTCTCAAACTTCTCTTTGAGGTAACGGTACTCATCAATGTCTTTCTTCTTCAAATTTGACAAAATTCTATCTCGATTCTCCCAAATCTCAAACGCAAGTTCTGAATCCACCATAAATTTATTCTCCTAATTTTTTGGTGGCTGGTCAGTCATTTTCTTCAACATCGAAGCCAAGCTTGTTTTGTATTTCCGTCGGTTTTAATAGCAGAGTGAAATATCCCAAAACACTATCAATTTTCATCGAAATAAATTCTCTATCGCAATAACTTTCAGAGGAATAGGTTTTTCTGCCACTCATATCTATGCTAGTCATGCGAGGTTTTATCTCACCAGTCGGCACCATAAACTCATTTAGATCTTCGCCTGAAGTTTCGCCTAATCCTTTCAGAATAGAATTAAATTCGTCCACATATTTTTTCGGAACTCCATAACCTTTTTGTGGGACATTGGTTTTTAATGCGGTCAATCGCGCTAATAATTTTGCTAAATTTTTATCCATAACTTTATTTCTCAATCATTTTTTCGGCCTTTCAGTTGGGGTTGTTGTTATAATTTACCTAGAAAATTTGCTCGAATACTACTTTTTTTCAATAAATCTAAAATAAGATTGCTACGTATAGCGACGGCGTTTTCTACAGAAATAGATCTTCCTGCCGCATTTTTACTTATCCTTGGCTGAGTCACTGAACCTTGAACTCCAACAACAACTCCTTTAGTATCGAATACTGGGCCGCCACTCATACCAAACAAACCTACATCTCTTACTAAAAACCCATCATGCTTTCTGATTTTGCCAGCACCATTATCACTATTTAACAGTGCTCTATCCAAGACAAAAGATGGTTGAAAGTATCTTCTCACTCCGCTAACTTCTAATCCTCCTTGGGTATTTCTCGTAATGTGTGCTAATGGATATCCACTAACGCAAACAGATCTACCAATGTGAGGAATTTTGTCTGCAAGATATAGATATTTTCTATTCTTAGTTTCTAACTTACCCACAAAAATATCATGCTCATCGTCTCTTGTGATTTCTCTGATTTCTAATTGGGGGTTTTGAATTTCATCTGATAAACGGCCTAAATAAAGAAATTTTGTGTCTGTGGTTGGATTATCAAATATATGGATAACGGAGACAAAATAGCCTTTTGAGTTAATAAAAAAACCCGCACCTACAACTGCAATTCTTGCCTCTGAAGCCGAAATTTTCTCCCAACGAAATATTGGGAAGATGGCTTGATTCACAATTTTAATTGCTTTCACAAACATTTGTTATTATTTTCACCAAAAATCCGGGGAGGGCCCCGGCTTGCGAAATTATCGTAGGTCGGGGTCCTCACTAACCCCGTTGGGTTTATTTAATTGTACCTATAATTATAGCCGATTTTCCAATAAAAATCAACTGTGGATAACTTTCGGTTTTCTTTCGGGTCAGTATGATATAATAATAGCATACCGAAAGTAAACCGAAAGTTAAAGTCATTATGACTCTCACTAAAAAACAAAAAGAAATCAAGGATTTTATTGAAAAATATCTTAAAAAACATGATTACTCTCCTACCTTGGAAGAGATAGCTACTCGTTTCAGAATTGTTATAAGTACAGTTCACGAACATCTTCAAAAAATAGAAGACGCTGGATATATCCGAGTAAATAAAAATCAGCGGAGGGGTATTGAAATACTCGGGTCAAATCCGATGGTCCAAGTTCCTTTGCTCGGCACTATTGCCGCCGGTCAGCCATTAACACTGTTCGACGTTCCAAAAGAAACAATCGCAGTTCCAAAAAGCAGGATTCCAGCATCATCTGAGATTTATGCTCTACGCGTAATCGGAGAAAGTATGATTGAAGAAAATATTCACGATGGGGATGTAATTTTAGTCCGACAACAAAGTGTAGCTGAAAACGGCCAAAAAGTGGTGGCGCTTATAGATAATTACGACACAACGCTAAAAACTTATTACAAAGAAAGAAATCAAATTCGCCTACAGCCAGCAAATAAAAGCTTCGAACCGATAATTATAAAGAGGGGTGAAAAAGATTTTGCGATACAAGGAATAGTACTTGATGTCATACGAGAAGAAAATTCAAAACCTATTATTTTGCCTGAAATAAAAATTAACGTTAAGCAAAATAAAAAATTGCCTATAAATCAAATCATTGTAGGAGATGCTGTGGAGAGATTAAAAAAATTGCCAACCGACAGCTGCGATGTCATTATTATTGACCCGCCATATAATATTGGTAAAGATTTTGGAAATAATCTTGATAAAAGAGAGTTGAATGATTACGTAACGTGGAGCAAAAGCTGGATAAATGAAGCGATAAGAATAATGAAACCTACCGGAACAATGTTTATTTACGGTTTTAGCGAAATTTTAGCTCACTTGTCCGTAGAAATCCCAATAAATAAACGATGGCTTATCTGGCACTATACAAATAAAAATGTTGCTTCTCTTAATTTTTGGCAAAGAAGCTATGAAGCAATCATTTGCGCTTGGAAAGATGAACCAATTTTTAACAGAGACGAAGTTAGAGAACCTTATACTGAAGGATTTTTAAACGGGGCGGCCGGGAAGATAAGAAAAGGCACTTTGGGGCGTTTCAGCAGAAACGGCAAAGAAACGGTTTATAAAGCTCACGAGAATGGCGCTTTGCCGAGAGACGTACTAAAAGTGCCGGCTCTTGCCGGCGGCGCAGGTATGATTGAAAGATGGTTTTTGTGTAAAACTTGCAATGGGGTTTTTGAACCGCAAAAACTGGAGGAACATCTAAAACACGAGATAATAAAACATCCCACCCAAAAGCCTCTTGAATTAACAAAAAAATTAATCAAATCAGCAATGCCAAAAAAGAATGGAGTTGTTTTGATACCGTTTGTCGGCAGCGGCTCCGAGTGCGTAGTGGCCAAGGAACTGGGACAGAATTATATTGGTTTCGAAATAAATCCTGATTACGCAATTTTGGCTAAGGAGTGGATCAAGCAAAGCTAGAGAATATCAAAACTATTTCGTTTCTTTATTTAAAAAATCAACTAATCCCTTTCCTAATTCTTTAATAGGTATAGAAATACTGGCCAGTTTCTCACCAGTAGAAAAATAATCAAGCGGGATAGAATACCACAACTGGTTTGACATTTTAAAAACTATTTTAGCGCCAAAGCCTATATCCTCTTTAAATTCGTAACCATTTTTGGTTTTTTCCCAGTTATTAATATTAAGCATGGCAGGTAGCGCCAATTTCTTAGATGCGGCCTTAATAACTAAATAATTTATAGTACCTTTGCCTTCGTCTATTTCTCGAGTGCAAATTAAATAAAAATCAAAATTACTATGCTGGTTCTTAATAAAATCTAGTTTCTTTTCTAAGGTATTAAAAGTGGTTAAACGATAAGAAGAAACGGTTAGTATTCCATTTTTGATCTGCCCGCCCTTTGCAGAAATCTTTACCACTTTATTATCAATCTTCGCTTTAATATCAACGCTTTTTTCGTGAGATTGAGAATCCCAATCGACGTTCTTGTCTCCATGTATGAAAACTAGAGCTGCCCATATTAACTCTTCCCAACTGACATCCTTTATGGGTATTTTTGTAGTACCAGCTTTAAACTTTATTAGCTGTTTAATAACCTTAGAAAATTTCTTATTATCAAAGCTCATGGTAACCTAATTATAATACTTCATTTCCTCCAATCCTCCACTACGAGGCGAGGGCTGACTTTTTTGACAACGACTTTTTGGCAAACCTTTTATTTTGGGCATGGTTATTGTTTTTACAAGTATTTTTTAATTTCTTGAAGCAGGGTTTTCTTAAAATCTTTAAGAATCAGATGGTGGCTGACCGGCAATAAAACCGACAGCTCTCTTTTAAAATTAATCGTTGTCTTATTGATGCTTTCCGCAATACTTTTCAGTTGATTCTTATTGACGGCGCGGCGAAGCTCCGGGTGACGTAAAATAAAATAGAAATCATAGTAATCTCTCGGTTTTCCTCTGCTCAATAAGGCTTCTATTTTACCTTTAACCATTTCTTTGGCCGGCGAATGGATAAGGGAATAGGACGGCAGATAATCACTGACAATGGTTGCCATCTCGTAATCAATTCTTTTACCGCCTCTTAAAGAAACTTCAAACTTCATCTCTCCTGAAATATCATAAAGACGGTAGCTGATTATTCCCAAATAGCCGCCGGTGGTCTTTTTTGCTTCTTTCAAACCGATTTCAATGCCAATTTTTTCTATTTCTGAATTTACTTCAATGAATAAATCGTCAATTATTTGAAGTTGGTGAATATTTTGGCCGTCAAAATCCAAATCTTCAGAAAAACGCGGGCTATTGT
>Ga0210057_1005973_pt1 | contig 15341 bp, 13 predicted proteins | sample CryGeyCG2114_010_2_FD_183968 | JGI IMG/M metagenome (GOLD analysis project Ga0210057, IMG submission 183968) | Groundwater microbial communities from aquifer - Crystal Geyser CG10_big_fil_rev_8/21/14_0.10 (SPAdes) (version 2) | ecosystem: Environmental > Aquatic > Deep subsurface > Groundwater ... | reverse complement strand
GTAATCCAGGCCAGTGTTGAACAACTGCCATTTAATGATGGGCAGTTTGATTTTGTAAATTGCGCTGAAGTTATTGAACATGTAGAAGATCCAGCGAAGGTCTGCCAAGAAATTTATCGGGTTTTAAAAACAAATGCTAAGAGCTATATTAGTTTTCATAATCGGTGGGGGATTTGCGACTATCATTATCACCTTTATTTTATTAATTGGCTGCCGCGCTCTTGGGCAGAGTTTATTTTAAAGTTATTAAAAAAACAAAAAGAAGATTCCATTACTGGGAGACAAAGGCTGACAACCATGCATTATTATACTTATAGCCAGGCTACTTATTTGCTTAAAAAGATTGGTTTTTTAATTAAAGATATTCGGGTAGAAAAGATAAAGAGAAAATATGGTAAATTATCTTTATTTTTTTTACTGCTGTACCGCCTGCTTAGACCGTTTTATTTTAATACCTTTCATCTACTGGTAGAAAAATATGAATAATCCTTCAATTGTTGAAAGAGTTAAATTTAAGATCAAGCAACATTGGATTGCCTTGACAGTATGTTTGTTTATTGGTCTACTGTCAATTTGCCCCCAGGTATTTTTTATATTTCATCTAGGTAGTGAGTATCAAGGCATTCCTTTTTTGCAAACAGCCAACGAGGATGGATATTTAGGCATAATGAAAGAGATTGAGAGCGGTCATGTCTTAGCAGCTTCTGTTCCTTTTTTTGAGTATAAAGATACTTATCCCATGATTCCGCCTACGTTTGCAATTTTTTATGTTGTTTTTAGCAAAATATTTCACATTTCTTTAGTTTCAACCCTATTAATAAGTAAATTTTTTTTACCAGCAATTTTGTTTTTCTTGGTTTATTTATTTATTTATAGATTAAGTAAAGATTCAGATTGTTTGGCAGGTAAAATTAATGCTATTGCTGGTGGGTTGCTAGTGGTTTTAGGATTTGATTTGGTGGATTATCGAACAGTCTGGAATTTTCTTCAGGGTCAGGGGGTACTAGGATATTCTATAATTTGGACCAGACCAGTTAATCCGATTAGCGGCGGAATTTTAGTTTTTACTTTTTTACTATGTCTTTGGTCGTTAATTTTTCGTCGGCGATTCTATGTAATACTTCTAGCTTCCTTGTCCTTAGCTTTGATGATGGCTAGTTATTTTTTCAGTTGGACATTAGCTTTGTCTGTAATGGGTGTGGTTAGTTTAGTATCTTTATTAAAAAAAGAGTGGAAGTTTGTGAGGTCTACTTTAATGATTCTAGGCTTAGCAGCACTATTTTCAGCACTTTATTGGTTTATGGTTTGGCAGGCTTCTAAACTACCTTGGGCTAATGAGGCAGCAGCTAGGATGGGTCTGTTTCCAAGTCGTACTCCTCATTTTAATAAGTTTGTACTTGCTACCCTATTCGTTTTTTTAATAGTTTCTTGCTTAGTTCTGTATAGCAAAAGAAGGATAAAAAATTTAAAAGAAGTCCCAAAATGGTGGTGGTTTTGTCTAGCTCTTCTGCTTGGTGGATTTATTGTTTATAATCAGCAGGTGATAACTGGCAAAGAAATTTGGTATCATCACTTTGTTTTTTACACCATACCTTTTGGCTTTGTTGCTTTAACAATTCTGTTTGGGAATTTTGTTAGACCGGTTTATTTTAAATCTTGGGTCTTTTTTGTTTCTATTGCCATTGGGGCTAGTTTGTTTTGCGCCATAAGCATCCAGTATTCTTCAAGGCAACTTTTTTACCATTATGAGAATTTGCAAAAATATGCCTCGGCTTTTGACTTCTTAAATACTAAAACAACTAAAGATTGTGTAGTATTGTCAGATGAAGGAGAAGATACTTTAAATAACCTTATTAATGCTTTTACGCGTTGTGATACTTATCATTCTACGGAGATATTCGTTATTGCTCCACCAGACCGCTTTTATCATAATTATATGGTTTCTCTGCGTTTGAGAGGTATTGGTGCTGAGGAAATAGACGAATATTTAAAAGAGAATAGTCATGAGGCAGCTATTAATCTTCATTACCAAATGCAATATTTTTCAGGATATGTTGACAAAAAGTTGGAAAATAATTTAAAGAAGTTTCCGTCTGATTATCAAGAGTTTTTGCAAAAGGATTTTTACCAAGAGCTTAAAAAATATAGGTTAAATTATATTCTTTCAGTAGGGCCATTAAGAGAAGATATTAAAGGATCTTTGCCTGGTTTAGTCGAGGTTTTTAAGGAAAATAATGTTTTTATTTATAGTCTTTCATAATATTTGTAAACAGTTGACATTATGAAAAGTGATATAATCAGATTTTTGTTTAGGACATTGATCTAATTATCCTTGTTATAGCTTCCAAAGGATAAGGGGAAGATGACTATATTAGTAACAATATTCACAATTCTGGATTTAAATTTTTAAAACAGGAGACTGTAGAGATTAAGAAGTGTTAGCAGAATACAAGACATTTTTGGTTAGCAGATAACATTTTTTAAAGTATCCTAGGTATATTATTTATGAACGAGTTGATTAATAAAAACATTTCAGTTTTTCTCCCGGCCTATAATGAGGAAGAAAACATCAAAGCAACTGTTTTGGCAGTGAATAATTATTTAAAAACCAGATTTAAAGATTATGAAATATTAGTTGTCAGTGAAGGAAGCATAGATAGAACAAATGAGATTGTGGCTGATTTACAGAAAGATATTAAAGAAATAAAGCTTTTTACTAAGAAAAAGTGTTTTGGTTATGCAGGGGCTTTGAGAACAGGCTTTCTAAATTCTACCAAAGAACTGATATTTTATACTGACGCTGATCAGCAGTTTGATATTAATGATTTGGATAAATTGTTACCGTGGATTGGCCAGTATGATATTATTACTGGCTTTAAAATTAAGCGCCAAGATGCTGTGACCCGCAAATTTACTTCTTGGGTCTACAATACTACCATGAGAATAGTTTTTGGCTTAAAACTCAGAGACATTAATTGTGCTTTTAAGTTGTATAAAAGAGAAGTGATAGAGAAGATAAATTTTTTATCAAATCTTACTGAAGGAGTGATAAATGCAGAAGTTTATTTGACAGCATTGAAAAATGGTTATATTATTAGGGAAATCGGCATTAACCATTTTCCTAGAAAAACAGGCTTGCCTGTGTCTCAATTGGGCACGCGGCGCTTCGTTTTTGTGAAGCCGATTATTATTTACCGTTTTTTTAAGGATACGGTAAGGTTGTGGATAAAAGAACATAAAACACGCTAAAAGATATGAAAGCTTTAGTTACTGGTGGCGCGGGCTTTATAGGCTCTAACCTCTCTCAACTTTTATGTGATGAAGGTCATCAGGTAGTTGTACTGGATGATTTATCTTCTGGCCATCGCCAGTTAGTAGATCAAAGAGCAGAGTTAGTTGAGGGTGCTATAGAAGACAGTAAATTATTAAGTGAAATACTTCCGGGCATAGAAGTTGTTTTTCATTTAGCTGCTACTTCAACTATTACTTATTCACTAACTAATCCTAGAAAATATTTTGAGAATAATTTTATAAACGGGGTTATTTTGCTGGAGGCTATGAAAAAAGCAGATGTTGGAAAGATTGTCTATTCTTCTTCAGCTTCTTCTTATGGAAATTCGGACGAACGGCCGCTTAAAGAAAATGATCTCACAGAGCCAATCAACCCTTATGGCGCTTCTAAATATAGTTTTGAACATGTCCTTAGCTCCTACCACCGCTGTTTTGGCATTAATAGCGTTTCTTTACGCTATTTTAATGTATATGGTCCTAATGACGAACAGAAAAACAACACTAGGGCAGTGCCCAAATGGGTGAGAGCTGCGCTTCAGAATAAGCCCTTGACCCTTTATTGGAAGGGAGAACAGAAAAGAGATTATATTTTTGTCAGGGATATTGTTCTAGCCAATTTGATGGCTGCCCTGAATTGCAATGGTTTTGATGTTTATAATGTAGGAAATGGTCGAGGTGTTTGGATGAAAGACATTGTTAAAAAATTAGAAGAAATTGTGGGCAGAGAGTTGACAATAGAAGATGCTGGGGAAAGACCCGGAGATCCCAAATTTGCAATGGCTGATATTAGTAAAATTAAAGAAAAATTAGGTTGGCATCCGACTATTGATCTAGAAACAGGTTTAAAAATAACAGTTGATTATTTTAAAACTAGAATAACAGAAAATTTATGAAAGCTTTAGTCACTGGCGGAGCCGGCTTTATCGGCTTTAATTTAACAAAATTATTATGTGATGAAGGGCATGAGGTAACAGTTTTGGATAATTTTTCTTCTAGTGGACGGAAAACAGCTGATAGCCGCGCTAAATTAGTTCAGGGGTCAGTAGGGGATTATGATTTGGTTTTTGATCTTTTAAAAGATAAAGAAGTTGTTTTTCATTTAGCAGCTACAGGGATTATTAAGTTCTCTTTGGAAAATCCACTTCTTTATTTTGAAAACAATGTCATGAATGGCATTACCTTGTTAGAAGCAATGAGAAAGAGAGGAGTGAATAAAATGGTTTATTCATCCAGTTCTGGTGTTTATGGCGAGCCCCAAAGAACTCCTATACAAGAAAATGACGTTAAAGAGCCAATTAATCCTTATGGCGCGGCCAAATTAGCTTTTGAGGATGTTTTGAGTGCTTATTATTATGCTTTTGGCATAAGCAGTGTTTGCTTTAGATATTACAATGTTTACGGACCGGGAGACAGGCAACATCCTGTTACTCGGGCGGTTCCTAAATGGATTCAGGCCGCTCTTAGAGATGAACCTCTAGTCTTATATTGGGGTGGCAGGCAGAAAAAAGATTATATTTTTGTTGAAGATGTGGTTCGGGCTAATTTGATTGGTGCTTCCAAATGCCAAGGTTTTAAAGTCTACAATGTTGGCAGTGGTGAAGGGATCTTAATGAGCGATTTGTCAGATAAACTCGAAGAAGTTTTTGGTAAGAAATTAAACATAGAGCAGAAAGGGAATCGTGAAGGCGATCCCGATGTTTTGATTGCAGATATAAGTAGAATAAAAGAAGATCTAGGTTGGCGTCCGTTAGTTGATTTAGAAACCGGTTTAACTAAGACTATAGAGTATTACCGAAATAGATTATAAGTTTTTGCATTTATGAAAGCTGTTATTTTAGCGGCAGGAAAAGGAAGGCGCATGTTGCCTTTGACCTTAACAATTCCTAAACCATTATTACGCATTGGTAACAAAACCATTTTAGATCATATTTTTGATGCCTTTCCAGAAGAAATTGATCAGGTGATAATTGTGGTGGGTTATTTAAAGAAAAAAATTCAGCAACACTTAGGCATTAAATATCAGGGAAGAACCATACGGTATGTAGTGCAAGATATTTTAGATGGGTCAGCAACCGCCTTGTTATGCTGCCAAGACTTCTTTTTGCCAAAAGAAAAATTTTTATTGGTATATGGTGATGAGTTGCCTACTCACGAAGAATTTGTCGACTGCTTGCAGCATCAATACAGTTGGCTCTGCTCCCCATCGCATGACCCGCGGCAGTCGGGGATTGCCATGCTTTCCAATGACCAACAGATTCTTGAAGTTATTGAGAAGCCAGAAAATCCAGTTTCTAATCTCTCTGCCGCCGGTATCATGGTGGTTGATAGTTATATATTTAATTATAAACTTATTCAACACCGCAATGGTGAGTATTACCTTACTTCTTTAATGAATCAGTTTGTTGCTGATCATAAAGTGCATGCTGTCCTGGGTAGCGCAAGACCGTCTTTTATTTCTCCTGATGAAGTGGAAAAATTGCATTCTCAATATCTTTAACCTTTATTATGATTTCTATTATCCTCCCGGTTTATAATAAAATAGATAGTATTGAAGAGTTTCATAAGCGTTTAGTCGAAGCGTTGACTGCGTTAAATGAATCTTATGAAATTATTGCTGTTGATGATGGTTCAACAGATGGGACGCGTCAAAAATTAATTAAACTATCACCGATAAATGCTGTTTTACTTTCTCGTCATTTTGGAGAAAACGCAGCTTTAGATGCAGGATTTAAAGTTGCAATTGGCGATTTGGTGATTACAGTAGATGTTGATTTACAAAATGATCCAGTAGATATTTCTAAGCTGGTAGAAAAGTTACGCGGTGGGGCAGGGGCAGTTGTTGGCTGGCGTCGAAATCGCCGACAGTCTTTGTATGGTCGAGTGATTTCCCGCTTGGCAAATTGGCTAGTAGCTTTAATGACCGGCGTTCGGCTGCATGATTTCAGCTGCACTTTAAAGGGATATCGCCGGGAATTTATTGATGGTGTGCAGCTGGTCGGCGACACTTTCATTTTTATGCCTATTTTTGCCCATGACCGGGGGGCGAAAGTAACAGAAGTTGAGGTTAATTTTCATTCTAATACCTCGACCGTTTGTTCCCGTACAATGAAAGAGATTATTAGTGTCTTTTTTGATTTGGTTAGCGTGAAATTTATTTTAAATTATCTAGCCAAACCGCTTAGATTTTTTGGTACTTTGTCATTATTTTTCTTTATAATTGCAATTGTTGATTTTGGTGCGGCCATTATTCTCAAAGTGTTACACCTAAAGACTTTGAGCTCTACCCCCTTACCGGTTATTGGGGTAATGTTCGTGATTCTTTCAGTAATACTTTTTATGTTGGGATTTGTTACAGAGATTCTTTTGCGCATTTATTATGAAAACAAGGACAGCAGTCCTTATATGATTTATGAAGTTATTAAAAATAAAAAGAGATTAGAATAAATTCCTCTTTATGTCGTCAGGAAATAAATCAGAAAAAATTGTTATTGTCGGTTTTGGCTGGATAGGACAAGCCAATGCCCTGGCTTTGGCTAGAATGAATTTTGATGTGTTTTATTACGATGTTATTACTCCCAATTTTCATTATGCTGACAAATATCAGGAGCTCTATAAAAAAATCAAGCCTCTGAAAACTCTTTTAGAAGTTGATAGCCAGAATACTTGGTATATAGTCTGTATTGGCGACCGAGTGAGCGAAGATGGATATCAAGATATTTCTTTGATTGAACAAGCCCTAGAGCCACTTCGCTTTGCACGAGGGAAGACAATCCTTCGTTCCACAGTCTTGCCAAAATATCTAGAACGACTGCATTTTCATATTTATCTTCCCGAATTTTTGCATGAACTCTATGCAGTAGAGGAGTGCCTTAATCCTTTTTACTATGTTGTGGGGGTCAGAGAAGATTTTGAATATCCAGATTTCTTTAAACAGTGGGAAGATAGATCTTGTAAGATTTTTAAAGGCACGCCTGAAGAAGCTTCCCATATTAAATATCTTTCCAATATCTGGAATGCAATGCGTATTGCTTTTGTTAATGAATTTGGCGACAATATTGCCATACCCAGAAGCGAAGAAGATTTTTATAAAGTGGAGAGAGTTGTTGATTTCTTTTTTGAAAAGAAAAGTTATTTGCGTTATGGAAAAACTTTTGATGGACACTGTTTACCCAAGGACATGCGGGCATTCATGACTTGGAAAGGAGAGAATAGGCCAGTGCCTCTGCTTAAAGCGATTTATCAGTCAAATCAGATCCATCAGGAAGTTGTAGATAACTATACTTTGCCCAAGTGGTTTTCTGCTTGGGATTATAACGTCTATCAAAAGGGAATCAAGTCGCGGTTAAAACGTTGGTGGCAGCGTTTGAATTCAGTAAAAGCAGTTCAGGCAGTACGGCATTTTGTTAGGCCAGTAGTAAGATTTTTTGAGCGACTGGTACCCAGCAAGTCTCCTGACCAGCTGAAAACAAAGTGGAACCAGTGGGCAAAAGAAAATCCTTATTATTACACAAATCCTGATACCAAGAGCGGTAAAAAAGCAGATGAGTTTGAAATACGCCAGACTGGTCAGGCTGATTACCAGCGTTATATTTCTGAAGATCCTGTTTTGCAGCAGCACATGGGCGGTTTTCAGGAGAAAACAGTTCTTGAAATTGGTACTGGGGTGGGCAGGATGACAGAATATTTTGCTCAAGATTTTAAACAAGTACATGGTATTGATATCTCACCAGTGATGCTAGAAAGTGCCAAGAAGCGCATGGCTTCTTTTGACAATGTTAATTTGGCAGAGACTGTTGGCAATATTATTCCTTTTGATGCTGAACAGTTTGATTTAATTTTTTCTTATCTAGTTTTTAAGCATTTGCGCCGCAAGCAGATAATCGCAGACTATTTTAAAGAGATGGCTGTCGCCTTAAAAAAAGATGGTTTAGTCAAGGTACAACTGCGCACCGGCACTACACCCCATGTTTGGCATTGGTTTTACGGCGTGTCATTATTTCTAGAAGAAGCCAAGGCTTTGGCTGAAAGGAGCGGATTTGAAATTGTGAAATCAGAAATAGAAAATCCTAAGAGTATGTGGTTGTGGTTAAAGAAGAGTTAATTAAGAAGGGATTTAAGAAGAATTAGAGAGAATTAAAAAGAATTATTGAAGAATTATAATAAAATAGGATGAAAAAAATTCTTATCACCGGCGCTGCTGGGTTTATCGGTTACCATTTAACAAAACATCTGCTGACTGAAGAAGAAAACAGCCTGGTTTTGGTTGATAATTTACAGCGAGGAAAGATGGATAAGAATTTTGAGGCTTTAGTTACTCAAGATCATGTTAAGTTTGTTCAAGCTGATTTGACAGAGCAAGAGTTTTACCAAAGTTTGGATAAAGATTTTGACCAGGTATATCATTTAGCAGCAGTCAATGGCACTAGATTATTTTATGAAATTCCGCACGAAGTTTTGCGTATCAATACTTTGACCTTAGTTTATATTTTAGAATGGATTAAAAATTTAGAAAAGAAACCCAAGCTTTGTTTTACTTCTTCCAATGAAGCGTATGCCGGCGGCTTGATTGCTTATAATAAGTTACCAATCCCTACGCCCGAAGACGTTCCTTTGGTAGTAGAAGATACCTATAATCCGCGTTGGTCTTATGGCGGGTCAAAGTTAGTAGGGGAGTTGTTTGTTATTAATTATGCTAAAGCCTATGATTTTTCGGCGTTAATTGTGCGTCCACACAATTTTTACGGTCCGCGTGCTGGCTATGATCACGTTATTCCAGAATTTTTTTTGCGCATCGTCGATCAAGTAGACCCATTTCCAATTTATGGAAGTGACGATACGCGCACTTTTTGCTATATTGATGATGCAGTTCGGGCAATGGAAATGTTAGTGAATTCTGAAAAAACAAATAAACAACCAATTGAAACAGTCCATATTGGAGATTTTAAAGAGATAAAAATTTTAGAGTTGCTTGATATTATGTTTAGAGTTGCTGGATGGAAGCCATCAGAAATTGAAAAAAAAGAAGGAAAGCAGGGGAGTGTGAAAAGGCGACTGGCAGATGTTTCCAAGCTTCAGAGTTTGGTTAATTGGCAGCCAGAGGTTTTGCTTGGAGAGGGTTTGAAACAGACGTATGAGTGGTATAAGGAACATTCTAAAAAATAAAAAAGCCCCATCATGTGAGGGCTTTTGTAAACTTCCCTGTGCCAAGAGCACAGGGCGTTACAGCTCGAATAACTTGAGCTGATTTGAATTATTTTCTTTGTTTCCTTGATTTTTTATGTATTTTTCAATAACTGCTTTACTGCCTTTTCCGCTTACTGTCGCAATATAGTATCCATCTGTCCAGAATTCTCCTCCCCATAATTCTTTTTTTACCGCTGGAGCCTGCTTGAATATTTGTTTTGATGTAATGCTTTTGAGTAGTCTGATCACTTGGCCTCCTGAATACTTAGGTAAAAATCTCAATAGAAAATGAACGTGATTTTTATCAAAACCCACGTGACTGATTTCAATAGCATATCTTTCTTTGAATCCTTTCACTGTACCTAACAGTCTATTTTCAATTTCTTGTGTAAACAACGACTTTCTATATTTTATGGTTAACTGGATATGATAATAACACTCTGAAACATTATGGTACCAATACCAAAGTTCATTCTTGTTCCCTAGTTCGCGGTTGTTTATTTTGCTTTTATATGTCAGGCCTCTATTTTAGCACAACTTATCTATTATTCTTAGTTCGTAGCGGACAGACTACTGCGGCAAGACCGCAGGGAGTTCTTTTTCATTAAATAACTTATTTTTGAAAGAATTTTTTTACCTCTTCACACACCCTCACCACATCTTCATCAGTAAGGCTAAATGACGAAGGGAGCCACAAGCACTGGGGCGATAGGCGAGTGCTGTTGGGAAAGTTATCATCTGGCAGTAGGTAGGCTTTTTGCTTGTGGATAGGATGCCAGTATTTGCGCGAGTCAATATTTTGTTCTCTTAAATATTTTTCCAGCTCATCTCTGTGTTCTGTTTTTATATCAGTCCACTGTGGAATTTCGTCTTCAGCAGAGGGGAATATTGTTAAACCATTAATGTTTTCTAATTGTTCCGCATAAAGCTGATAGTTTCTTTTCATGCGTTTAATCCTTTCTTCTAAATAGGTTAATTGTCCCAGCCCTACCCCAGCTTGTAGGTTGGTAAACTTAAAATTATAGCCAATCGTGTCATGAATGTCATCCCCGCCCGTGCCAGTTACAGGGCGTCCTTGGTCTTTAAGCGCGCGGAGTTTTGTTTCCAGTTCTATATCATCAGTAACAATGATGCCACCCTGTCCAGTGGTAATTGTTTTATTGGGAGAGAATGAAAAACATCCGGTTTTTCCAAAAGTTCCTAGAAATTTACCCTTATGTTTTGACATCAAAGCCTCTGCTGCGTCTTCTACTACAAACAGCTTGTGTTCTTCGGCAATTGCTAAAATTGTTTGCATGTCAGCCGCTCGGCCCGTCACGTGCACCGGTACGACTGCTTTTGTGCGCGGTGTAATGGCGGCCTTAAGAGCGCCAAGGTTGATATTTAAGTCATTTGGATTTATATCCACTAGGATGGGTTTTGCGCCTGTCAAGCTTACTGCGTTGACAGTAGCAATAAAAGTAATATCTGGCACAATTATTTCATCGCCCGAGCCAATGCCCAGCGCTTTGAGCGACATAAAAATTCCGGCTGTACAGTTGCAAATAGCTAGAGCATATTGTTTCCCCACTAACTTGGCAATGGCTTTTTCAAACTCATGGGTCATATTGCCGTCATTTACATAGTTTTCAGCCAATGCTTGGTTAACGTATTTTTTTTCTGCTTCGCCTGTCACATTTGGCATCCACCAAGGAATTTTTTTGTGATTGATCATATTTCTTTAACTATTCTAGGTTCTGGTAATGGTATTATAAATTTACCTTTATAACCAAATTTATGCATTAAATTCATTAATTCTTCCCCAATATGCCATGAAAGCAGTAGGGCATATTCAGGCTGCTCTTGAAACATTTTTTCTTCATCTACAATAGGGATGTGCGTTCCCGGAGTGTATAGGCCAATTTTAGGCGAACCCTTCTTCTCACAGGCATAATCAATTAAATGATTATCTATTTTGGTAAAGTTGAGAAAAGAACTGCCACGAGCTGGAGCGCCAATAGCTACAATTCGTTTGTTTTGTGTTTTAAGGCTAGCTAATAATGATATTAACTCGTGTTTAATTTTGATAGCCCTTTGGGCAAATTCCATTAATTTTTTTTGGTCATAAACCCCAGATTCTTCTTCGGCTTGAATTAATTTTTGTACTCGCTCGCTCATTGGCTGGCTGCCTTTCTTTGCATAAACTCTAATTGAACCTCCAGCCGCAGAAATTTTTTCAGCGTCTACGAGGCTAAAGCCGGTTAGAGAAAAAAGTTTTTGCAGTGGTTTAAGCAGATAAAAACGGAGATGTTCGTGATAAATTGTGTCAAAAGCCGTTTTTTCAAAAGCGTCTAAAAAATATTGTGACTCTGAAACAAAAATACCATCATCATCTAACATTAGGTTGATTCCTTTCATTATTTCAAAGAGATTATTGATATGGGCAAAGGCGTTAGTCAAAGCGATAATTTTTGCTTTTCCATGCTCGCTTGCAGCAACCTCTGCAACTTGTACATCAAAATATTCTTGGATTGTTGGAATACCATTCTCATTTGCTATTTTTGCCACGTTAGTAGGCTCAATTCCAAGAACTTTCATACCTTTTTCTTTAAAGCCTTGCAACAGAGTCCCGTCATTTGAGCCGATGTCTACAATAAGGTCATTTTTGGTCAGCGAATATTTATTAGCCAAAAGATCTGCCAAAGCGCGGAAGTTTCTAATTAACATATTGGTCAATCCGGTCTGATATGGATATTCTGGTGGAAAAATAATTTTAGGGTCGCCAATATAGTCAAGCTGTAAGAGCCCACAGTTACTGCAATGGCATAAATTAAGCGGGTAAGTCTTTTCAGATTGTGAAAGCTGTTCTTTTTTTAAATGTGCATGCACTGGCGCATGGTGGCCGAGCGCTAGGATAGTCTCCAGATTTTCATGCAAGCAAATTTGGCATTGAGTGATGTGGCCGATATTTTTTTTCCCCTTCATACATTGTGCAGTAAATTAGGTATTATTTTGTACCTCTGATAAATTAAGTAGAGATAATTAAATTTTTTGAGCAAAAACTCTCATCCTATACCCTAATCCCAATTTAAAAATTAATTGTTCCAATTTTTCTCTTTGTTCTTCATTCTTGATTATTTCTCGGATTTTGTTAGGTAAAAATTTTAACTCTACTTTGGCAAAAGGATCTAGAAACTGCAGTCCATTTAATATACTATCTAGGCAGGAGATGAACGTTCCGTCAGATAATACTTTAAAGCCGGCTTTTTCCAGTATGGCAGTTAAAGTAGTTAGAGAAAAATAAGTTAAATGATTCCGTCCAGTAAAAGTACGAGCCTTTTCATGCAGAATAGCACAAGCTAGGCTTTCCACATTGGGCATTTCTAGGTATAGAATACCCTCTGGCTTTAAAATTTGACGTATTTCCCTTAATAATTTTAGAGGATTAGCCACATGTTCAAGAACGGCCAGAGCTGTAACAACATCAAATTTTTCTTTTTCAAAATTACATTGAGATAATGTTTTTTGTTGTATTTTGAGGCCAAATTTTTCTCGGGCATATTTAACAGCTTCATTTTCAAGTTCTATCCCCCGCACATCATAACCTCGTTCTCTAGCATCTTTCAAAAAATGGCCAAATGAACAGCCAACATCCAACAAGCGTCCTTTTTCCACATATTTACTTAATGAATTCAAGATCATCCTGTGTTTTTTGTTGTTGAGCTTAATTTCTGTTGGACTTAAGAGGACTTCAATCCAAAATTTATTTGCGTTAGAGTCTTTTTTGTAAAAATTTATGATTTTTTCTTCAATAATTTGGGGGTTTACATAAATTACCCCGCAGTCATTGCAGCGGACAAAATAAAAGCCTTGTTTTTTAAAAAGTAACTTATAATCATCTTTATTACAAAGAGGACAGGGTACTTTTTTAGTTATATCCGCATAAATTTCTCCAGTTGAAGGGTCAGTGATTGCTTTTAATTCTTTTTCCATTTTTTCAAAAAATTTATCTCTTCCTGTTTGTTTGTCGAATTTTGATAGAGGCATAATTTGTTATTTTAATCTGCCCAAGGCAAGGCGGACGAGAGGGTTAAATTCCCCGTAGCTTGCTACGAAAGTTACTTATTCATACTCCGTCAGCTTCAGCAATAGGATGATCTGCCTGTCGTACAATGTTGCGGAGAAGTTGATTAAGTAGAATTGGTTGTGAATATAGCTATTTTTGGGCATTTACTTTTATTAGTTTTTGTGTTAGAATATACTAAAATTGTTATGTTGTCAAATTAATTCTTTACGGAAATATGCGGATTTTTTTTATTACTTCCAAATTAAATTTTAAAAACGCAGGCGGTTCGGTGGATGAGATGAATTTGATGATGAGAATGTTGCAAAAATATGGTTGCAAGGTAACTGCGGTAACTGTGTTTTCAAATTTTAATGATATTGATCGGCCGCTACCTTATGAGGTTAAGGAGGAGTATATCCGCTCTAAGAGGTTACTAGGGATACAGTGGGAGGCGTTTAAAATTTTCAGAAAGTATTCTCATCGAGCAGACGTTTTTCAAGTTGATGGTCATCTTTTGCTTTATGCAGCTGGTTTTTATCGTTTGTTTGGTGGTAAGGTGCCGATTCTCCTATTTTTTAACCGCGAGTTAACCGCATGGCCATTGAATGTTTCTGTTTTTTTTACTGATACATCTTTCAAAGATAAATATAATGTACTTAAAAAGATAAAAAGTAAAATACGCTGGTATATTGAAAAATATTTAATAATGCCAGCAGTTAGATTTGCAGATTTCTATACTTTTACCAATCAATTTTTACAAAAAGCATATCAAGATTTTGGAATTAAGACAGCAGGCAAAAGTTGGATTTTTTGTGACCCTTACAATTATAATGCGACATTGGCAACAAATAATTTAACTGAAGATTTTTATCAGAAACATATTAAAACAGACGGATCTATAACACTTTTTTACTCGAGTAGAATGGCTCCTGGCAAGGGCTTTGATTTATTAATCGCCGCTTTTTCTAAAGTGAAAAACAAGAAAAATTTTAAATTAATTCTTGGCGGTACGGGTCCAGAGGAACCTTTGGTAAAAAAGATGGTTCATGACATGGGGTTAGATTCATATGTAGAATTTCCCGGTTGGGTTTCTCGTAGGAATTTATATAACGCTTTGAAAGAGGCGGATATTTTTATTCAGGCTAGATGGCGGCAGGATATGACCTCTCTTTCTTTAACGGAAGCTATGGCATTTGGTCTGCCGAGTATTGTACCTAAAGGTGGTGGCTTGGAGTTTGTCGCTGGGAGAAGTGCTCTTTGTTTTAAGCCAGACGATCCTGATGATCTAGCAAGAAAGATTGAAGAATTGGGAGGTGATCGAGAATTACGATCTAAGCTTTCCTATCAATGTTTTGCTAGATTGCATGATGAAAACATGGATTATATGAAGACGATACCAAGGTTAAAATCCATCTTAGAAAGCTTGGCGGAGAAATAGTTTTTTAAAAGACGGCAACTATCTTGATCTGGCGCGAAAAATTGAACAGCTGGGCAGTAATTACAAGCTTAGAGAGCAGCTTTCGCGCAATTGTTTTCACCGTCTGGCAGAAGATGAAATGAATCATGAATGGCAGATTAAGAGATGGAACAAAAGGATGGGTGAATTATTAATTACTTTGAATTACGAAACCCTCAAAATACTCCTCAAGGGCTTCATAGTGAGGTATAATAGAGATATTCTCTATTATACCTCACTATGAAACTCTCCATGCGAGTTTTCAACTCAATAAAAATGGTGGTTGAGAAGTTTTCAAAAGTATTAAACTTTGGTACGTTACAAAATAAAACAGGTCGAAAATTGGCAATTAACATTACGGATATC
>Ga0210057_1005971_pt1 | contig 15348 bp, 21 predicted proteins | sample CryGeyCG2114_010_2_FD_183968 | JGI IMG/M metagenome (GOLD analysis project Ga0210057, IMG submission 183968) | Groundwater microbial communities from aquifer - Crystal Geyser CG10_big_fil_rev_8/21/14_0.10 (SPAdes) (version 2) | ecosystem: Environmental > Aquatic > Deep subsurface > Groundwater ... | reverse complement strand
TCAGCATCATTGCCAACAAGAAGAGTGCTTGAATAAGAACTTGTTCCTGGTCTGACATTGTCAAATTCTAAATCTCCGTCAATGCTTAAAGCAATAACTGGATTCAAAAACCAGTATTCATTCTCATCCATAGTTCCTGACAATCCATCTAAATCAACTGCTTCAACAGTCATCCAGTATTCTCCATACATTGATTCTGGAGTTTCTACTGTTAACTCACAAGTGTAATATCTTTGAGTCATAGTGTTTATTGGTCTTCCAGTAAGATCCTCCTCTAAGATTCTAGCATTACAACTTGGTTCAACAATTGAAGAAGAATTTACTTTTTCATAACAATTTGATTCTATTGGGTTTCCTTCACCTTGTACGTCTCCTACTGTAGCGAATACATCTTGCACTTTCTGAATTCCATTCTTGTCCATTACAAGAACATCCCAAGTTATTTTTTCACCTTCAAAAGCATAGTTATGCTCTCTCTCAATTAAATTTTCACCTGGATCAGTAATTCTACCTGGTTCAGTATTATCATCATAAACAACTCTGTTGTCACACATCCAAACATTTGGTGCGTACTCTTCAGGATTGATTACAGGGTTAACAGGTCCGCCAATGCTAACAGCAAAAGCAGCTGGAACCATAGCGAAAAGCAAAGATGCGATTACTACTAAAGAGAGTAATTGTTTCATCTCGTCTAAATTAACCTCCTTTCAATCGATATAATATAAGTATTAGCATAATTATTGCAATTTTTTGCATAACTATTACTTGTAAAATTGTCTCCAAAACTTTTCATTAGAAAATTTCCTCTTTCTTTCATGCTTGCCACCTCTCCAAAATGTCTACACCTTTCCATAACATTATATTCATGTTACAAATTCTTTAAAAGCATTATTGTCGTCGCGAAACCCATTTTTTGTTGTCACTTAATTTAAACACTCTCCCATTTCCGACGACAAAAAAATATCAATAATTGAAACAATTAAATCTTTAAATCAATAATTAACATTATTCAATTAATCTCGGCAAAATTTTGTTCATGTAAGCAATTACTTTTTCAGCATACTCTTTATCAAGTTTTTTACCATAGTAGTTTATTCCATTTCTAAAATATCTTAGTTTATCCATAAATTCTACCTCATTTTCATTAAAATTAAGCTCTTGCATAAATGAAACTTCTGCTTCATGCGCTCCATATCCCGAAGAACCATATCCTGCTAAAAACAATCTCGCTCTTATTGCCGAAATTAAAACAGAATAGCAATTTTCAATAAACTCATTTGCATTTTCTTCTTTCAGTCCAACTTTTTTAATAAATTCCTTAATATTTTTTTCTTTAAGCTTTGAACTTTCAATTAAGTCTCTTGCTCTTGAAGTTTGAGGACTTTGCTTTTTAACAATTCCCCTTTCCACAAATTCTTCAAACTTCTTCATAATTCAACGCCTCCCGAAATAACAATTCCATTCATTATACTTTCCCTTAAATTTTTATGTATCTCTTTAAACGAAGGATAAAATTGGATAGAGATTTTTCTATTCAATGTTTTTTCAAATTTTACTAAATCTATTCTCTTTTCCTTTTTACCAACAATGGAAATATCTAAATCTGATTTGTAGCTATCCTCTCCCTTAGAGTAACTCCCAAATAAAACAATTGATGCTCCCGGAAATTCTTCAATAAGAACTTCAGCCAAGCCAGACGAGTAAATATTCTTTAAATTTTCAACACGTTTTAATTCAATAACTTTTTTATTATCTCTATTAAGGTAAACAAAATTCATAGAACGATTTTTTTCAATAGTAATTAGCTTTTCCTTTTCTAACTCAACTAAAGAATTTGCAATAGTAGTTGGAGAAACACCTAGATATCTTGCAATTTCTCTTTGAGTAAGATTCTCACCAACTTTCAAACATAACAATGAAAAAAGAGACATTTGTACCTGTGTCCATTTAACTTTATATATATCCATAATAATTTATATAGGTAAATTTATCTTTATATATCTTTCTACTCTTTCTCCGGAGCAATCAACTGCAACATTCTAAGGATAAACTCTAAGCCAATTATAACAATAAGGTAAATAAGAATATCAAAAAATAAAGTATCAATTTGCGAAATTTTTCCAAGCATGCCATCAATATCAAAAAACCCGGGAGTTACTAAAGCAATTGCCAAAATAGTAAAGGGGAACATCTTGGATAAATCCTTTGACAAATCCTCGCTATAATAAGCAGTTATCCTAACAGCTCCAACAATGCAAGCAGAAATTAAAGCAATGCTCCCAATTGAATGGTCCTTTGCTAAAAACAAAAGGATAATTGCCATAACAAAAAACCAGAAAAACACAACTATCGGTAAAATAATAATGTACTCGACAACGTAAAGTATAACTTCAAGAAACTTCTGGATAAATGAATGTTCTGATTGATTATATCTTGAAAGATTTAATTCAAGCAAATCTCTCTTTGCCAAAAATCTGTAAAAATTCCAAGTAAACAAGGCATAAAGGGTTATGAAAATAGTGAAAATAGAGAATGTAAAATAAACTTGGTATTGTTGCGGAATTACTCCTTGAAAATATGAAACTACGCCCCCAAAAGTTCCGTTAACAATATCTCCAATAAATTCCGACATCTTCACCTCTAATAAATGTGGAATTAAGAGTATAAAAGTTTATTGTTGGGTTGTGAGAGGAAGTGCTAAAAATTTCTGCAAGAAATTTTGGCAAATCAAGTTCAAGTATGAACACGAAGTGTTTCTAACTTAAACCCTTGAAGAGGAGTTAAGATTTACTTGAAAAGCCTTAAACCAAAGATTTATAAACTACTATTAAGTAGTGATATTATGGCAATAAATCGAACCGAAAAAAGAAATGATGGAGAACTTGTTATTAGAGATATCTCTCCTTCAGAAACTCCAGAAGTTTATGAAATGGGTAAAAATGAACCTTATTTTTGTGGTTTTTGGGATAGAGAGGTTATTGAAGCAATCCCAAATTCAGATGATTGTTATGCTTTAACTGCAAGAGTCGATGATAATTTGGCTGGTTTTGCAATCGCACAATATTCTCCTACATTAAAAAAAGCTACTTGGGAAAATCTTTATGTTTCTTCAGAACACAGAAAAAGAGTTTATGATGGGACATCTGTTTCAAGAGCCTTAAGCGAAGCAATAATCAAAAAAATGCAATCTATCGGAGCTACCTCTATCAACTCACTAACCGAGGTTGAAAATACCCCAATAAACAATTTACTTAAAAAATTAGGGTTCGAAGAAGTCGGAAATTTTTCTTGGACAAGAAAAGAGTTATAAATCTTTAAGTTTATCTTAATTGAGATGGTAAGAAAAAAACAAATACAAAAAAATGAATTTTTTGATATAAACAAATTTCCTGCAAAGGAAGGAATGTTAATATTTGGAATTTCTATGAGTCAAGTATCAAATGTTCAAAGTGCAACAAAATGTTTTTCTTATATTGAAGAACTTGTTAAAAAAATAATGTATCCTTATGTCGGGTTGACATTTTTGTATTCAGACAATCTTTATTTCTACCAAAAAGGAGAACCTGCAAAATTGAATAAAAGATTTCAACAATTAATGATTTCTCACAAAAACGAATTTCAAAAAATTCTTAACAAAAATCGTTGGTATATTAGAGATTCATTTGGTTTTATTAGTTGGAATCAGGCACTTCTTGAGATAAAAGATTTTATGAATTATTTTTCAAAATTAAGGGAGATTTACAATAAAGATAAAACTTTTCAAAAATATCTTAAGAAGGATATAAAAGAATCAAAGAAGAAGATTGATGAAGAAAATGTTTTGTTTATTCTTGAAGAAATTTTAATTTTTTATCTCGCTTCAAAAGGTAAATTAAAGTTTCCAAATAAATATCTTAATGGGAAAGAAAAATGGGTTTTATGGTGCTACCCAAGAAAGCCCTTAAAATCTGAAATTTATCTTTATCAGAAGAATTTCTTTAAACTTGAAAATAAAGAAAATGATTATGAAAACTGCTATTATGATTTAAGTGAAAAGAAATTATACAACTATGATAATGTTGATTTAACAACTTTGAAAATATAGGTGATTTCACAAAAATCGGGATTTAAAGTATAACTTAAACCCTTGAAGAAGTTCTGATTTATATTGAAACTCCTAATCTGGATTGAAGCTAATTTTATAATATGAATTTTCTATTAAATGATATATCAAAAATGGCTACAGAATTTAAAAAAGAAAAATGGGCTAATACATATGCAGAAGGAATTAAAATTGGAGATCTAAGTCTAATGCCTGTTATCAAAGAAGAATTAAGTTTATAAATAATCTTTGATTAAAATTAAAAATGAGTACTCAAGTAGCAAATTTAGAAGAAATAGCAAATAAGATTATTGATGCTAATGCAGTTTCAATTAGAGATGTTGATTCTGGTGAAGAACCTTTTGTTTATAGCACTGGAAATAGGGGTCCTGGATATTTGATGGTTAAAGGATTAGTTGGACAACCTGAAACTTTGAAGTTTCTAACAAGAAATCTAGCATATAAAGTTATTGATGAAGCAGAGTTTGATTTTATAGAAGGTAATGCTACTGGAGGAATGATTCCAGGTTGGCAGTTAAGAAATGATGTGTCTGATATTCTATGTAGGGAAGTTCCTTTCTGTTATTTAAGAGGTTCAAGAAAAGAAGGAGGTCATGGAGAGTTGATAACTGGAAATCAAAATAATCCTCTTATCCAACAAGGCATGAGGGCTTTAGTTGTTGAAGAGCTTGTAAATTATGCTGGAACAACTGGAAATGCTGCAGAAGAATTTAGAGCTGCTGGTTATCCTGTATCTCATGCTGCTTGTATATTATCCTACGACCATCAACAGTCTAATTCGAGACTTAGTGAAAAGGGAATAACTTTAGTTCCATTAATAACTCTACCTCAACTACTTGATGTTGCAGAGGGAGCTAATTTAATTCCATCTAAGGCAATAAACTCCTATAGAGAATTTTTATCTGACCCACTAACTTGGCAATTAGGTAGGGGATTAGTGATACCTCAAGACTCTGCACAAAAAGCAATTGAAAGAGGATATTCTATGAATCAACTTAGTTCTGAGGAAGCTTTAACAAGAGGTGCGCCAGCTGGAAAAATTAATGAAGGAGTAGTTTACTGGACACAACAAAATGGCAAATAATGAAAGTTTAGTTTTTGTAGCACTTGATTATGATTCTCAACAAAGAAACTTTAATGTAGCTAAAGATTTAACAAGAGATGTTAACTCAGATTCTTATGGGTTCAAAATAAATCTTGATTCAGTTGCCGATTTTTCTGCTGATGCACAAACCCCTTACTCATTTGTTAAGTCTATTACTGGATTAGGAAAACCTGTTTTTGTAGATATGAAAATGTGGAATGGCGGAAGAACAATGGAGAACATTGCCAAAGGATGTGCTGATTTGGGAGTAGATATTCTTAATATGTATCCTCATGCTGGTGGAAAGTTTGTTCAAAGAGTTAAAAAATCTTTAGAAGGAACAAATACAAAGTTATTTGGTTTGACTGTATTAACACATTATACTGATGAAGATACTCAGAGATTATATGGAAAAAACGTTAGAGATACAGTAATAATGTTGGGAGAAATGAATTATGAATTTGGAGTTGATGGTATTGTAGTTCCTGGAACTCAGCTGGAAGTTGTTAGAAACTTTTCCTATTTGAAGTTATGTCCTGGAATTAGACCTTCTTGGTTTGAAGATAAAAAGGCAAATGCTCAGGAACAAATAGTTACGCCTAAAGAAGCAATTTCTCAAGGAGCTAATTATTTAGTTGTAGGTTCACCAATATTAAAGTCTGATAATCCGTCAGCCGCTCTTGAAAGAATTTTAACAGAATTAAATTAGAGTTTTTGCAATTCTTAAAATATTCAAATTTCCATAATTTCTTTGTACATCTTCAACTAGTTTTCTTAAGTGGGTTTGATGTTGAACTTTTCTTTCAGGTTTCATCCAAACACTATCTAGAAGGTTACTTGTTTTGTCATATGTTTTTAACAATTTAATCTCTTGACCTCTTTCCCATAAATTTTCCCATTCATCTTCTGATGATTTGAAAGTCATACCTTGCACTAATCTTCTTACATCTAGTGATAACCAATCTGGTAATCCTGCTGTTGTGTCTTCTAATACATCATGATATAACAATGCTTGACTTCCGTTTTTTCTAATTCTTTCAGATAATGAAGTATCATATAAAATTGTTGTTGCACACCAGATAGGATGCATATGATAAGGAGTAGTATTGTCCCACATTCTTGTAGCTTTATCTGGTCTAATTGCTTTATTTGTATGAGCATCAATTACATAAGCTAAATCTTTTAATTCTATCATGAAGAATAATCGAGATTTTGGTTTAATAATCTATTCATCTTAATTTTATAAATCCAGATTTCCTAAAAAGACAGTACTCTTTTAGAAAAATTAGGAGTTTTAATGAAAATCAAACCCTTGAAGAGGAGTTAGTGTTTTTATACTAAGAATTGATTGGAGTTTGCTTTATCTCTTGTAAATGTTATCATGATGGTCAAAATCATCAAAAAGGATAGTGTTTGTTTTTTTGTTATATTGGAAAACGAGAACGAAGTGTCCAATATGAACTCTTTTTGGATCCTTCATACCATGTCTCAGATTTTTATAATTATCCACATTATATGAATTGATTATTTCATCAATTTTCTTTAGAAGTTGTTCATATAATGATTTGTCTTTTTTTGAGAGTTTTTTTAAAATTCTTTGAAGATGTTCACTGATTTCCCAGTTATACATTTTAGCTTGTTGCTTTCTCTAATTCTTCTATAGAACCAAATTTTAGGTACTTGCCTTCTCTTATTTTATTTAATTTTTCCAAATATTCAGGTTTTAATTCTGGTTCTAAAAAAGAGTCTTCATATTTCTTAGCAATAAAAGCAACTGCTTGAGATTTGTTTTTTAATCCATATTGAGCTTTCACTATGTTTAAAATCTTATCTTCATCTTCTCCTATATCAATTATACTCTGTACCATTTTATTATATTTTATAATGAATTATAATGTTTATAAACTTTTTGTTTAATTTATAGGATTTTAAAATTTTCAAACTCTTTGAAGAGGTTTTTAATCCAGCAACCATCGAACCTTTTTATGGGGGAGGAAGGGTCGAATAAAGAACACCAAGTTTTATTTAGAACTTTCCTTTTAATTTAACCTTTTACTAACTACTGCCTCAATTATCTTTTGCTTCGCTCAATATAAAATGTGGGAGGAAGGGTTCTACAAACCACCAGCGGGTTTCTAGGAGTTCCTGCAACCAACCTTCCTCAAATAAAATGTGGGAGGAAGGGTTCGAACCTTCGTAAGCACTAAGCTACCGGATCTTAAGTCCGGCCCGTTTGACCACTCCGGCACTCCCACATCTAAAAAATGCGTGATAGAAAACTTATAAACTTTCTCATTTAGCATTCAATCAATATTCTTCAAAATAATTTCTATGTTATCAGAAATGCTTTGCAAAACATCTTCATCACTTCTCTTCCAGTCCTTTTTCATTTTCAGTGCTTCAGATGCTCCTGCAATCACAGCTCTTTTCAACCTTGAAGGAGATTCATCCTCAAAAATATCCTCTTCCATAAAACTTAACCACAACAAGATTTAAGAATTTAATTGTTCTCCAGAATAAATGAACAACGAAAGACAAGATAATAAAGACAATATTCTTTATTTTTCTCAGATTCATTTTCAAAAAGTATTGGAAGAAATGCCAGCACAAATCGCTCAATCTTTACATATCTATTCCAAGTTAGAAGTGTATTATTTTCCAGATAATGATTAAATTTAAAAAATGTTTTTTCTATAAATTTATTCAATAAAAAAAGAGGTAAATAAAATCACAAGCAATAGAGATTTAAGAGATTTGCAAGAATCAGCTAAACTTCAAGATGCATTTTCAAAACTTGTATCTGGAGGAAAATCAGGATATAAATCCATAATTGAAAAAAAAGAACCTGTTTTTTGTTCTAATGAAAATTGTAAAATTCAAATTGAAGGACATGAAAAATTCTGTCCAAGTTGTGGAGGAAAAATAGAAAAAAAATCAACAATGTCTATATGTAAAAAATGTTATAATGTCATAAAATCAGGAGATAAATTCTGTACAGAGTGCGGGGAACAAGCGAAATAATTATTTTTTCATGCTTTCAACAATATTTTTAATTCTTTTATTTCTTGTTTTTGCAGTTTTAGCTCTTAAAATAAATCTGTAAAAACCTTTTTTTGCCGACGGAGAATTTTTCTCAAATTTTTCTAACAATTTATTCTTAACAAGTTCTTTTTTAAGTTCAACAGGCATTTTAAGATTTTTAGGCATTCCGTAGTCGTGGGGTTTTTTCTTCAAACCCTCATTATACCTTAAAATACCATGCTCTGACATTTTTCCCTTTGCCATTAATTCCTTTGCATAACCTAAAGTATTGTAACTCCAATTTGCTTTATCTCCTCGTTTAACAAAATATCTAACAAATTTTTCATCATCTAATTTTTTCAAAGTAGTATCTATCCATCCAAAACAAATTGCTTCATGCATAGCTTCTTTGTGTGAAATTGAAGGCTTCCCAGTATGTTTTTTATAACTTATTAATCCAACTTTTTTTTCTTTAAGATGATTTTTCTCTAACCATTTCCTCCATTCCGAAATATTGTAAATAACAACTTTCGGGAAATCTTTAGAAATATCAACCATAAATAAAATAATGAGGGTTGCTTTTATAATTTTAGGAAACATCAAATTCCATAACTTTATTAATTTCCATTTCCATTAATTTTAATGAAACAAAAAATAGTTGATTTAATTTTCAAAATATCCAAACTCTCAAAAGTAGAAATAGAAAATTTAATTGAAATTCCTCCTTCTCAAGAATTTGGAGATTATGCTTTTCCATGTTTTATACTTTCAAAAAAATTAAGAAAACCTCCGATAGAAATTGCTCTGGAAATGTCAAGAGATTTAAACAAAAAATTACCAAAATGGCTTGATAAAATTGAAAAAAAAGGACCTTACATAAATTTTTATTTAGATAAAAACATTGTTATAGAAGAAGTTTTATCAAAAGCATTGGAAGACAATTATGGAAGCGCAAAACAAAAAGATAAAATTTTAATTGAACACACTTCAGTAAATCCAAATGCCTCGCCCCACGTCGGGAGAACAAGGAATTCAATAATTGGAGATTCAATTGTAAGAATTTTTAAGTTCTTAGGAAACAAGGTTGAAATTCATTATTATGTGAATGATGTTTCAAAACAAATAGCAATTCTTTCTTTAATATATAAAAAAGGAGACAAGTTTGATGACATGCTTAATAATTATGTAAAAATTTCAAAACAAATAGCAGACAAGCCAGAGATGGAAAAAAGGGTTTTTGAATTATTGGAAAAATTTGAAGCAGGAGACAAAACAACAACAAAACTTTTTAATGAAATTGTAAAAATATGTATCGACGGACAAAAGAAAATTTTCGAAAAGTTCGGAATTCGTTTCGATGAATTTGATTATGAATCAAGGTATGTTGGAAAATCTTCAGAGGAAATTTTAGATAAACTAGACAAAACAGGAAAACTTTCAAAAGACAAAGATGGAAGAATGATTTTAAGTTTAGCCCATACAAAACTTATTAAAAAAATGCGCTCACCAGTCATGGTTTTAACAAGAAGCAATGGAACAGGGCTTTATCCATTAAGAGATATAGCTTACACAATCGACAAGGGAAAATTCGGAAAAAATTTAATCATCTTAGGTGAAGACCAAAAACTTTATTTTGAACAAGTTGCAGAAGCTGTAAAACTCTTAGGACATAAAGCGCCAGAAGTCGTTCACTATTCTTTTGTTTTAATACAAGATGAAGAAGGAAAAACAAAAAAAATGGCGACGAGAAAAGGAGAGTTAGTTTTGCTTGAGGATTTTTATGAGCAAGCATTGAAAAAAGCGAAAAAAGAAATTACAAAGAGAAAAACAAAAGGAGATGCAAAAAAAGTTGCAATCGGCGCAATAAAATACTCAATGTTGAAAAATGATAATAATAAGAATATAATTTTCTCTTGGGACCAATCACTAAACTTTGAGGGAGATTCAGGCCCCTACCTCCAATACTCCTATGCAAGAGCTTCATCAATAGTTAGGAAATCAAATTCCTCCACTAAGAAAAAATCTATTAAATCAAAGAGCATAAGCAATTACGATTTTAAGTTAGCAAAAAAAATTCAGGAATTTCCAGATAAGGTTCTTGAAGCAAAAGAAAAATTAAATCCTAGTTTAATTGCAAATTACTCTTTCCAGTTAGCTCAAATATTTAATGAGTTTTATCAAAATTCAAAAGTTATTGGAAGCGAAGACGAGGAAATGAAAATAAAACTTGTAAAAGCTTTCAGAAACACACTAAAAAATTCTCTTCACCTTTTAGGAATTGAAGTTATAGAAGAAATGTAATAACTTCCTATCTTAAAGGGAAAGGTAGTGTAGGAAAACCGTAGGTTTTCAAACAGAAGTAATGGAAGAAATGTAAAATTTTATTTGCCACTACTCAACTTTATCAATTTCAATAAATCTTCTAAGAGTTCCGCCATCCATTAACCTTCTCATTAACTCTGAACTTGTTTTCGGACTAATTATTTCTCCTTTTTCTAAATTAATGGTTTCGTCTTTAGAATGTTTATTTAATGAATATTCTTCTTTTTTTGTTTTATGTCTTACATCAAAATCATAAATTACATCTGCAATTTTTTCCCCAATTCCATCAAAATAATTTTTTATTTTATGCTCTTGCATTGTTTTATGCCAGTATAAATCCGAAGGATGTCCAGCCCAGATTCCGTTAGGTAGGATTGAAATATCTGGACGTTCACTTTTTAACCTTTCCATTCTATCGCTATACAATCTAATCCTTAATTTTGAAAAATCATAAATTCCCTCGCTTTCAACTTCTCTGCAAGATTCATATAATTTTAATCTATTATCATATCTCCCATTATTTTCTAAAACTTTTATTTCAACAGGCGAATGGTGTAAAATATTCATTAATTCAGAATCTTTTTGCAATAAAGATAGTTTTGCCATTGAATATATTCCCAACTCTTTCCATGAGATTTCATCTATCTCTTCAGAAGTTATGCTAATTATATCTTTTGTAACTTTCATGCCCCAACTCATTAATCGGGGTTTATAAACTTTTCACTACCTATTTATTGTGAAAATTCCCCAAATAATAATGTTTATATAGTATTTCTTCTATTTATCCTTAATAAAAAAGTGAAAGGAGGTGTTTTATGGCGAAAAAAAATAGTGGTGGCTTAACAACTATTGTAAGTTTTGTGGCTTGGTTAACAGGAGTTATTGTTTCGTTAGCTGTAGGTTCTGCACTTATTACAGGAGGATTAACTGTACCATATCTTAATCAAGTTCCATATTTAATGATGGTAGCTGGATGGGTAGTTGTAGCAACTACAATAATCGGTGTTACTCTTGCGATAATTGATTATTTTAGTTAAGTTAATTTTTCTTAACTTTCTTTTTCTTTTTTTATTATTTAATAGAACTAATTTTAATTGGTAAATTCCCACCTACAACCATTTCTTATCTTCATCAAATCTTTATTAAACTGGATATAAAATTCGTCTGTTTCAATATTTGAATTTTTAAAATCATTTTTATATTCTAATTTATTTTTTTTAAAATCATAATTATTTAGTTTTTCTATAGTTTCATTATCTTCATAATTTTTTCTTTCAGAATTCATTTTAAATTTACTTTTTCCTTGCAGCCTTTACCGGCTTAAATTCTTTCCATGCAAGTTCAAACATTTGTTCAAGGGCAGAAGCAAAGAAAGGAGTATTTATCCAAACCCCGACATCATAATTTGGATGAACATTATCATCATTAAGAAGCATAAACATAACTTGTTCGCTATCTATTAAAGAAAATCTTGCATCAATATTTTTCATAGCCCTAACTTCGGCAACCTTTGCAAGTTCTTTAGCAAATTTTTCATTTTGAGAATTTATTGGAGCAGAAATTCTTATCTTTACTCCCCTTCTTCTTGCTTTATCCAAGGAGCCCATTAAAACTTCAAATTTTCTGTTAAGCCCGTCGGCAGTTGTAACAATTGTAACTGTTTTTTCAGCGCTAGAAATTAACATATCTAAATGATTATACATATTATTTCTTCCTCTTAAACTTCCAGACAAATCAGTAGGCTCAACAAATTTAACTCCTTGAGTGAATAATCCGTTAAGCTCCAAAAGAACATCATCCTCTTTTAATGTATCTAACCTTTTTCTTCTTTCATGAACCGTAACCATAAGATTTTTTTTCACCCTCTCAATAACCTCTTCAGGTTTTAACGCAACAAATTTTATTGGTTTGCCCAACTTCATAACAATGAAACCTTTTTTTTCAAGCGACTCAAGAATATCGTATGTTCGGGAACGTGGAACGTCGCTGATATTTGAAAGTTCGCCAGCGGTAGAAACCCCTCGAGAAAGAAGTGCAGTCCAAACCTTCACCTCATATAAATTGAGATCAAAAATTTTTCTCAACCTGCTTAAAAACTCTTCTTTAACTATCATTTTATTTATATCAACTTTAATTTAATTTAGTATTTAAATCTTTTTATGTATTGTTGCTATTAAATGACAAATTTTTTCACTTTTTATTGAGGGTGAATAACAATTTATTCTAGATGTGTTTAACATATATTTTAAATAAATTATTCTTAATTTTGAATTCTTCAACAAGATATTCCTTGCTATCAAATTTTTCTAAAATCTCTATATCCTTTGAATTAGTTCTTTCAGAAAGAAATTTTTTTTGTTCATCAAGCATAACTATCATTTCACGACTTGCAATAATTTTTGTTGAAATTTTATTATTTTTTACAAGCCCTATTTTTTTTCTCATTGATTGAACATTTCTCGCAAGATTTCTTGCATAACCCTCTGATTCAAGTTCAAGAGTTAAATCTGTATCAAGCTCAACATCTAAATCTACATTTTCGGAAATTGGTTTTTTGAATTCAACTTCTTTTATATTTAATTGAGATTTAATTATTTCAGAAAGTTTTTCTAAGTCTCCAGATTCTTTGACATAAACAAAAGCTTTTTGTAATGGCCACTTTAATCCAATCGCATTTTTATCCCTCAGGTAAAGTCCCTTTTCAATTACCTTCATAACATCTACAAAACTTTTCTCAATATTTCCATCAATTTTTTTCTTGTCAAATTTAGGCCACGAAGATAAATGGACTGATTCTTTTCCAAAATCTTGATAAATATATTCAGAAATATAAGGGGCAAAAGGAGCAATTAATAAGGCAGTTTTTTCTAAAACCTCTCCCATAATTTCTTTTGTATCTTCTCTATCTCGTGTTATCTTAATATATCCTCTTGAAAAATCATTAACAATAAATTCTGAAATTGTTTTGTAAGCTTTATCAATAGAATAATTTTCTAAATGTTCAGAGGATTCTTTTATCACAGAATTCAGCCTTGATAAAATCCAGTTATCTTCAATCAATTTTTTATTTTTTTTATTCTCAATTTGCTGGTAATAACTATGGGTATTATAGAAAACAGTAAGAAAAGGAAGGACTGATTCTTTCATTAATTCAAAAGAATATCTTTTTTGACTTCCAGAGTCTGTTGTGCAAAATTGCAATCTAACTGCATCAACTCCCGTCTTGTTAATAATTTCCTCTGGAATTATTATATTTCCCTTTGACTTGGACATTTTCTCTCCATTTTCATCAACTACATGTCCAGCACAAATAACATTTTTGTAAGCTGGTTTGTCAAATAAAATTGCAGATATAACATGCAAAGTGTAAAACCATCCCCTTGTCTGGTCTATTGCCTCTGAAATAAAATCATATGGAAATCTTTTTTCAAATTCTTTTTTATTTTCAAAAGGATAATGAAACTGTGCAAAACTTGCACAACCAGAGTCATACCAACAATCAATTACATCAGGAATTCTATGATATTCTTTTCCATTTTTTTTAATAATAATCTTATCTATTTCCGGCTTATGCAATTCTTTTAATTTTTTACCAGATAATTTTTCAAGCTCTTCCACACTTCCAATTATAATTATATCTTTTTCATTTTCAATATTTCTCCAGACAGGGAGTGGAGTCCCCCAATATTTAAATCTCGATAAAGCCCAATCCTTTGCACCTTCAAGCCATTTTCCAAATCTCCCATCCTTAATATGTTCAGGGTACCAATTTATTTCCTTATTTAATTTAACCAATTTTTCTCTTACTTTACTCACCTCGATAAACCAAGAGTTAATTCCGTAATAAAGCAAAGGAGAATCACATCTCCAACAGAAAGGATATGAATGGGTTATTTTTTCTTTTTTTAATAATAAATGTCTTTTCTTCAAATCTTCTATAATTTCTTTCTCAGCATCCTTAACAAACATTCCTTGAAATTTTTTCACAATCGGTAAGAATTTCCCATCTTGTCCAACAGTATGAACAGCCGGAAGTTTTTTTTCTAAACCAACATTATAATCTTCTTCACCATACATTACAGCTGTATGGACAACCCCGCTTCCATCTTCTGTTGTAACAAAATCAGCAAGGATTACTTTATGGGAATTTTCATTTTGTGTTTCAACTATATTGTATAATGGTTCATATTTTAATCCTTCAATTTTTTCTCCCTTGAATTCTTTTAATATTTCATAATCTCCTGGTAGCACATTTAATCTATCTTTTCCCAAGATTAATGAATCTCCATCAGGAAGTTTAACTTTAACATACTTAATATCTTTACCAACAGCTAAAGCAACATTTCCTGGCAATGTCCAAGGAGTTGTCGTCCATGCTAATATATGTGAATTCTCTTCATCTTTTATTTTAAATGCCACATAAACAGAATCATCTTTTACATCCTTGTAACCTTGTGCAACTTCATGACTTGATAGGGGTGTCTGGCAACGAGGACAAAATGGAACAACCTTGTGCCCTTCATATAATAATCCTTTTTTATGCAGTTCTTTTAAACTCCACCAAACACTTTCAATATAATTATTGTCTAAAGTAACATATGGATTTTTCAAATCAATAAGATAATTTAATTCTTTGGTAGATTTTTCCCAATCCTTAATATATGAAAAAACACTTTCTCTTGCTTGTTTGATGAACTTATCGATGCCATACTTTTCAATATCTTTTTTAGAATTAAGATTTAATTTTTTCTCAACCTGCACTTCAACAGGTAAACCATGACAATCCCAACCCCCTTTTCGTGGAACACTTTGCCCATTC
>Ga0210057_1005969_pt1 | contig 15350 bp, 15 predicted proteins | sample CryGeyCG2114_010_2_FD_183968 | JGI IMG/M metagenome (GOLD analysis project Ga0210057, IMG submission 183968) | Groundwater microbial communities from aquifer - Crystal Geyser CG10_big_fil_rev_8/21/14_0.10 (SPAdes) (version 2) | ecosystem: Environmental > Aquatic > Deep subsurface > Groundwater ... | reverse complement strand
TACGGCATTAACCGAAATTACTTCTATTTGTACCTCAAAGAGATGGAATTCAGATTCAACAACCGAAAAACCTCAAATCTTGGCTCAATTATCAAAAGAATTCTTAAAAAGAACAAAGCTGTTCTAGGTTAACTCCTTAATTTTTATCCATACTCGCAATCCTGATGCTTCTTATGATACTTGTGAAAGTTATTATTTTCAACCGCATCAACGATTTGGGTAATAGTCTCAAGCAATTTTTCTTTGACTTCCGACACTTGTTTGGCAGTACCTAAAAAACTTTTCTTTTCTATCCCGTCGCGCAGGAACCAATACTGCAAGTCCGCAACCTTTTCTCGTAAAAAATCTTCGGCCGCCCACTGATATACTAAAAGTTGTTCCTTGTCCACTTTTCCCAGTGGTCGGTCTTTTGCGCTGCCGGTTTTATAGTCAATAATCACCAATCCTTCCGGAGTTTGATCCGCGCGATCGATCTTGCCGGTAAAAACATATTTTCCTACTCCCAGTCGAAATTTTTTTTCGATAATTTTTGGGGCTGGGATATTTTTCTCAAAATATTTGAAAATATTTTTTATTATTTTGGACCCCAATTTTTTGTAGTCTTCTTTTTGTTCAAAACTTTCGTACCAATCGTCTATCCACCCTTTCTCATAAAATTCTTTAAGTTTTGAAAACGGCGGGACAGAAGATTTTTTTTGTTTTTTTGATTTTGTAAACAGATCACCTTGCGAGGTTGAAAGTTCCTGCATATACAGCTTTAAGTAGTTTTCCAGCGAGTTATGAACCGTCTGGCCAAAAGACAGGGCCGCCGCACCCGGTCGTGGGACTTTTAAAATATGACGATATTTGAATTCCAAAGGACACTTCCGAAAATCTGAAATACTCGTAAACGAAAAAGTCTTTGGTAAAACCAGTTTGCCTTTTCTAGTCTCCGCTGATCCATCCGAGAAAATTTCAGGCATTTTTTTCTTGCCAAAATCAACTTTTCCGGTTGGGCCGGGCAATTCATTTTTAATCAATTTTAAATCCTTCAAAAACACTGAAGGTTTTCTCACAGTCGATCCCCCGTAGTCCAGCGCGTAAGTTAAAAACAAATCTTTTTTCGCCCGCGTCATCGCAACATAAAACAATCGGCGTTCTTCCTGGATATGAAAATCTCCTGAAGGTAAAATATCTTTAACCAGCTTATCAGGAAGTTCTATTGGCTCGCTTCGAGAAATGCTTGGAAACCGTTTATCGACCAGCGCGACCACAAAAACGTATTTAAACTCCAAACCTTTCGCCGAGTGAATTGTAATCAGTTTAATAGTCTCGGGGCCGATATCCGGATCAAACTCCAACTTCCCTGTTTCCCCACTCATTAGTTCCAAATCAACCTCTTCCATAAAGTTTTTCAATAGCTTTTGGTCGGACCCAACAATAAAATCCTGAATCTTTCGATGGAACTGGTTTAGATAACTTAGATTCTGGACCTCCAGCGCGGTTTCCGGCCCGCGCTCGCTTTCTTCGTGCGCGATTTTTAAATCACGAACAACCGCTACAAACAGCTCGTTTACCGGTTTGTTACGAGAAAGTTTCGTATGTTTTTCAACTAAAGACAAAAGTAAATTTACTGACTTTTGGCCGCTTTCCGACAAACTCTTTTGCAAAGCAATTTGCTTTAACCCTCCAAATAAAGATTGCGCTTTCCGATTGGAGTACGCAACGATTTCCGCCAAATCATCGTCTGATAGATTAAAAACCGGTAAATTCAGAACCCGATAAACCGATCGCGATTCGTAATAATTGTCTAATAATTTCAAATACGCCAAGACTTGCTGAACGATCGATTTTTTATACAGACCCCGCCGTGAAAGATGAATATATGGCAGTCCGGAACGATCTAACAAATCGATAAAAATTTCCGCGGACTCATTGGAGCGAACCAAAATCGCAAAATCATCCCAGTCGCAGTCTTTATCTTGTTTTTTTATCGTTGCAATTTTTTCGACCACTCCCTGCGCTTCCTGAAAAAAATCCGGATACTTTATCGCTCTGATTTCCGCTTTTTCATTTGTTTGCGCCAGAAGTTTTTTTGAAATGTTTAATTTCTTTTCAAGACGGTCCGGGTTATTAAGCTGTATAAATTCATACGATAAATCCAAAAGATTTTGGAGTGAACGATAGTTTCGCGTCAAAGCGATTTGTTTTGCGATTTTGTAATCCTCTTTAAATTTTAAAATATTACTAACCGACGCGCCGCGAAATTTGTAAACAGACTGGTCGTCGTCACCCACCACGGTAATATTTCCATCTTTACCGCCCAACTGTTTTACCAGTTCATATTGAGCGTAGTTAGTGTCTTGGAACTCGTCAACCAAAATATATTTGAACTGTTTTTTGTACCGCGCCAAAATATTTGGTCGTTTCTTGAAAAGCTCGTAGCAATATGTAATCAAGTCTCCAAAATCCAAAGCTTCGCTTTCAATTAAAAGTTTTTGGTAAATTGCGTAGGCGTTCGCGGCTTCTTGGATCTTTTGGGCCTCGAGTCTTACCCCGTCATGCTCTAATGTAGCGGGAGCCTTTAGGCTTCCGTGTTTTTCGTTGTAGTCTGCCGATTTATCGGCTTCTCGTGGAAGACTAAAGTCCTCTGTTGCATTTTTAGGATTCTGAAGTCCTAAATCATTATCAAAATCCAACGCCGACTCTTTCGCGTACTTTACATATTCTTCAGGGCTGATCAACTCATCTTTTGCTCGGGAAAAATGTTTGAGCAGTACGCGAATAAATCTAGACGGGTTACCGATCGGTTTAAAATAATCCAAATCAAACCGTCCCAGATTTTTACGAATCATTACCCACTGCTCGGTTTCCGTCAGCAATTTAAAATTCACCGGCAGTCCGATTTCTATCGCGTGCGAATCCAAAATTCGCTTACAAAATGCGTGGAAAGTCGAGATCCACAAATCCGTATAACCAAAAGGCAACAACCGATCGACCCGCTCTTCCATCTCGTTCGCGGCTTTTTCCGTAAATGTCAGTGCCAGTATTTCGTTTGGTTTTGCAAGTCCCTGTTCGATAAGCCAGGCGATACGGCGCGTAATAACCGTCGTCTTTCCGGTTCCTGCCCCCGCCACTATCAACACCGGCCCGTCTTTGTGAGTGACCGCGGATAGCTGTTCTTTATTTAAATTTTGCAATAACTTTGACTTTTTCATTTAAACGTCATACCACAATCTTATAAAATTCGGGAGCTATTGACTTACTTTATATTCTCTGTTAAAATTTTTTCTTATATATCAAGGAGGCTAAATGTATCACGCGGTGGCATACTTTTTGCCGAATAGTGGAATGATGCGGCTTGTAGTTCAAGTCTCAAAAACACACATTCCCCTACCCTATGGGAACTGGCATAATAAATGCCCGGGGGTACTCGCCAGCAGTTTAGGTAGCACGGTTCGCAAAACGCTCAAACTCTTGAGCAAAGCGATCCGCGAACGGCTGGATTTCAAGTTCAAAACGTTCACTCCTGAATTCTGTATCGCAACGTTTGGGGTGCTAAATTGGCCACAAAACCGGAAGCGTCCCAAGGAAGTTCCAAAAACTTTCCGGACCGACGATCACGATGTCCCTATCCCAAAAAATTTCCTAAATAACTGGGGAATCGGCCGACACGAACGCCTAGAAATCCTGATTAATGTTCAAGGCGCGAAGTTTACCTACATTTTACAATTGTAGCGAGCGTGCCTTTTTTTATTGCCGAATAAACTGGTCGACCCAATTTTTCCACGCGTTTCCCGATTGGTCCTCGTATTTATTCCAAAACTCCTGCGGAGTTACCATTTGTATTCTACCGTATTTTTCCAGCTTTAATAAATGTCTATCAGCCGAGATTAAAAAATCAACTTTTGCTGTCACTGCCGACTCAACCAATTTATTATCTTCTTTATCTTCTACAATATTCAGTCGCTTGTCAGATTTAACTTGCTTGATCGCGTTGAAAAATTCTTCTAGTTTTTCAAGGTATTTCACATCTTTAATTTTAAGAGAAGCTAGTAGTCTATTTTCCTTCAAAGTCGCTCGGTTAGCGAAAACCTGGACTCTGCCTGCAATTACCTCGTCAATTATCCTGTTACCATAATTAAAATCATCCCCTGCTCCGTCTATTAATAAATTTGTATCGATTACTACCCGCATGACATGATTAATTAAATTTTTCTAATATATAACTTCCCACTAAATCAATCCGACTCTCGCCCAGCTCTTTCGCAGAAAGGGCTGGGTCGATTCCAACCCTCATAATATTACCCTTTACTACCATTACTCTTTCCTGCCCACTGTCATTTTGGAAGCCACGGAGTGCAACGAAGGGCTATCCGGAATCCAAAACCTGGATCCCGCATCAAGTGCGGGATGACAACTGGAAGTACCACTTATTAAATTTCTTCGTTTTAAAAATCTTCCTTGTTTTCTTCTTGTCCTCGGCTAGTTTCAATTTCAACTCGTTCAGGGTTTTCAATTTTAAATTTGGCCTGACTTTGGAGTAAATAAAAACTGACATTTTTTTTCCGTAAAGCCTGCCTGAAAAATTGAATAAATAGGCCTCCACCCGGAACTTTTGACGAGTAGTCCTCGGCGCGCCGATAAAAATAGACGACTTATAAAATTTTTCGCCAACCAAAGCTACACCCGCATACGACCCTTCCGCCAATCGTGGCTTTATTTTGTAATCCAAATTCGCGGTGGGATAATTCAACCTTTGTCCAAACCCATCTCCTTTTTTTACTTTGCCAATAACAATTGTCATCCTAAACTTGATTCAGGATCTTCATATCCATGAGTGGATCCTGATTTTCATCAGGATGACACGGATAGAGGATCCTAAGACTTCTTTATTTTCTTTTTATACACCGTACTTTTAAATTTATTTGCCTGAAACGCTTTCAACCGTTTTATTTTCACTTTTAATTTTCCAGATTTTATGTCTTCTTGCAAATGTTTTCCGTACGCTCGCTGATCGTAACCCAAAGCAATAACATCCGGTTTTTCTCGGAGGGTATGCTTTAAATAATAATGCTTGTCGCCCAAAACCGCTTTGTCGACATATTTTATCGATTCAATAACTGCCAATCGTTCTTTTTCCCCAAATATTGGGAAGTGTCCTTTGAACTTTTTTGCATTTGTATCCCGAGAAACCGAAACAACCAAAAAATCTCCCAGAGCCTTGGCTTGCCGCAAAAAATCCAGATGCCCCGGATGCAGCACGTCAAATGTTCCATATACCATTACTTTAATTTTTTTCCTCATATATACCTTGTTATTTTACCACATCAGGCTAAAAAAAAGAACGCGATTGGGTCTCGCGCCCTATTCGATCAGATTGAGAAGAACAGGTTTGCCTTTCTGTGGGGTAACCACCACCGCAGAAACACCATTTGGATTTTCGCTAAGCTTGATCCAATAGCGAATCTCCTCTCCCTTCTTCAAACTTGGGTGAATCTTTCGGCGCAGAGGAGTTGGTAAAACAAGCTCGTACGCCTCGATCGTCTCGCCTTCACCTTCTATCCGATATTCAACTCGGATGTGAGAGGTGAAGATTTCGTGGCTTCCGCGGGAGATTATCTCCACCTCGGAAACCTTACCCTTCTTAAGCCCTTGTGACTGTCCGGGCAACCCGCACAGACACAGAAAAAACGTAAAAATTTTAATAAAAATAAAAAGTCTCATGATTCCCTCCCTAAACTTGAGACACTACTCTACACCGTAAACTACATTCTGTCAACCTGTCTAAACGCAAAAAAATCCCTAATCCAAATCCTTTTGTGGATTTTGCTAAAAATATATACTTAATGTAAAATAAAATCAATATATCAATATAAGCCTTAAATAAGAGAGGTAATATTTTAATTTAAAAATGAAACCAAAAAAAAGGACAATAAATATACTGGTCTCATGCACGCTTATTTTTGTTTTTGCTCTCTCGGTGCCACTGTATACTCTGGCTATCGATTTAAGTGACGCCGAAAATCTGGCGAGCGAAATAAATATCACAACAAATCATCAAACCTTTGGCGACGTTTTGCTAGCCACCCTCAAAGGACTTTTGGCAATGGCTTTTCTAGCAGCTTTAATTTTCATAATTTTTTCTGGTTATCAATTCACTGCTTCCCAAGGAGACGAAAAAAAACTAGCAAAAGCAAAAAAAGTTTAATATGGGCAATTCTCGGCATAGCATTGATCGTTTCTTCCTGGATGATTGTAACTATGATTTTTGAAACAGTAGAAACTAATGGTCCTGATGGATCCTCAACAATATTGGCACAAAATCCTCCGGGACCGGTACAACAAATCACCCTAGGCCCACCAAGCCCCGGTACTTTACCAATTTCTAAGGCAAGTTCAGTTAGTTCACTCACAGTTTGTCAGGATAAAGTCGCTGTGCAATCGGGAGAATCAGTGGACTTGAGCGCATTTATTACGATGGCCGATGGGACAATTAATACGGATTTTAGTATAACCCCTTTTTCTTTTGATGAGGATGTGGTGCAGGTCGGCCAAGGTCAAAACGGAAAGATTGAAATTCGAATAAAACACCTTCCAAGTTCACTTAACGAATTTGGAGAAGACCCCCTCGGACAAACAACTCAAATAATTACCGCAACTATCCATCCCAACGCGGCAGGGACCGACAAAAGTTTAGATCAGAATATTTATATTGAAATTATTCCAAACGATTATTTAGGAATCGTCCCGCCAGTCAGCGCTAATTGCGTAATCCCTCTTTTTACTAAACAACTATCCTCGGGGTTTACTCTAGATCAATTGAGCCCAGATGAACTTGAGATGTTAACTAATTACTATACCAGCAACCCCCTTGCGCTACCTCCTACTTTTATCCCTGGTAGTTTTATTTCCGACATGATCGGGCTTGGCGACTTCATTCCAAATTCTACCAACGGTTTGCCAGTTAAAGCGGCGGCAATGGGCTATGTTTTTGAAAACGGCCGATACAGACAGGCTTTCGTTCTTCCGGAAGACACAAACTTGATACTTAATCCGAACGATCCGCTCACCGATCCTTTAGTCGACCAAATTGCGGATTATACAATAAAAGGGATTGATTATACGGGTAAGGGTATTGCTACCGGTGTTATGATAAAATTAATTGCCTGCGGAGCGGATTGTTTTGATGTTTATTACCCAACATTTATATTCGAAGCGGTACACGCACAATTAGCATTTCTAACTAACCCCGTCACCATGGCAATAGGAATAACCGCGGGAATAATCAGCGGAGTTAACGAGCTTGATAAAAAAAGAAAACTGGCTCACTACAAACAAGACGATTCCCAGATAGCAGATGACATGATGTCGAACATCCGACTTATCATGGACACTTATAACAGTAATCGCGCGCCGACAGCAGAAGAAGAAAAAGGCGCCCATGACTTGTCGGTGTTGATGGTGGGATTACTTTTCAACTCTTACGTGGAATACTTCAAACTTCCTAACTCGGTTGAAAGCCAAAAAGTATATGTTGAACAATTTATCCAAACAATGGATCAAACCTTAAACCAAAGGCTTACTGATTTTGAGACTCCGTGATTTCGTGCGCACATGCAGGACGTATTAAAAGTTCAAACAATGATTTCTTAATAAACATAATTTCTTTTCAAAACTGCCTTATTTAAGGCAGTTTTGTTATATATAGGACTACGGGTTTGAGCCATACCGAAAAGAGATTCCAGGTGCTTTTTACCTCCGTGAAAGCAACGCGAAATAATCGAAATACTTTTGCAAGGACGGTCCGGATTTTTTATCAAAAAACTCGTGTGCCGACTCTTCTCGAATGCGAGCAAGCTCCCGCCGACGCGCGCCAAATTTCTTCTAAAAAAGAAAGGACGTTTTTCTTTGGTGTTGCCGAGTGAAGCGAGGCGCTGGCGAGTACGCCAACGCGTGGAGCTTTCTCCGAATCATTTGTTTTGGAAATAGGTTCGAGCTTGGTACAATAAACACACCAATACAGAATTCAACGGCTTTTCCAAAGCCAGAATGTGGGACGCGCGAAGCGCGTCCCACGCTCTTGGGTCTTCTGTGTCTTTTCCTACAAAACTGGAGTGTCTTTACGACTTCACTCGAACTTACTTTATCAAAAATTTAGGCATAATACCCATTTTGCGTGGCATGAAATGACACTTCTATGGCTTGGCTAAGCTATGAAAGTATGATTTTATAAATGCATGATTATAAAAAAAGAGAAAATGTCCATTTTGTTTATCTATTAAAATAACAAAGAGGGGGAGACAAAATGGTCTTCAAACATATTGGTGTAAAAGCTGTAACAAAAGATTTAGAAACAATAGAAGAAAGAAAACAAAACAAATAGAAGAAATATTTGATAAATTTGTATTCAGTAAACAAATCATAAGAGAGATAAAGGAAGAGTATAGTTTAGATAAAAAAACAGTAATACATCATTTAAAGAACTATCGAAACAAAGAAAAACAACACTGTCCAAGAGAAATATATTTGGTGGTAGATGCAACATATTTTGGAAAAAGAAAGGAAGGAACATCTTGGGGCGTCATTCTCTTCAGAGACAAGACAAGAAAAGAGAATTTGTGGTGGAGATTTGTTGATCAAGAAAAACTAATATATTACAAAGAAGGTAGAGAATATTTAGAGAATTTAGGATACACAATCAAATCTGTCACAAGTGATGGATTCCTTGGATTAACAAGGGTTTTTGATAATATTCCATTTCAAATATGTCAGTTTCATACAAAGAAGACTTATATTAGATATCTAACTAATAACCCTCAAACAGAACGGGGGAAAATACTTCTTGCTTTGGTTAAAACATTATCAAAAACAAATTACATTATATTTAGAGATAGGCTTAGAAAGTATATTATCCATTATCAAGATGTATTAAATCAAAAAACACATCATCCTTCTGGTGAATGGAGTTATACCTATGAAAACATCAGATCAACTTTAAACACTTTATCAAAATATATAGACTATCTGTTTACATATGAGAGAGACAAAAGAATACCAAAAACTACAAATACTTGTGAAGGATATTTTTCTCACGCTAAAGATATAGTTCGTATACACAGAGGAATGTCCAAAGTGTTTAAAGAGAAAGTTATAGAAAGAATTTTCCTTAATGGAAGTATTGTTTTAAAGAAAAAAGATACCAAAAAGTAATCAAAAAAGCCACGCAAAATGGGTATTATGCCAAAATTTATAATGATGACTAATCCCACGCGCGGAGCGCGTGGTGAAGCGAAACTAATCTGTACGCTCCACGAAAGCCCCGCCACCACCTCGCTTCACTCGGTAACCCCGAAAGAAAAACACTCCTTGCTTTCCTGTTTTGGCGAGGGTGAATTTTTTTAAAAATGGAAAGGGTGTTTTTCTTTCGGGGTTGCTGGCGTACTCGCCAGTGCGTGGGGCTTGCTCCGCATCATTTTTTTTGGAAATAGGTTCGAGCTTGACTGCAAAGCCACACCACAACAAAACTGAAAGTCTTTTTTAGAGCCAATTGGTGGGCGGCACTTCGTGCCGCCCGCGATTCGATCTCTGAAAAACCGTTAAGTTCTGTATTGGTGTGTCTTTACAGTTTGGCTCGAACTAATTTTATCAAGAATGGCTGAACGAAACCAGACCAAGGAAGCCAGCCCGCCGCCGCTCGCTGGCACTCGCCACCCAGCAAAAAAGTTTTCTCTGCATTTCTGATATTGCGCGCGCCGGATTTTTTCTTCTAAAAGGAAAAGAAAACTTTTTTGCTGGGTTCTGCTCTGAACGAGCAGGGCGGCGGGGCTGGCCTCTATTTTTTGCAAGAACACGGCGGAATTCCCCCCACACCACCCTTCCGCCGTGTTCTTGCGGGGACGGACGGGATTTTTGGCGGCGGCTATTTTATCCCCTAATCTCAATCGGCTTGCTCTGACTTTTGGCAAAATCATAAATACCTTTGTCGCCAAAATGATACTTACCAACAATGTTGGCTAATTGAATTTGGCGAGTATCATAATAAAAATCTCTTTCATCGGTTTTTGTTTTTGAGATGCTAACTCTTGGCACTGGCACGAAATATCGGTGTCCGTCTAACGAAACAAACAACTCCTTATCTAACAACATTCCGTTTGCTTCCAGCCGGACATAATACGAGGCATTGTTCGTTTTGTCGGGATAAAGAGCGTCGTTCATCCACTCCTCGTGAAAATTTTCCACGAGCTCTTTATCCCAATCTATTACAATCTGAAAATTGGGATATTTTTTATGGCGGTAAAAAGAGAGATGAGCTTCAATGCCTTGAAACTTTTCCCAATTTTCAGGATTTTTGAGATATTTATTGAATCGCTTTAACGGATTTACAAAAGAAATATAAGATAGGTAAGTTCCGACTAAAGTCGCAACTAAACCTAATAGTCCAATCAGCAAGCTGATAATTGTTATCAAATCGTTGTTCATAATTTTTGCATTATATGGCTAACGACTTTTGTGGAGTTTTGTTTTATATCGTGCTCCCAAAAGCGCAAAACAATCCAGCCATTTTCCCGCAAGTAAGCGGTGGTTTTTCTGTCCCGCTTGCGATTATTTTGTATCTTTTCCCGCCAAAAATTGTTTTTTAGTAGGTGCTTCCAACGGGGATAGTACCAGCCGTGCCAAAAGTTACTATCAAGAAAAACGCAAACCTTGTCTTTTTGAAAAACTATATCCGGTTTTCCCTTGATTGATGCGACATTCGTCCGAAATCTTTTGCTAGTAGCTTTCCGTAAAGAAAAGATAAATTCTCGCTCGAATTTAGTATCTCTTGAGCGGATTTTTGACATCAACTCCGAACGCTTTTTTGCTGGGAGTAAGTCGTCGCTCCGTTCTTTTTTGAAATTTCTATTTAGATAATTTTTCGTCTTTTTCATAAAAGTCCCGCGTCAAAAATGTCGGAAGCTTTGACGCCGGACTTAACGAGGACAAATTTATCATTCAAAAACTTTTTCCACTGCTTCAAGCGATCACTTTCCAACTTATTATTTCGCCAATAGTAGATGAGAGTTTTGGCGTCCAGCTCCTTGATTTTCTTTTCAATCGCTTTCGCTCTGATATGCAAGCGATAAGCCAATTGTGGCACTACGACATTTTTGCCCTTAACTTTCAATTTAATTTGTCCACCGGCAGTGAATAAATCTCGCAAGTTAGCGGATACTGCGTTATATTCAGCGATAAGATAAGCGGCCGCTCGTTCAAACTTTGTCGAGCTGTTGCCAAACATTTCAGGAAATAGGATCATCGCTTCAACGACAAAGTTTTCTTTTTCTTTTGCACTCAAACCCCTGAAGGGTTTGATAATCGGACTAACCGCCTTGTCGTCCCCGTCTTGATCTATCCACCATAATTCTTCACCCTCTTTCAGTTGCGAGCGATAATAATCTTTGATTTTTTGAATTGGGTTAGGGTCATTCCGTAGCGTGTCGTAATCAACGCCGATTTTATCAAAAATTGATTTTCCCGAAGGCAAGTTCATATTTATTCGGTAGCGGGGAGAATGGGTAACGCTAATTTCTGGCAAACATTCTTGATAAAGTCGGTAACGAATATCCAGCTTGCCTCCGAATTTTCCAAACACAATATAAATTCTTTCAACATCTTCGATTCGTGAAGATTCAAGAACGCTATTTCCTGTTGAAGTCCAATGATCGTTGGCGGTCATTTTAACTTCAACACCAAAGTATTTATTGGCAATGATGTCGGGAAAAGCGTGCGTTCCCGTTTGTTTAACTGTTCCCTCGAAAGTCGTGCCTGTTGCCGCTTCGCGCATTTGCTCAAAAACTATTGTTTCAAAATAGGTCGGCGAGATATTTTTCTTATTGCTCAAAAAGACCAATATTAACTTTCTTGATTTCTCAAGCAAGACAATAAAATCTTTTTCTTTGGCGTTGGGTTTTGCGACGTAAATCATAATTATTTCAAATTTTTATCTAAAAACTTTTCAATCGCTGTGGCAACGTGCCAAGCCAAAACAGGCGGTACGGCGTTACCAATCTGTTTATAAGCCGACGAAGTAGACGGATAAAAGATAAAATCGTCTGGAAAAGATTGAATCCGTGCCGCCTCTCTCGCCGACAATCTTCTTTTTCCGTTCCAATGATACTCTATGTTTCCGTGGTGTTCCGTTCGCATTGTTGGTCCCGGCTTATCCGCCGAGACAACCGAGTTTCCTTGTCCGTTATTCTTTTTCGCTTTTGACCAGTAATGGTTAGCGATTTTTCCTTCCTCCGCTTTCTCTAAATCGCCAATCGCTTGTTTTAAGTTGACCCAGTTCTTTTCTTCCAAAATCGGTTTTGGATGTTCAAAAGGCGGGAGCTTATCTTTTCTCGTTCCAACGATGATGACTCTCTCTCGTGTTTGCGGCACGCCGTAATCGGCGGCCGTAAGCAGTTTATAAACAACGTGGTATCCCAATTTTTCAAAATCTTTAATAATCGTTTGTATCGCTTCGCCGCCATTCATCGTGAGAAGTCCTCGGACGTTTTCGGCGACGAACAAAACCGGTTTAGTTCTTTTGATAACTTCCGCCATGCTTTGATAAAGCAAGCCACGCTTGCTATTAAATCCTTTTCTCTTTCCGGCGTGGCTGAAATCTTGGCAAGGAAAACCGCCAAGCACTATATCCACTTTTTGCGGTATTGGCTTTTCAAAAAAACCGGAATTGTGTTTACCGTCAAGAATTTTGCCAATATCACCGCAAACTATATCGTGCTTAAAATATTTTCTAAAGGTTGCGCAAGCGGCTTCGCCAATATCATTCGCCCAAGCAATCTCAAAATTTCTTTTCGCGTATTTTTTGTCTAAAAATTCAAAACCGCCAAGAAAGCCAAGATCAAGGCCGCCGCAACCCGCAAAAAGTGAAATTATGGAAAATTGTTTAGCCATATTTATTTGATTAAGTCATCAACGCCAACATCTAACGCCTTGGCGATTTTTGATAGGGTTTCAATGGTCGGGTTTATGTTAGCTCCCGATTCAATCTTGATGATCGTGTTATAGGTAACATCGGCAAGTTTTGAAAGTTTGTCCTGCGAAATACCGAGCTTGTTTCGGTATTTTTTGATGTTATCCGCAATTTTTGAATTGTTGCTTGCGCTCATAGTAATATAATACTATAATCAAAGTAATGGCGATTAAAATTGATTATTATATTACTATGGTATCAAAAAATAACGAATTAGTAAATCTCAAAGGGAGTTCCTTAAACTTTTCCGCGCACGGGTGGTGGGGCAAGGAAAAGAAAGTAGTCGCCGCCAAAAATTCCGTCCGTCCGAGCAAGGGAATGGCGGAAGGGGGGTGTGGGGGGAATTCCGCCATTCCCTTGCAAAAAATAGAGGCCAGTCCCGCCGCCCTGCTCATTCAGAGCAGAACCCAGCAAAAAAGTTTTCTTTTCCTTTTAGAAGAAAAAATCGGGCGCGCGCAAATCAGAAAATGCGAAGAAAACTTTTTTGCTGGCTGGCGAGCGTCAGCTCGCGGCGGCGGGGCGGCTTCCTTAGTCGGGGTTCTGCTCAAAGAAAGTTCGCGCGAAGTGTATAATTACAGCACCAAAACTAACTTTGTCGGAATTGACTGCTCCGCGCGGCGAGTACGCCGCGCTCCGCAGGGCAAAATCCGCTTTTGTTTTCGCCGTAAAATCCCAGAGTTCGCCCCAATGACAATATGAAAGAGCTCAAACCAAAATCACAATGCGTTCTCTACGCTCGGAAATCAACCGAGGAGGACGATAAACAAGTGATGAGCATAGAAGCTCAACTATTTGAATTACGCGAATTTGCCGAGCGAGAACGCATTGAGATTATCCGTGAGTTCACGGAAGCGAAAAGTGCAAAGAAGCCCGGGCGAGACGGTTTTGCCAAAATGCTCACTATGATTGAAACGAGTAAAAAGCCACACGGCATTTTGGCATGGCACCCGGATCGTCTCGCCCGTAATAGCGTTGATGGTGGCAGAATAATCTATTTGGTGGACACCGGCGCTATTACTTCTTTGCGCTTTCCGCAATTTTGGTTTGAGCCAACTCCGCAAGGGAAATTCATGTTGCAAGTGGCGTTCGGACAAAGTAAATATTTTTCTGACAACTTGGTTGAAAATGTGAAGCGCGGTATCCGCCAAAAACTCCGCCGTGGCGAATGGCTAACGCTCGCTCCCTTGGGATATGTGAACAATTACAAGACGCGAAATATAGAGCCACACCCCAACAATTCTCGCGTCATCAAGCGAGCGTTTGAAAAATACGCCACCGGAAAATATACCCTTGTCGGTTTAGCGGAGTTTTTGGCGGAGCATGGCATTGTCCAAAAGAAAGGAACGCCACTTGCAAAAGTTTCCGTCGTGAAAATGCTCACGAACAGAGCGTATTTAGGATTTGTAAAATATCATGGCGAATATCACGACGGAAACTTTGAGCCGATTCTTTCCCCGACACTGTTTGAAGCAGTGCAGAAAGTTTTGAAATCAAAGCAGAGGCCGCGCAAACAAAAAGAGCGATATGATTTTCCATTTGTTCAATTTGCGCGGTGCGGCGAGTGCGGCAATATGATCACGGCGCAATACGCCACTAACCGCTTTGGCACTCGCTACACTTACTATCGTTGCACCAAGAAAAGCGGAAAGTGTAGCCAGCCGTATCTTGCCGCGGACGCGCTCGCCGCTCAAGCGCAAACACTGCTTCAATCGGTGTCGCTTCCTCTCGAAGAAATTGAGGTTATGGAAAAGCAAATCAATGCTTGGGAACATGAGTCAATTTCTTCGAGAGGAGAAGTTGCCCAAAATCTGAAATCCAAACTTTCCGAGACGCAGGAGAAGCTCGACCGGCTTGTGTCGCTCTACTTGGACGGCGATATTGAACGCGACTTGTATCTCGTGAAGAAAGACGCTCTCCTGCGTCAAAAAGCCAAGCTGGAGGAAAGTTTGGGAGATTTTGGGCAACAGGGAAAGAATCGGCTCGAACCCTTGCGGAGTTTCGTTTTATCCTTGAAAGAAGCGGAAAAAGTGGCCCAAACAAAAAATTACGCCGAATGGCGCAACTTTTTCCGTTCTCTCGGCTCTAACCCCGAAATCAAGGACAAAACGCTTTCAATCAATTGGGGCGAACTCTGGGATTTTACGGCGAAAACAAAAGCGGATTTTGCCCTGCGGAGCGCGGCGTACTCGCCGCGCGGAGCAGTCAATTCCGACAAAGTTAGTTTTGGTGTCTCTATTGTACCAAGCTCGCACCTATTTCCAAAATCGGTAATGTATCGCACGCGCGAAGTGCGTGGTGATTTTGACCAAAATCTTACGCCCGGAGAACACCCCGCCACTGCCTCGCTCCG
>Ga0210057_1005966_pt1 | contig 15356 bp, 17 predicted proteins | sample CryGeyCG2114_010_2_FD_183968 | JGI IMG/M metagenome (GOLD analysis project Ga0210057, IMG submission 183968) | Groundwater microbial communities from aquifer - Crystal Geyser CG10_big_fil_rev_8/21/14_0.10 (SPAdes) (version 2) | ecosystem: Environmental > Aquatic > Deep subsurface > Groundwater ... | reverse complement strand
AGAAAAGTGGCTTCACTTGCCAAAATGAATTTCGGATCATCTATGGAAGGAATACCGTCTTTGCCGGGACCACCAGATAATATTTCACTAAGCGGAATAGAGTGCTTAACTCCATCTGTAACCAAAATTTCTCTCTGTGTTTGCATAATTTGTTTTATACTTGTAGAAGCATCGGAAGCCATCTCAACAGAAGATTTTTTGTTTTCATTATCCTGCAATACTGTTTCCCCGCTCGGAATAGGAAATGACGACCGGCTTTGAAAATACCAAAAAGCACCGATAGCGACGAGAATGATAATTAAGATAATAATTTTAATTTGCGTATTCATCTTCTTTGGTTGCATGTTTTATGATATCTAGGTTGCAACTTTTATTTTTCTTGCACCATATTTCGCATCTTTCGGCGATTACCTCATCGTGATATTTCATCTTGCACTCGCTACAGATGTAGACTATTTGATGATTTTGATTAATTGTCTTTCCCATACTTATATTTAATTTTTAATCTCCAAAAGCTTTCGCAATTTTGGTTCGTCAAAACCTGTTACCATCTCACTATCGACAAAAATGACTGGCACTCCCATCTGTCCACTTTTTTGAATCATCTCATCGCGTCTCGCAGAATCTTCCGAAACGTTATAGTCAGTGAATGCAATATTGTGTTCCTTGAAAAATTCTTTAGTCGCATGACAGAAGTGACAAGTTGGCGTTGAATATATGGTTACATTTTTCATGGTTGTTTATATTTAAGAATAATAATTTTTTTTTACTCACGAGCTTTTTTCAATGCTCGTGTCCACCACAAAAGCTGGGTGATCATGGTTTCTGCTTTCTTGGACTGCGAAGCAAAGAGGTCTTTAGCTTCCGCCTTGCCAAATAACACTGGGAAATATTGCTCGCCCGGAATGTGCACGGCCGCTCGGATAGGCGCCATTTGAAGTTCAACGGCATTCATGCGCAATTGCTCAATAGCGTGTGCACCGCCGACACTGCCGTAGCTCACGAAAGCAACCGGCTTATTATTCCATTCAGGATAGACCCAATCGAGAGCGTTTTTGAGTACGCCGGATGTTCCATGATTGTATTCGGGCGTAATCATAACAAAAGCGTCGCCTTCTTCTATTTTCTTTGTAAAACGCGCGACGGCATCGTTTTTGTAGGGTTCTTGCTTGAACGATGGGCTCATTGGTTCGTTAAAAAACGGCATATCGTAGTCACGAAGGTCAAGCACTTCAACCGCTACTCCTTTCTGTTTTTTGATTTCCTCGGCAATCCACGCGGCGGCCTTATCGCTAAAGCGGCCCTCGCGCGTGCTACCGGCAATTACTTTGATATTGAGTAGTGTATTGTTTGTCATATTACTTTTATATTAAATTGATAATCTTCTTAATTTTTGGATCGTCTATCTTTGGCTTATAACATATCATCTGCCCCATCTTTTCGCCCTCGACCATCCTCGACATCTCAAGTATCCGTAGGTGCTGTGATACTGCCGATACTGAAATATCCAGGACATTAGCAAGATCGGTAACACACATCTCTCCTTGTTCGATAAGGAGTTTTATAATAAGGAACCGATTTTTATCCCCGAGTAAACTAAACACATCGACCAAAGAAGTGTTCTGCGCCTTTAATGTTTCTCTAATTTTTGATATTTGTGATAGTTCTAACATATTTAAGTATTTGCGTTAATGCTTAAATATTACTCCTACATATAACAAAAGTCAAATCCACGCCTTTGTGGATAACCTCCCCGCCCGGATTCCTCCCCAAGTCACGGATATTTTCCTGCTGAAAAATTCCGCTACCCCGCCTCACGCCGTCGCGCTCCGGCCTTGCGAAGCTCCATGTATTCGCTTCTCACCCTCCTTTTCCATTTGCGACATCATTTGTTTTGAAAAAGCCGCTCTGTTCTGTATTGGTGACCCTACGCGGAATCGAACCGCGCTTTTCGCCTTGAGAAGGCGACGTCCTAACCGATAGACGATAGGGCCAGTTTTGATTGACGCAATACTTAATTTAGCATATAATAAGACTGGTTAGCAAATCTAAAGAAAGGAGGTTTTTATGAGCGAAACACTGATTCTGCTGATCATTATCAGCGCCGTAATGGTGATAACCGCCGTCAGACTCGCCTCTCACAAAAAGTAGGTCACTGGTCTTTAAAACAATGAAAAAGAAGGAGAAGGATAATGCTGATTTATGATTGGCCGATTGCTACGTTGGCGGCAATACTCGCCGCTTTGGCGGGAATGTTGTTTTTCAGCGGTTATTTGTTCCGTCAAGCCAGAATAGAGTGGCGAATCAATAATTTCCTTGGGGATATGGCTCATCCCAAAATCACGCCAGTAGCTGGATTTCTGGCATTTCTGGAAGATTTTAAGTTCTGGGACGGCCGAAAATTCGATCTGACCGGCAAAATCGGTCGCGGCGTCGCTTCGGAAAGAACGGTGGCCAAAATTATTGCCAGATTCTTGGTTGAGTGCCCGTACTCGCGGCACGAGGTGGTGGCCGGGATGATTGATTACTATTTCAGCCGCCAAACCAGTTTGACGCGACGGCAAGAAAGAATCGAAGCGATGCTTGATTTGATTCTCGGCAATATTAACAAAGAGACTGGCCGGGGAATAAGAATCTGGCATAGCTTTTGTCAGTTGATTGAGCTCGGCATCCTCGACCAGTATCAACTGGAAATGCCAACAGCGGAAGCGGAAATGGAAGTCAGCCCGGTTTATGCCAAGACTTTCCGCCTCGCTAAAAAGGCGCTCTGCCCGCGAGAGCGTCCGGTCGCGACGGCAATGACTAAGGTTGCTGCCCAGTTGCCGGCTAAGGCCGATACTTCGATCGACAATCAATTTCTCTGATCTTTGTTTGGATGAATTTTAGCGCTCTTGCCATTGCCGCTCTTGTCGGCAAAGGAGGAGCGCTTTTTTGTCCGGCTCGGCCATAATCTCGGCCACCGTTTTCTCCAACCTAATCGATTGCGAGCCTTTCACCAAAACGGTGTCGCCGGTTTTAAGATATTTATCCAAATACTGTCCGGCCGGAAGCGCCGTGTTGAAATGATGAATTTTGTTGGCGCGAAATTTTTTCTCTTTGGCCCCTTCGGCCACAAATTTGGACCGCACCCCGACGGTAATCAAGGTGTCAACAATACCGGCCGCCTGTCGGCCGGCGGCCTTGTGAGCCTCAATCGTGTGCTCCCCAAGCTCCAACATATCGCCAATGACCGCAATCTTCCGGCCAGTGACCTTAAGCTCGGCCAAGGTGTTAAGGGCGGCGGTAAGCGCCACCGGCGAGGAATTATAGCTATCATCCAAAATCAAAGATTGATTAATCCCCGGCACGAGGCGCAAACGCCCGGGCGGAAAGACCATACCCCCCAACGCCTCGGCCACCTGGAAAAGATTAACCCCGAACTTAAGGCTCACGGCGGCAGCGGCCAGAGCCGGATAAATTTGATGTGTCCCAACCACGCCGTTTAGCTTAACCGGCACCACATGACCGTCGTAATTGAGTTTGAAAGTAATCCCCGTCGGGACGCCGTCATCATACGTTAAGCGGATGTTCTCGCCCCGGATCTCGCCGGCCGCTAAGCCGTAAGTAATCACGTGAGCCTTAAGCTTGAGTCGGGCGTCCATTTGATATTGATCGTCGGCATTGAGCACCACCAAGCCGCTCTCGGCCAAAGAGCGCGGGAGAGCCAACTTTTCCGCTCGCACTTCCTCGGCCGAACCGAAGAACTCCACATGGACCGGCAACTCCGGCAAGTGACTAATGGCCGCGGCGTCAAATTTAATCCGGCGGACCACCTTAACAATATCGCGCGGGCGATCGGCTCCCACCTCGATTACCAACCAGGCCGGATAAGGATTTTTAAATACAACCAGGAAAAGTCCCTCCGTTAGCACTTTAAGCCAACCCCACCAGAAACCCCAAGCCGAGAGTTGGCCAATAACCGTGAGTGGGATGCCGATATCGCTATTGTAACTTTTGGCGCTGGCCCGCACTTGATGAACTTGGGCCAACCCGGCGGCGATTGCGTCTTTGGTGCTGGTTTTACCCACACTGCCGGTAATGCCCACGATTTTGGGTTGATACTTCAGTAAGATGAGTCGCGTCTCCAGCCACAAAAGCGCGATGACGATTTTTTTAACAAGTTGTTTGAGTTTAGTCATAATGATTAGCGATCAGGCGGGATATTATAATAACTGATTAAGAACTTGGTCAGGTCGAAAAAGGGGGTGGTTAAAGTTTCGGAAGCATAGCGGACATCTTTGGGATAAACGATATAGAGGAAGATAATGAACTCCGGGTCATAAGCCGGGAAGTAGCCGAAGAAGGAGTGCAAGTATCTGTCATCATAATAGCCACCGCCGGCCGGGTTGGCAATTTGGGCCGTGCCGGTCTTAGCGGCCACTCGATAATGAGGCAGTTTAACCGTGCCGCCGGCTAAGGCCTCATCGACCGCTTTGACCAACATCCGGGTAATCTCCTCGCTGGTCTCGCCCTTAATCACTCGCCGGCCGAAAGGGTAAGCGGGTGACCAGGTGGAACCGCTTACGTACTTAATCTCCTTAATTAAGTGCGGTGGTGGCAAGTAACCGTTATTACCCAAGGCTGAGAGCGCCCGGACCGTCTCAAGCGGTGTTATGGCAAAGCCTTGGCCGAAGGCGGTCGTGGCATACTCGACATCGCGATTGGAGCGGAAGTTGGTCACCAGTCCCGAGATTTCATTCGGCAACTCCACGCCCGTTTCCTCACCGATGCCAAAGTCGAGCATATACTGACGGAAGCGGTCCCGGCCCAGCTGTTGCATGGCGAAGACGGCGCCGGTGTTAAGCGACTGATTAAGCACCTCTTGCATGGAGACCGTGCCTCGCGCCTTGCCGTCGTAATTGGAAATAGTGGCAATCCCCACTTTCACTGTGCCGGCGTCATAATAAGTGGTCTCGGACGTCACCGCCCCGGCGTCAAGCGCCGCCACCATGGTAAGCGGTTTGATAATCGAGCCCATCTCAAACACTCGCTCGACCAAAGGGTTGTCTAAAACATTGATGTTGTCTTGCTTCTCGCCGGGATGGAAGGTGGGCCAAGCCGCCAAAGCGTAAATCTCGCCAGTCTTAGGGTCCATAATAATCCCGCCGGCCGACTCGACTCGGTAGGTGTCGGCCACGGCTTTGAGACTTTTCTCCAGCGTATTTTGCACTGTTGGCTCAATGGTCAAGATTAAGTCGCCTTCCCGACCGCTCGCCTCGCGGAAGAGGTCACCGCCCAAGTCTAAAAAGAGCCGAGCGAAGAACTCGGCAAAACTGGGCGCGCCGGAGCGCGACAAGAGATTATTATAGGCCAACTCCAAGCCATAGCGACCGGTGTAGTCGTCGCCGGCGTAGGCCATCAGGCCTATGGTATGAGCGGCCATACTGCCACCGGGGTAGAAGCGCCACTTCTCTTTAACCACCGACACACCCATAAGATCCAAATTTTTAATTTTCACCGCCACGCCTTCGCTCAAGTGGCTGGCGATATCTTGGTAAGTATTGGGATGCCCAACTACCTTGAGGATGAAGGTGTTGCGGTCGATTGGCGTCACGGCCGAGAGCGTTTGGTAGAGGACCTCGGGATTCTCAACCAGACCGGTGTTAATTTGAATTTTGAAGCCTTGGCGCGTGGTCGCCGCCGAAAAAACGGAGCCATCCTTGTTGGAGAAGAAGATGGTCCCCCGGTCAAAGATGGCGCTGGTTGGGATTAAGTATTGCCGGTCGGCCTGCGTGGCGTAATCCTCGCTCCGGACCACCTGGAGATAAAACAGTTTTAAGAAAAATAGCCCGGCCACCACCACTAGGCCGATTGACAACAACCTAATCCGCCAAATAGGATTATATTTCATCGCCAACCAAGAGCGAGAGCCGCGTGGCGGCGTTCCGTCGGGCAAAAATGGGCTCGGCCGTCAATTCGACAAAGCCTAAATTAAGCGCCAACGCCAAATCAATTTGATCGCGCCGAGCCAAGAGCTCGGTTTCCAGGATGGCAATATCGGTTTCAAAAATATTGATATTCTCGAGCGCCGTTTCGCGCTCTTTGAGATACAGCACCGAAGTTTGAAAAAGGTAAACATAGCTGGCCATCAGGACCAGGGCCAAAGCCACCAAAGGGATTAACCGCCGCCGGTCGGTGAGCCAAAAGAAAGTATTGGGAATTGTTAAAATGGCGGTTTTCATTATTCAACAGAAATTAAAAGTTGGAAAATCAATTTTTGACGAAGTGTCTTAGGGTGGCGCTACGCGAACGAGGGTTGGTCAACACTTCCGCGCGGGTTGGTTTGAGAGCCTTTTTGCCCACCTCGCCTAACCCCTCGGCGCGCCACCCTCGGAAATGGCGTTTGATAATCCGCGCCTCGCCGGAATGGAAGGTGATGATAGCCAAGCGACCACCGGAGGCAAGAGCGGTTAGAGCTTGAGGCATTACCTCATCAAGCGCTTGGAGCTCCTCATTAACCGCCATTCTGATAGCCTGGAAGGTCTTGGTGGCAAAGTGGAGCCGGCGCTTGGTATAACCCTCGGGCACGGCTTGTTTGATGACCTCAATCAAGTCAAAAGTGGTCTCAAACGGCCGATACTTGCGCCCCGTCACAATCGCCTTGGCAATGGCCTTGGCGTGGCGCTCCTCGCCGAAACCGAGCAAGATGTCGGTTAGGCTGGCTTCGCTCCAGTCATTAACCACCTCGGCCGCCGTCACGACGGCCTCGGCGCCCATCCGCATATCGAGCGGTTCGTCACGCTGAAAGGAGAAGCCCCGGCCGCTTGAGGCCAATTGGTCCGAATGGATGCCGAGGTCAAGCAGGAGGCCATCAAGCGGAAGCAATTTTTGCTCGGCGATGATTTTAGCCAAATGTCGGAAATTGCTCTTAATTAGCCTCACTTGGCAAGATAGTGACTTGAGCGTCTCGGTTGCCTTTAAAATGGCTTCCGCGTCTTGGTCTAAGCCAATTAAGAGACCAGTTGACCCCAACTGCTTGCCGATGGCGAGGGCGTGGCCGCCCGAGCCGACAGTGCCGTCAAGGACGGTCTCGCCGGCGGTTGGCTTAAGCGTTGCTAACACTTCATTTAAAAGAACAGGGAGGTGAGCCATGGTAAACGCCGTAACGTTTTAAAAAATACCAATCTCACCCAATTTCTCGGCCAAGCGATCGGCCTCTCGCTCAATCGCCTTGGTGTGCTCGTCCCAGCGATACTCGTCCCAGATTTCCACTCGATTATTGACTCCGGCCAGCACCACCTTGGTGGCGAGCCCGGCAAACTTCTTGAGGAAATCGGGAATCAGCACCCGGCCCAAGCTGTCGATCTCGGCCTCACTCGCGCCGCCAAAGACGAAACGACTGAAACCGCGGCTATTGGCTTGACCCATAGGGAGAGACGCCAACTTCTCCGACATTTTTTGCCATTCCGCCTTGGGATAGAGGAAGAGGCAGTTGTCTAACCCGCGGGTGACGACCACCTTTTTCCCCAATTCCTGGCGAAAAGCCCGGGGCACGGCGACCCGCTTCTTGTCATCAATAGAATGTCGGAATTCGCCGATTAGCATATGCTAAAAAATATTTTTGCCCCACTTTTTACCACTACTATCCCAAGATATACCACTATCCCCCATCCGTCAAATCACCAAACTGGGGATAAACCAAAAAAGGTCCTCCGTAGAGGGCTACCTCAAGTGGATAAGTCAAAAATATTACTCCTTCGGGCGGAGGGTGGGGAAATAGATTACTTCGCGGATGTTGTGAGTGTCGGAGAGGAGCATCACCAGGCGATCAATGCCTATTCCCCAACCAGTGGTTGGTGGCAAACCGTATTCCATCGCCTCAAGAAAACTTTCGTCTTTAATTTGCGCCTCGTCATCACCCGCTTCTCGCCTTTTCTCCTGCTCTTCAAATCGTGCACGCTGATCAATCGGGTCATTCAATTCAGCAAAGCCTTTGACTAATTCCAATCCACCCACCACCAACTGGAACATGCCGATAATATCGGGGTTATCTTTCTGTCTTTTGGCTAACGGAGTAAACGTGGCCGGGTAGTCGATGATGAAAGTTGGCTGGATGAGCTTAGGCCGGCAAACTTTCTTATAAATGCCGTCCAAAATTTTCTCTCGCCCCATCCCCTTATCTACTTTAACGCCCAATTGGCTGGCTTTGAGTTTGAGTCCCTCATCGCTAGCGACTTCCGGATTAGCAATCATCGCGTAACGCTTAAGCAAGTCGTAAAAGGTAACCCGAGCAAACTTCTTGCCGAAGTCAATCAATTCGCCCTGATAAGCGAAATTTTTCTTCTTCAGCACTTTCGCCGCCAGTTTTTTGAAAATCGCCTCTACCCGCTTCATCTCCTTATCTGGTGAGGAGTAAGCGGCGTAAGCCTCAATGGTAGTGAATTCCGGATTATGACTGGCATCGATCCCCTCGTTGCGGAAAGACCGGCCCAATTCGTAAACCATTGGAAAACCGCCAATCAACACCTCTTTAAGATAAAGCTCCGGGGCAATCCGCAAATAAAGGTCCAGGTCAAGCGCCGCGTGGTGAGTAACAAACGGCACCGCCGTGGCGCCGCCCGGCGTAGGCTGGAGGATTGGTGTCTCCACTTCCATAAAGCCATCTTTATCCAATAAGGCTCTTAATTCGGTGATTAGTTTGGACCGCAATTCAAAGCGCTTCTTCACTTCCTCGTTCATTAAGCTATCCACATAGCGCCGGCGGAAGCGCTCCTCGGTATCCTTGAGGCCGTCCCACTTATCGGGCAAGGGTCGCAGACTCTTGCCGAGCATTTGCCAGCTACTCGCTAAAATTGTCTTCTCGCCTCGCTTGGAGACAAAAAGTTTGCCCGTGATGGCGACAAAGTCGCCCACATCCACCGTTTGGGCAAAAAGTTCCAAGTCTTCATTAGCCATCTCCCCTTTCTTCAACAGCGCCTGAAGTCGGCCGAAACCATCGTCAAAATCAATAAAAATGAGCGCCCCTTGGCCGCGCCGGGCCAGCACTCGCCCGCCGAGCTTAAGCGCCTTGCCCGCCTTCTTAAGGGTGGCAAAACGACTTTTGACTTGGCCCAAGGTGTGGGTCAAGTCGGCGGCGGCCGGATAAACTTCTTTCCCCGCTGTTTGCAAAATTTCCAATTTTTTCAGTCGTTCTTGGCGGAGAGCTTCAAGCGAGGCCATAAGCGTTATTTGAATCCGATAATTTTATAAGTGATTTCGCCTTTGGGAGTATCAACCACCACCGAGGCCCCTTTGACCTGACCCAACAAGCTGGCGCCCAGCGGTGAATGGTGGGAAATTTTTTTCTCTTGAGTATTAGCTTCTTCCGAACCGACGATAATGAAGGATTCCGCTTGACCGCCCTCTTTCTCCACGGTAACGGTTGAGCCAACGCCGATAATCTTGCTATGGCTCCCGCTACTGATAATCACCGCCCGCTTAAGAATTGATTCCACAGTGACGATTCGGTCCTCAATTTCGGCCTGTTTGTCGCGGGCCTCGTGATACTCGGCATTTTCCGATAAGTCGCCTAAACTCTTGGCATAATCCAGATGTTCGGCCACTTCCTTGCGGGCCACCTTCTTCAGTTGTTCCAATTCAGCCGTCAATTGATCAAATTTTTCCTGCGACAAGTATTCTTCATTCCCCATAGTCAGGACATTATATACTAAAGTATTCCGGTTTGTAAATTGCCAGCCAATCGAGCACCCGGCGCATCACCACCACGCCACTAACCAAATTGGAGCGCGAACCCTTTTCCATCACCACCACAAAGGCGTAGCGCGGCGTCTCGTAAGGGAAAAAGCCGATTGCCCACGAGTTCACATCCTCTTTAAGAGTGCCTAGCTCGGCGGTCCCGGTTTTGGCCGCCACCCGCACAGCCGGCAACGACAAGCCTTGGGCCGTCCCTTCGGTGACCGAGAGCCTCATCCCCTCGCGAACAACCGCCAAGTCACTGTTGGTGAAAGGCAACGGCTCCGCCGAGGTCATCGCCGTGCCATCAGCCTTAAGCAGGGTCGGCTTAACTAAAGCGCCAGTCGAGATCCCGGCCACCGCTCGGACTACTTGGATTGGACTGACCAGGAAGCCGTATTGGCCGATGACCGTGTGATAAGTGTCGCCCAAAAGCCACGGTTGACCGGGAAAATTGTCTTCCTTCCACTCCGGACTGGGAATAACGCCTTTATTCTCTTTGGTTAAATTGATTCCGGTCGGCGCGCCGAAACCGAAAATCCGAATATACTCGTTAATTTTATTGATTCCCAATCCGGCCTGACTGCCAAAACCGCCACCGATTTGATAAAAATAAACATTAGAAGAAACGGCCAACGCGCGACGCATATCCACCGCGCCATGCGCCTTCCAATCTTTAAAGATTGACGGTTGATCTGGGTTGTAACGATTGGGCACCACCAGTTGGCCGGTGGAAACGATTGTTTTGTCGGGCGAGATTACTTTCTCCGCGAGCGCGGCGGCGGCCATAAACGGTTTGATAATCGAGCCTGGGGTATACAAACCGGAAACGGCGCGATTAAGAAACGGGCTTCGCGGATCATTCAAATATTCTTTAATCGCCTCGCGGTTAGCGCCGGTCGCCATCACATTGGGATCAAAGTCGGGATAACTGGTTAGAGCAATAATCTCTCCCGTTTCCACCGCCATTATAATGCCGGCGCCGCCAGCAAAACCTCGCTCCTTGGATAAGTTTTTGATTTGCTGGTAAAGCTCGGCCTGGATACCGGCATCAACCGAGAGAACCAGGCTCTGACCGCTCGCCGGCACAGTGAGAAAGTGGTCCGACACCACTTGACCGGCCACGTTGATTTCTTCAATCTTAATCCCTTTGGTGCCGGCCAATTGATTATTAAACAACTTCTCCGTCCCTTCCCGGCCAATCAACTCTTTATGGTTAAAGTCGGTGGTCATTAGTTCCTCGGCCGTCGGGTAGCCGATAAAACCGAGGATGTGACCGAAGCCGGGCGCCGTGATATAGCGACGATCGGGATCATTCCAAGCCAGCTCTTCCCCATGCCGATCATAAAGGATACCACGCTCGGGAAAGATAATTTGATGCCGGAGACTATTGGACTCGCTCCGCGCCGCCAGGGCCTGACCGTTAATCACTTGCAGCAAAGCCACTTTACCCAACAACACTCCCGTCACCACTAAAACGCCGACGGTAAATAAGTAGAAGACGGCCTTGCTAATCGGCTTCTCCAACTGGCCCTCAAATTGCTGGGTATTGAAAGACGGCAAATTACGCGAGTCTAAAAAGATTTCGTCGGGATCAAGTTCGCGTAAGCGCGGACGGGATATTTTTTTAAACCAACGGATTAATGCCATAAGCGATAACGCACGGGTGAAGTGATTAAAATGATTAAACTGGCGGCAATAGTAAAGATAAACGGCAAACTAAAAGAAGCTTGACTGGCGCCAAAAATCAAATCATAAACAAAAGCCACCGCCACGCCCTCGTAAAAGTTGTTGAAGATGAGTACTAAGCCGACCAAAACCAAGAACCAAAACCACCAAGGTGTAAAAAAAACTAAGACCAACAACCCCAAACCAAAAATCAGGCGATTAAAAGTCATGGATAATGACCCAGTCCAAAGTAAAGATATTGACCGGGGTTTTGAGATAAATGGTTTGGAACGGCTCCTCGGGATTGTTATCGACCACTCCCACTTGAGCAACCACCCAACCACCTAACGCCGGCACCGAGGCTAAGTCGCCGGGCGTAATCGTTACCGTCCGTGGCAGGGAAGCGACGAAGTTGCCCCCGCCGGTGCCAACAATCGTTACCGGAATCGCTTCCGGACCCAAATTAATCTCAAGCTTTTGACGCGGTGAAGAAAATAAGCGCCCCCGGGACAGGCGCGGAAAGACAGCCTCAACCGTCCCGAGCAAAATATTATTGATGCTAATCAGCTGACCCGGGGCCAGGCGCGAGGCGGCATTATCTTCCCCAACATCAAGCAAGACCGTATCGTAAGGCGAGCGACTGGGCGAAGAAACGATTTTGGCAATCAACCCAGTTTGCTCATTGGCCAAACGCCCAAGCACCTGGCGCAACTCGCGATACTCGGCGGTGGTCTGCTCGGCGGCCAGCAGTTTGGTGTGCAAATTGTCAACTTCGGTCCGGAAACTGGCATTCTCGGCCACCAAAGCCTCTTGACGCGAGAGATAATCCCAGAAGGTGCCTTGCTTGGCCTGGAACCAATAATCAACAAACAGCACCGGCTGGGCCAAAAAGGTCACCGGCGATTCCAACCCTTGGCGGATGAGCGAGCCAGTGGCGAGCAAAATTGCCACCACCAAAACCAAGAACCAAGCGCGCCAACGCGGCACTTGCCAACCGGGATTCCGTTCGCGCAGAGATTTATCGGGGCGGAAACTCTTCCTCATTGTCAATCAGAATATCACGATATTCGGAAATATGCTCTAACACCACGCCGGTGCCGCGGACCACGGCCGTGACCGGGTCATCCACCAAATGGACCGGGATCTCGAGCTCCTTCTCCAAGAGTGCCACCAAACCGGCAATCTCGGCGCCGCCGCCCACCAACACAATCCCCCGATGCATAATGTCGGAAACCACCTCGGGCGGCGTGGTCTCCAGCACTTCTTTAATGGCCTCGACTAAAATGTTGACGGAGGGCATCACCGCCTCGCGAATATCGGCATCGGTAATCACCACTTCGCGCGGCAGACCGGTCACCAAGTCGCGACCGCGAATCGTGGCCTCCAACACTTGAGGCCCTTTAAAAACGGAGCCAATGGCAATCTTTACATCCTCGGCTGTCTTCTCCCCCAACAAAATTTTAAATTCATCGCGGACATAGGCAATAATGTCTTGATTCAACTTCTCGCCGGCAATATTCAAATTTTTCGCCTTCACAATGCCACCAAGCGAAATGACGGCAATGTCGGTGGTGCCGCCGCCGATATCAATAATCATACTGCCCACCGGATCATAAACCGGCAAACGGATACCAAGGGCCGCCGCCATCGGTTCCTCAATAATATGAACTTCTTTGGCGCCGGCATTGCGAGCGGCATCGCGAACAGCCCGACGCTCAACATTGGTAATTGATGACGGCACGCCAATTACCACCCGCGGCCGAAAGTGCTTCTTTGACGATTGAGCAATCGCTTTGCGCAAGAAATATGACAGCATTTCCTCGGCCACTTCAAAGTTGGAAATAACGCCACCCACCAGTGGCCGAACGGCCTCAATGTGGGCCGGCGTCCGGCCAATCATGTTGTTGGCATCGGTGCCGATGGCGACCACTCGCCCCGTCTTCTGATTGATAGCCACAATCGTCGGCTCGATGATGACAATGCCGTGATCTTTGATATAAATCAGCGTGGTCGAAGTTCCCAAATCAATCCCGACATCACTGCCAATCATCTGTTTGAATCCCTGCCAGCCCGGCCAAGACCAGCCTTTTAATTTTTTGACATCAAAGCGCTTCATATAATTCGTCGTGGGTGACCAGCTTAGTCTCGCCAGTCGCCTGCTGCATTAGCTCCACCCGATCGGCCGCCACCGTCTTTTTGCTGATAACCAGCCGAATTGGCAAACCAATGAGCTCGGCATCGGAGAACTTTTCCCCGGTTGAGAGCAAGCGGTCGTCATACAACACTTCGGCCCCGCGACGAATTAATTCTTGATAAAGCGAGTCGGCCACTTGGCGGACCGCCTCGTCCTCATCAGATAATCTGACTAAATGGTATTTAAACGGCGCAATCGCCACTGGCCAAATCAAACCCGTTTCCCGTGCCAAAGCCTCTACCACTGTGCCCATCAGGCGCTCTGGCCCAAGGCCATAACTACCCATTACCACCGGATGCTTTTTACCATCTTCATCCAAATAAAACAGTTCCAATGGCTCGGAGAAGCGGGTACCCAGTTTGAAAATATTGCCCACCTCAATCGCTTTGCCCTCGGTTAACTCGCCGCGAGTGAGCCCCAACTCGGCCAAAATCTCGTCGGTATAAACCTCTTTATTGACCGCAATCCCCTTCGCTTGATTGTAAAAAATGACATCCTCGCCGGCCTCGCATAAGGTCTGGAACTCGTGGCTAAATTTGCTGAAGACACCGCCCGAGGCGAAAGTTTTGAAAGTTTGCTCGCCAATCCCCACTCGCTTAAAGATTCGGTGGTAAGCCTCGGCCACCTGATTATAAAATTTGTCCAAATCCGCCTCGTCGATATGGAACGAGTAAAGATCATTCATCAGGAACTCGCGCCCGCGGAGGATACCGCTCTTGGCTCGAGTCTCATTCCTAAATTTGGTGCCGATTTGATACACCGCGACCGGCAAGTCGCGATAAGATTGGAGATTATCCTTCATCATTCGGGTAATCGGCTCCTCGTGAGTAAAGCCAAAACCCACCTCACTCCCCGTTTTAAGTTTGGTTTTGAACCAATTGTCAACCTCGTCATCGCTCCAGCGACCGGTCTTCTGCCACAATTCCATCTCTTGGAGCTTAGACATCGCCAACTCTTGCCCGCCGAGCTTATTCATCTCCTCGCGAATGATTCCGTTAATCTTCTCCACCACCCGCAAACCAAGCGGTAAGTAGGAATAAACGCCCGCCATCTCCTTGTGGATATAGCCGGCCCGGACGAGGAGTCGGGCATTCTTAGAGACTTCGTCTTTAGGATCCTCGCGGCGAGTTTTGCTAAAGAGAGCGCTTTGCTTCATCCCCCATATCTTACGGCAAAAGGCCCGCCGGGTCAAAATCATACTATTGACAGACTGTCTAAAAAATGCAAGTAATATAACTGGCGTTTTTTGAAAATCAGTTTTAGGCTTAAACCAAAAGGATAAAGGAGGCCGTATGATAACGCTTGTTTATGGATTATTGACGATGGTTTTTGCGGGGATAATGTTTGTCTGTATTTATGCCGCTGGCGCTTTCTCTGCCAAGAGCATAGACAGTGAGGAAAATCATCAAAAACACCTAATTGTGATTGTTTTTGGTTTAGCTTTTTTTGTGTTTTATTCCTTTTTCTTGATTTTGACGGTCAGACCATACATTTAAGCAAGCGTCTGATCACCGGCTCTTACCTTTCCTCTCTCCTTGGTTTAATCGGCTTCCCCACGAAGCCGATTTTTTTATTTATTAAACCATTTATTCACGATCGTACGTATGTGGTATAATTATTTTATCTATAAATGAAAAGACAAAATAAAATTGACAATCGATCCAGAAAATGGACCAGTCCGGCTAAGCAAAAAGTGCTAGCGATGTTATCGGCGGGAATAGCTTTGGGTTTAACCAGGAGTTACCAAAAACAGCGTTGGATTTTGAAGCAGATTCTTAAAGAA